>JAABUJ010000908.1_pt1 | contig 49953 bp, 48 predicted proteins | sample 5559131 | NCBI WGS metagenome assembly JAABUJ01 (sample SAMN10711875, study PRJNA513366) | rock metagenome | isolation source: Antarctica rocks | place: Antarctica: Victoria Land, Mt New Zealand nord | collected 2016-01-07
GGTCGCCTGCGCCTGCTGACCCTCGCGGACGCCGCATTGCCCACCTTGAGCGCCTTCGTGAAAGCCACGACGGCGCCCGGGTCGATCATCCACACCGACGGTTGGAAGGGCTACAACGGACTACGCAAGGCTGGCTTTGACCACCGCCCCCGAAGCCAGCGCGCAGGAGTCGGCGAGGAGCCCTACCTGCCCCGCGCCCATCGCGCGATCTCGAACCTGAAGGCATGGATGCACGGCACTCACCGCGGCGTCGGAGCCGCTCATCTACCGGTCTACCTCGACGAGTACGTCTTCCGTCACAACCGACGCCGGACCCCGATGGCCGCCTTCCAGACGCTGCTCGGCCTCGGAGCGCTCCACCAACCCATGACCTACGACCAGATCACCCGACGGGTCGCCTAACCCTATTTGGGGCCAACCGGATACGCACTGGAACGTCAATTTCTCCACCGAGCTCGACGCTTGGACGTGTCTCGATTGCTTCGCGGACCAGACGGGGCCCCGTACCACGTCCCCCATAGAGCCCACAGAGCCGTATGAGCTACCTTCAAAGCCAGAACAGCTCTCTGGGGACGAGAACGGCTCTTTGGCCCGTGGCACGGAGCAGTTCGGCTCTTTGGGTGCTCGCCCAGTCGTGTGGGCCGGAGACGAGCGGGCGTCGCGCGTGCGCGCGTGCGCGCGTGCGCTAGGAATCGAGAGCCTCGTCGGTGAGTGGGGGGCGTGCTTTCTTCAACGACGCGGGGCAAGCGGTGCGCGAGGCGAAGGTCGCTGTTCTCGGCGTCTCCTACAAGGCGGCCGTGGGAGACATGCGGGAGTCGCCCGCAATGAAGATCATGGCGCTACTCAACGAGCGCGGCGCCGACCTCTCGTACCACGATGCCTACGTGCCCGAGTTACCGACGTTCGGGCTCGTTTCGACGCCGCTCGACGCCGCGGTCGATTCCGCGGACCTCGTCGTCATCGTGACAGCGCACCCCGACGTCGACCACGAGCAGGTCGCGAGAGATGCGTCGCTCCTCCTCGACTTTCGCGGTGTCACCCGGAACGTCGATCGCAGTGCCGTCATGCGCCTGTAGGAGCCCAAGCCCTAATGGGCGCGCGACCTGCCCGAGGCCGGTTACGGGGTAGCGACGCTTCCCGACCGTGGCAGGTGGCCGGAGCGCGTGCGACCCCTCGTCGGCCCCGCCCGTCGACCCGCACGGCCACGTCGACCGATGCGACCTGGGGGACTTCTGAGAAAGCAGTGGCCGGATCGCGGGGCAGGACCGTAAAGGACCCGCGGCGAGAAGCCGCCACTGGCACCTCAGGGAACCGGAGGGGATCCTCTGCTGTCTGTGGGTGCGGCCCAGTGCGCTTCATTGCCACCAACTCCTCGTTTCTTGTGCCCATAGTGATACCCGATTTCCGATCACGAACTTCGCTATCTACGCGAAATCCCCTGGGAATCGGGAGCCGGATCATCACGACCGCTGCCATCCAACCAGGCGAGGTCGTCCTCGACCCGTTCCTTGGCTCAGGCACAACCGCTGTTGCTGCCAAGAACGCGGGCGTCCGGTTTATCGGCATCGAGGCTGAGGAGCGCTACTGCGAGATGTCCGTTAGGCGCCTCGGCCAAGAGGTTCTCGACTTCGGAGCCGCCGCATGACCCAGCGACCGGGCGAACACGATCCGTCTCGCCCAAGCCGCGTTCCGCCGTGAGATCGCCGCATTCTCGCGGTTGGAGGGGATGGGCGTGGTGGCTGCCGCCCTGGACGATCCAGACGAGATGGTCGACAGGATGCGGTTGACGGCGGGCCGCTACCCGTTGGTCCCGGCGATCCGGGGGTTCGGCGCGGCGAGTGCGGAGCGGCTGATTCGGCGTGCGGGGGCGAGCGGGGATCGTCGCGTCTGTGAGCTGACGGAGCGTCAGCGCAACTTGCTTTCAGTCGCTTTGAGGGGCCAAAAGTGCCGACTTTCCAGGTAGAATGTCGGGAACACATCAAAGCGCCCCGGCGGCGCGGTAACGCCCCGGGGCCGGCGCAGGAGGGTTTATCTCCCATGCAGTCCCAGCCTATCCCGGACGGGCTCTGTCAATGCGGCTGCGGTCGCCCCACGGGGGGCGCGCCGTCGACCAACGCGAGCAAGGGCTGGCGGCGGGGAGTACCGCTGCGTTACGTCCTCGGCCATAGTGCGCGCCACGCGCCGCACGACTACCTGGAAGAGGACACGGGGTACCTCACGCCCTGCTGGGTGTGGCAGCGTTTCAAGGACCGAGGGGGCTACGGCCGGAAGTGGATAGGCGTGGGTCGCCCTGAGGCGCTCGCTCATCGCGTCTACTACGAGCTCTACGTCGGCCCTATCCCGGAGGGGCTCCAGATCGACCATCTCTGCCGGGTTCGAGCGTGCGTGAACCCCGAGCACATGGAGCCGGTGACCTTCGCCGAGAATCAGCGGCGCGGACTCAACGGCATTCTCGCCCCCGGCTACTGCAAGCGCGGGCATCCTTTCAACGCCGAGAACACTCACGTGGACTCAAAAGGGCGCGTAAGTGCCGAACGTGCGGCAGGAACAGGCAGCGGGAAGCCCGGGTCCCGGGGCCTGGTACTGGAGCGCGGCAGCTTGAGAAGACGCATTGTCCTCAAGGGCACCCCTATGACGAGGCGAACACCTACCGACCGCCGCAGGGCGGGCGTCAGTGCCGGATCTGCAAGCGGGAGACGAAAAGGCGGCTAGCCGCATGATCGCCCGTCGCGGGGTGTTGGCGCATGCGTTGAGGTCCCCGGCGGGTGCGGGGTCGGGGAAGAGGGAGGCCGCGTGATCGCCCGTCGTCTCTCAGACGCCCAGTACTTCCTCGCCCAGTCGATCCGCTGCTTCGACCTCGCCCGCCAAGAGTCCGACGACCCGTCGATGGACAAGGCGCTCAGGCAAGCCTCGGAGCATTGCTCCGCTTTGAGGGGTGTGGTGGTCCGCCAGTTGGACAGGCTGGCCCCGGTGGACGGGGAGAAGGCGCTGTGATTCCCCCAAACCAGCGCTACTCCGAGATCGAGCGCACAAGCGTCGAAGACGAGTACTTCACCAACGATCACGAGGTCTGGCTCGTCAAGAGCGAGCGCACGCCGACGCGGAACGCGGCGCGCCTGGCCGTTGCCAAGATCGGCGGCGAGGACTACATGGACCTGGGATGCCGGACCCGACGGGCGCGCATCGAGTGGCTCCCCGAAGAGGGCTGGTGGCTGACCATTGATCCCGCTGGGCCATTCGAGGTCTGGGAGGTCTACGCCCGATGACCCGCTGGATTGGCGAGGATGGCTGGGAGGTCGAGATCGACCGGGACTGCTTCGATCCGGACGGCCCGGTTCTCGTCACCATCGACGTGGGCGACTTCCGCGATGGGGTGCTCGCGACCCCCTCCTCGGAGCAGGCGCGGGAGATGGCGCGGGCGCTCTTGGCCGCGGCGGACGAGGCGGACCGCTCCAATGGTTGGGAGTCGGGGTGAGCGCCACTCCCCAGAACGTGGGAGAGCCGACGCCGGAAGCGATCAAGGGCGTCTGCCGCGCGTGGGCGCAGATCCTCCGAGACCGGCACCCCGGCGTCTCATGGAACGTCCGGCCAATCGAGCGGGGCGAACGAGACGCGCTTCCCGCGGCCGGGGAGATCGTTAGGCGCTTGGCCGGCCCACATGATGAGCGACCGGGACGGGTCGCCGATCGGAACATTGCTCCGGGCGACGGCCCGGACGAACACGGCGTCGATCGCGCCGCGTAGAACATGCTGACGCTCCGTCACCGTCAGATCGGGCCATGCTGCGGAGAGAACCTTCCCGCCCGGGACGGCGCCCGCGGAGCGGCGCGCTGCTGCTACGCCACCGGCCGCGGCGTCCACTCGGTGCGCCCGGGCCTCGATGCCAGCGAGGTATCCCTCACGGCCGAGCGCTCCGAGTATCCGCTCCTCGTCTCGGAATGCGGCGAGCTCGGCCTCCGCTTCGTCGAGAGCGAGAAGGGCGCTTTCGAGCTCCTGGGTGCTCTCGGTCGCGTCGGCCTGCGTCTCGAGGAGGGAGAGCACCTGGGCTTCAATCCACGGCTCGACGACGCGTCCCATGACGCTCGCGCCGCGCGAGCACTTCCCGGTCGAGTGGTTGAGCCGGCACCGGTAGATCCGGACGCGCTCCCCCCCGCGGACGGTCATCTTGTCGGGACGCATGAGGTGCCGGCATCCCGCGCATCGGAGCAGGCCCGCGAGAAGCGCCGGTTCGCCCGGGCCGCGGCGCGCGGGGACGGGAACGGCGTGCTGGGCGGCTTCCCAGAGCCCGCGGTCGATGATCGCCTCGTGCGCGTCGGGGTTGCGGTGCTCCCCGCTGTACGCCTCCCCGAGGTATGCGCGGCGCTCCACGATCGTTGCGACGGCACGGTTCGTCCACCGCGCGGAGTTGTAGGGGCCTTTGACGCCGCGGTCGTCCATGAGCCGCGCGAGTTGCGTCCATCCGGTGCCAGCGGCGCGTCGCTCGAACACTTCGCGGATGACGGGCGCGTATGCGGGGTGCGGGGTCAGCGTCCCGTCTTCCCGGCGGATGTACCCGGTCGGGGTGGCGCTGGAGATGTGTACGCCGCGCGCGACGGCGCGCTGCCGGGCCACCGCCCATGTCTCTCGGATGCGGTCGAGTTCCCATTCCGCGAGGAGCAGCAGCAGCTGGGTCATCATCTTCCCGGTGGTTGTCGTCGCGTCGACGCCTTCCGCGACGGAGATCACCACCCCGCCAGCGTCGTGGACTCGGGCGAGCGTGTCGAGCGCGTTGCGGAGGGACCGCGCGAGCCGGTCGAGCTTCGCGACCGCCAGGCCACCGGTCTCCCCGGCTTCGATGCGGGCGATGGCTTCTTGGAACGCTGGCCGGTCAGTTTTGGCGCCGGACTGGTCGAGGTCTTCGTGCCAGCGGTCGATCCGGTAGCCGCGGAGATCCGCCCATGCCTGGATCTGGTCGTGTTGGACGGTCGGGGAGATGAACGAGTCTCCTTCCCGGCCGCGGACTTGGGAGACGCGGATGTAGCCGTCGATGAGGGGCTTTCCGGCCACGGTTCGGGTACAATAGACCTAAGCGCGGCACCTCCTCGCCGCCAGTGGCCAGAACGTCGTGCTCCTCGCGGCTCTGGCGGTCCCGCTCCTCGGGTTCCTCGGGCTGGGACTGCGGGGCCGCTTGGTGGCGCTGCTCGTGCTCATCGGCCTCTACGTCCCGCTGGCCGGGGCCGGCCCCCCGATCCAGCGCGCGGGGATCATGGGCGCGGCGGGGGTCGCGGCCGCGCTGGCCGGCCGCCCGGCGTCGCGCTGGTACGCCGTCGGCCTGGCCGCTCTGGGAACGCTCATCGTCAACCCCCGCGCGACGGGGGATGCGGGCTGGCAGCTCTCCTTCGCCGCGGTGGTCGCGATCGTCCTCCTGGCCCCGCGGGTGCACGAGGCGCTCGAGCGCCGACGGATGCCGCCCGCCCTCGCCGAGGCCACCTCACTCACGGTCGCCGCCACGGTGGGCACGGCGCCCCTGATCGCCCTGCACTTCGGGCAGGTCTCGCTCGTCTCACTGCCGGCGAACGTGCTGGCGGCACCGGTGGTCGCTCCGATCATGTGGCTGGGGATGCTCTCCGGCGCCCTCGGACAGGTGGCGCTCGCGCCGGCGACGCTCGTCAATGCGGTCAACGCCTATCCCCTCGCGGCGCTTGGCTGGCTCGCGCACACCTCCGCCGCGCTTCCACACGCGAGCATCCCCCTGGTGCTGCACGGTCCGCTCGTGCTGCTCGGCGTGTACGCCGCGCTTGCCTCGGCGATCGGGGTTCGGCGCGCACGAAAGCCGCTGGCCGTGCTGGCCGCCGTCCTCGCGGTGGGGTGGATCGCGTGGCCCCGTGCCCACCCGGTTCCCCCAACCGGACTTACCGTCTCCTTCCTCGACGTCGGACAGGGCGACGCGACCTTGATCCAGGACGGCTCGCACGCGATGCTCGTGGATACCGGTCCCCCGACCGGACCCATCCTCGCCCGGCTCGCGCATGCGGGCGTCGAGCGGCTCGATGCGCTCGTGGTGACCCACGCTCAGGCCGATCATGAGGGGGGAGCCGTCGCGGTGCTCCGCCGCTATCCGGTCGGGGTTCTCCTCGATGGCGGTCGAGGAGCGGCGAGCCTCGAGCACAGCGCTCTCGTCGCCGAGGGAAGGCGCCGGCACGTACGGGCCGTCGCGCCCGACGCCGGCCAGGAGCTCCGCGCCGGTGCGCTCGCACTCGACGTGCTGTGGCCGCGCGCCGACCCGGAGGCCGCTGAGGCCGGCGGCGATCCGAACCAACGGGCGATCGTCGCCGAGCTCCGGGCGCCGGGGCTCCGGGTCCTCCTGACCGCCGACGCGGAGTCGGATGTGACCGCGCCGCTCGACCTGCCGGCCGTCGACGTGCTCAAGGTGGCCCACCACGGCAGCGCCGATCCGGGTCTCGGCGAGCTCGTGCGCCGGGTGAGTCCCAAGGTCGCGGTCATCGAGGTCGGGCGCCACAACTCCTATGGACATCCCTCGCCCCAGGCGCTCGGGGCCCTGCGCCCGGTGCCCTACCTCTATCGCACCGACCGCGACGGGACGGTGCGGTTGACGGTGGCGGGGGGAGCGATGCGGGTCTCCACTCATGCCTGAGTCCCGCGGTGGGCGTCCCCCGGCCCGCCTAGACTCGCGCGGCGTGGCCGAGCTCAAGCCTGCCTACCTGTTCCACGGCGAGGACCACGGCCGGATCGCCGAGCGGCGCGCGAGCCTCCGCGCTCTGGCCGAGCGCCTCAGTGGAGCCCAGGGGGTCGAGATCCTCGAGGGCGACTCGGCATCGGTCGACGCGGTCGCGGCGACGCTCAGCGCGATGACGTTCGCGATCGGTCGCCGCTTCATCATCGTCGACGGCGTCGAGCGTTGGAAGGACGGCGAGCTGGAGCCCATGGTAAGCGCGCTCGGACACCTCGACCCCGACACGACCGCTGCGTTCTTCGCGCGGGAGGACGGCCGGCTCAAGGCGCCTGCGGCGTTGGCTCAGGCCGTTCAGGCCGCCGGCGGCGACGTGCGGGTCGAGGCGACCGTCAAGCCGTGGGAGCTGCCCAAGTGGGTACAGGCGCGCGGCGCAGAGCTCGGGCTCGACGTGTCCTCGGCGGCGGCCAAGGCGCTGGTGGGACTCGCGGGAGAGCGCCAGCAGCGACTCCTGCGCGAGCTCGAGAAGCTCGCGCTCGGGCTGCCAGGTGGCTCCCGGGTCGAGGTGGAGGAGGTGGAGGAGGTCGTAGCGGGCTCGGCCGAGCGGCGGGCGTGGGCGCTCGCCGATGCGCTGCTCGCGCGCGACGCTTCGTCGGCGATGCGCTGCTACCTCGAGCTGCGCGCGCAGGGGGAACGGCTCACGGGCCTGCTCTTCCTCATGACGCGGCGGCTGCGCGTGGGCCTCGACGCGGTCACTCGCCTCGAGGCCGGAGAAGCGGCCGCTCAGGTGAAGCGCTCGCTGCGCATGCCTCCTCGCGCGGCCGACCGGCTGCTGGCCGACGCGCAGCGCTCGGACGCGGCCGCGCTGCGGAAGGCGATCGAGGTGCTCGCCGACCTGGAGCTTGCCTCCCGGGGTGGCGCCGCCGGGGCGCTGGGAGAGGACACGCTGGCGCTCACGGCGATCCGGCGGATCGCGGCGTGAGGCCGGGCCGGCCCGCCCTCAGGCGGCGGAGCGCAGGCGCGCCGCGCGTGACTTCTTGCGCGCGCCGGTGTTGCGGTGCAGCGCGCCGCGCTTGACGGCCTTGTCGATCGTGGAGACGAGCTCGCGGTGCTCGGAGGCGACCGCCTCGACCTCGCCGGCCGCGGCCGCTGCCTCGAGGCGGCGGAAGCATGTCCTGACCTTCGAGGTGTAGCGCCGGTTCTCGAGCCGCTCGCGCTCGGAGCGAAGGATGCGCTTCTTCTGCGAGTGGATGTTGGCCATGACGCGAAAGCGCCGCGGGAGAGCCGCGGCAGCGACGTACTATAGCGCGGGCGTGCCCGACCGAACCCTCGCCGAGCCCGCCGACGAGAACGCCGTCGAGCCCTCCACCGGGACCGCGCCGCGGCCGCGCCGGCTCGCGCTGAACACGGCGATCTTCTCCGTCGCCACGGGGCTCTCGCGCATCGCCGGGCTCATCCGCGAGGTGGTGGCCTCGAGCTACTTCGGCACCGGCGGTCCGTTCTCGGCCTTCACGATCGCCTTCCAGGTCCCGAACCTCGTGCGTTCCCTGGTCGCCGACGCCGCGCTCTCCGCCGCCTTCGTCCCCGTCTTCACCGAGCTCCTCGAGAAGGGACGCAAGGCCGAGGCCTTCCGGCTCGCCTCGACCCTCTTCTTCCTCATCCTCGCCGCTCTGGGCGCTCTCACCGCCCTCTTCATCCTGGGCGCGGGCGTCGTCATGCCGCTGTTCACCGGCCACACGTTCACCCCCGCGCTGGACCACCTCACCGTCGGCCTCTCGCGCGTGCTCTTCCCGATCGTCGTGCTGCTCGGGCTGAACGGGCTCGTGGTGGGGATCCTCAACTCCTTCGAGCACTTCTCGGTGCCGGCGCTCGCGCCGCTCGTGTGGAACGCGGTGATCATCGCCGCGCTCGTGCTGCTCAAGCCGCTCTTCCACGGCCCGAGCCAGCTCTACGCCTACGCCATCGGCGTGCTGATCGGGACCCTGGCGCAGTTCGGGATGGCGCTCCCCGTGCTGCGGCGCTACGGCTTCCGGCTCATCCCCGCGTTCGACTGGCGCGACGAGCGCATCCGCCAGGTCCTGCGCCTCATGCTGCCGGTGACGATCGGGCTCGGGGTCATCAACTTCGACCTACTGATCAACTCTTCTCTCGGCTCGCTGGTCTCCGACCAGGCGCCGCGGGCGATCGACGCCGCCTTCCGGATCTACATGCTTCCCCAGGGGATGTTCTCCGTGGCGCTGGCCACCGTGCTCTTCCCCGCGCTCAGCCGCTTCGCCGCGCGCGGCGACCTCGACGGGCTGCGCAGGACGATGGCCTCCGGAGTTCGGCAGATCTTCCTGCTACTGCTGCCCGCCGCGGCGTTCACGCTCGCGCTGGCCACGCCGATCGTCCGCCTCGTCTACCAGCGCGGCGCCTTCGGGCCGGGCTCGACGCGCGAGGTGGCGGTCGCGCTCTTCTGGTTCTCGTTCTCCCTGCCCTTCGCCGGGGCGAACCTCCTGCTCACGCGCACCTTCTTCTCCCTGCAGCGGCCGTGGACCCCGACGGTGCTCGCCGCCGCGAACCTGCTCGTCAACGCGGCGCTCTCGCTCCTGCTCTACAAGCCGCTCGGGATCGCCGGGCTCGTGATCGGGACCGCTGCGGCGAGCCTCGGCATGACAGTAGGTCAGGCCTCGGCGCTGCGGCGCAGGCTCGGTCCCCTCGAGGGCGCCCGCACCCTGCTCGCCCTGGGGAAGATGACTCTGGCCTCCGTCGCCCTCGGCGGAGTCGGCTACGGGGCGTGGAGTGCGCTCGACGCGGCGCTCGGCCGCACATTTCCCGCCCAGCTCGCCTCCGTCGGAGTGGCGCTCGTGCTCGGCATCGCGGTCTACTGCGGCGCGGTCCTCCTGCTGCGGATCCCCGAGGCGACCCAGATCCGCAACCTCATCGCCGGACGGCTGCGCCGGTAGGTCGGTGCCTCGTCCCTACCCTGTGCCGCCTTCAGATGACCGACCCCTCCCGGATCCGCAACTTCTCGATCATCGCGCACATCGACCACGGCAAGTCGACCCTGGCCGATCGCATCCTCGAGCTCACGCACACGGTGGAGTCCCGCGCGATGCGCGCCCAGGTCCTCGACTCGATGGACCTCGAGCGGGAGCGCGGCATCACCATCAAGGCCCAGGCCGTGCGGGTGCTCTACACGCCCGAGGGCAGCGAGGAGCCCTACCAGCTCCAGCTCATCGACACCCCGGGCCACGTGGACTTCACCTACGAGGTGTCGCGCTCCCTCGCGGCCTGCGAGGGAGCGCTGCTCGTCGTCGACGCCTCCCAGGGAGTCGAGGCGCAGACCCTGGCCAACAGCTACCTGGCGATCGAGTCGGGGCTCGAGCTCATCCCGTGCCTGAACAAGATCGACCTGCCCGGCGCCGAGCCCGAGCGCGTGGCGGGCGAGATCGCCGAGCTGCTCGGCGAGCCCGCGGAGGAGGTGCGGCGGATCTCCGCCAAGACCGGCGAAGGCGTCGCCGCCGTGCTCGACGAGCTCATCGCCAAGGTGCCCCCGCCCGGCGGCGACCCCGAAGCGCCGCCGCGGGCGCTCATCTTCGACTCGGAGTTCGACTCCTACCGCGGCGTGATCGCCTACGTCCGGGTGGTGGACGGGACGTTCACGAAGGGGGAGGCGATCCGGGCGATGCAGGGGGGGACGGAGGCGGAGATCGACGACATCGGCTTCTTTGGCCCGAAGATGACCTCGACGCAGACCCTCACCGCCGGGGAGGTCGGCTTCCTCATCACGGGCATCAAGGACGTCACCCGCCTGCGCGTGGGCGACACCCTCACCACCAGGGGTCGACCGGCGAGCGAGCCTCTCCCCGGCTACCGCGACGTGAAGCCGATGGTGTTCTGCGGCCTCTTCCCGATCGACTCGGATGCCTATTCGGACCTGCGCGACGCGCTCGAGAAGCTCACCCTGAACGACGCCGCGCTCGCGTGGGAGCCGGAGACCTCCGACGCGCTCGGGTTCGGCTTTCGCTGCGGGTTCCTCGGGCTGCTCCACATGGACATCGTGCGCGAGCGCCTCGAGCGCGAGTACGACCTCGAGCTCCTGACCACGATGCCGTCGGTCGAGTTCGAGGTCACGCTCCAGAGCGGCGACGTGGTCTCGGTGCACAACCCCACCGACATGCCCGACCCGAACGCGATCGCGATGGTCCGCGAGCCCTACATCACCGCGTCGATCCTCGCTCCCAAGGAGTACATCGGGGTGATCATGGAGCTCTGCCAGGACCGCCGGGGCGCCCACCAGGGCATGCACTTCCTCTCCGCCGACCGGGTGCAGCTCACCTACGACCTCCCGCTCGCCGAGATCGTGCTCGACTTCTTCGACCAGCTCAAGTCGCGCACGCGAGGGTACGCATCGCTCGACTACGAGCTCGCGGGCCTGCGCGAGTCGGACATGGTCAAGCTCGACATCCTCCTCGCCGGCGACCCCGTCGATGCGCTCTCGATGATCGTGCACCGCGACAAGGCGTACGAGTCGGGGCGCTCCCTGACCGAGAAGCTGCGCGCCAAGATCCCGCGCCAGCAGTACGACGTGCCGATCCAGGCGGCGATCGGCGCCCGGATCGTCGCCCGCGAGACGATCAAGGCCTACCGCAAGGACGTGATCGCCAAGTGCTACGGCGGCGATATCTCGCGCAAGCGCAAGCTGCTCGAGAAGCAGAAGGCGGGCAAGCGCCGGATGAAGCAGGTGGGGCGGATCGAGGTGCCGCAGGAGGCGTTCCTGGCGGTGCTGGAGCTGGGGGAGGGACGGTAGGCGACGCCGCGCGCCGGCTCACCCCGACCCGCCGCCCGCGCCCGTCTCGCCCTCACTCACGTGGTCGGGATCCTCGCGGGAGGTGTTGAGCGGCTGAGAGGTCCATCCCAGGCGCCGCAGCTCCTGGCCGGCGTCGCCCGAGACCTCGCCCTCGCCGCCCGTCTGGGCGAGCGTCAGGGCCGCGTCGCCGGCCCGCTCGCGCAGCCCGTTGATCAGTCGCTCGGCGTGCGTCCAGCTCAGGGAGACGTGACCGTCCGGACCGTCCTGCTTGCGCCAGGTGGTGTTGGTCAGCGCGCGGTAGAGCTCCTCGGCGAAGGAGTCGTCGGCGAGCCGCTCGCCGAGGGACTCGAGGTCGTGGCTCAGGGTCTGCTCGAGAGGTTGGGTCTGCTCGCTCATTCGGTTCTCCTTGTCGATTCACCGATCCGCTTCCCCGGGCGCGAGCCGCCCTAACCGCCGTTCCGTCGTCGGATCCATCTCCCGTCCATCCTCTAGTCTGCCGCCCCGCGATGCCGCTGAACGCCAACGCCGTGGGCAAGACCTACCCGACCTACCTCTACGCGGTCGGCCGCGAGAAGGTCCGCGAGTACGCCCACGCGGTGGGGGAGACCAACCCGCTCCACCTCGATCCCGAAGCCGCGCGCGCCGCCGGTTACGCCGACGTGGTCGCGCCGCCGATGTTCGCGGTGGTCTACTCGGGTCCGGCGGTCGCGCCCGCGATCTTCGACTCGGAGGTGGGGATCAACTTCGCGATGATGCTCCACGGCTCCCAGGAGTTCGCGTGGGGCACGCCGGTCGTCGCGGGCGACGAGATCCTCACCACGGTGAGCGTCAAGGACATCTCGAGCCGTGGGACCATGGGCTTCTACGTCTTCGAGTCGGTCTCGCGCAACGCGCGGGAGGAGACGGTCTGCACCGGCACGTGGACGAACATCGTGCGAGGAGTCGAGGGATGAACGAGGGCGACGAGATCGAGCTCCAGGTGCTTCCCGACCGGTACGTCGCCTACCGCTACGCCGGCGCCTCGGGCGACTTCAACCCGATCCACATCGACGAGGAGTTCGCCCGGCAGGTCGGTCTCCCCGGGCGCATCCTGCACGGCCTGTGGACGATGGCCCAGGTCGCTCGTGCCCACACCGAGGCCGGCGGCGGCCCGGAGAGCCTCAAGCGTCTCTCCGTCCAGTTCCGGGGCATGGGCCTTCCCGAGCTGGAGCTCCGCGTGCGCGGGACGGTGGTCTCGGCCGGGCAAGGACGGGCTGTCGTCGAGTCCGAGGCCGAGCAGGACGGCAAGCTCATCATCCGCAACGCTCGCGCCGAGCTCGAGGGCTGAGCCCCCCGCCCGCGAGCTTCCTGCGGCGGCCGGATAGGACGCCCGGGCGCGTCCTAGAATGGCCCGGGCCATGCTGAGCCCGCGCCAGGAGAGCATCCTCCAGAAGGTCGTCCAGGAGCACCTCTCGGACGGGCTGCCGGTGGGCTCCAAGGCGCTCTCGGCCGGCTTCGCGTGGGGGCCCTCCACCATCCGCAACGAGCTGGCGATGCTCGAGGAGCACGGCCTGCTCGCCCACCCCCACACCTCTGCGGGGCGCGTGCCCACGGACGCGGGCTACCGCTGGTTCGTCGACCGGTTGATGCCCGTGCCCTCCTCCCGCGGGACCGAGGGGGCGCCGCGACTCTCGCTCTCCCTCGCCCGCCTCGAGGTGGACGAGGCCATGCGGATCACCACCGCGGCGCTCTCCCAGGTGACCGACCTCCTGGCCGTCGTCTCCGCGCCTCCGATCGACACCGCGACGATCCGCCGCGTCGAGGTGCTCGTCCTCCAGCCCCAGGTGCTCATGGTGGTGATCATCACCTCGACGGGGGGGGTGACGAAGAGGGTCTTCACCTTCGAGCGCCCGGTCGACGGGGGTCTCGCCGACTGGGCGGCGAGCTACCTGAACGAGCAGCTCGTGGGCATGGGCCTGGGCGCTCGGACGCTGCAGAAGCGCCTGGCCGATCCCGCCCTCCCGGCGACGGAGCGGGCGTTCCTCTCCGAGCTCGCGCCGGCGTTCACCGCGCTGGCGGAGACCGCCGAGGACTCCCTCTACGTCGACGGCGCGGCGCGGCTGCTCTCCGAGCATCGCGTGCAGGACGTCTCGCAGCTCGGGGAGATCATGCTCATGCTCGAGCGGCGCCGCTCCCTGCTCGAGGTGCTGCGCGCGGCGCTCGCACACTCCGACGTCTACGTGCGGATCGGCCACGAGAACGAGAGCCCGGCGCTGCACCCCTTCGCCCTCGTGGCCGCCAGCTACGGGCTGCCGCGTCAGCGGCTCGGAACCGTCTCGCTCATCGGGCCGGTGCGCATGGACTACGAGGGCGCGATCCGCTCCGTACGCGAGGCGGCGTGGGAGCTCTCGCGCTTCGTCGAAGACGTCTACGCGGAGTCCTAGCCCCGTGGCCGCCGCCACCCCGCGTGACTACTACGAGCTGCTCGGCGTCGGGCGCGACGCCGACGAGGGCCAGATCAAGAAGGCCTTCCGGCGCGTGGCGCGCGAGCTGCATCCCGACGTCAACCCCGATCCGCAGGCCGAGCAGCGCTTCAAGGAGGCCGCCGAGGCCTACGAGGTGCTCTCGGACTCCGACCGGCGCTCGATCTACGACCGCTACGGCCACGACGGGCTGCGCTCGGGCGGGTATGCGCCGAGCTTCGACACCTTCGGCTCCTTCGGCGACATCTTCGACGCGTTCTTCGGGGGAGGCGGCTCGGGAGGCGGCGGCTTCGGAGGGATCTTCGGTGCAGGAGGCCGGGCGGGACCGGCCCAAGGGGGCGACCTGGCGGTCTCGGTGGAGATCGACCTCTCGGAGGCGGCGCGCGGGGTGCGCACGGACGTCGCCTACGACGCCGTCGCGCTCTGCGAGCACTGCCGCGGCAACGGCGCCGAGCCTGGCACTCCGATCGAGACCTGCGAGCGCTGCGGCGGCTCAGGCCAGCTCCGCGCGGTGAGCCGCACGCCGTTCGGGCAGGTGGTGCGGGCGGTCGCGTGCGACTCCTGCGGCGGCGACGGGCGCATCCCGCGCCAGCCGTGCCGGCAGTGCCGTGGACGCGGGCGGACGGCCGCCCGGCGAAGCGTCGAGGTGGACATCCCGGCCGGGATCGCCGAGGGCCAGCGCATACGGCTCTCCGGTCACGGCCACGCCGGGGAGCAGGGCGGCCCTCCGGGCGATCTCTACGTCCTCGTGCGGGTGCGTGAGGACCAGCGCTTCATCCGCGACGGCAACGACCTCGTCACCGTCCTCGACGTGGCGGCCCCGCTGGCTGCGCTCGGCGGCTCGTTCGTCGTGCCGACCCTCGAAGGAGAGCCGGTCCACGTCGAGGTGGGCGCCGGCACGCAGCCGCACGAGACGATCGTGGTGCGGGGGGGAGGGATGCCCTCGCTCCGCGGCGGCCGGCGGGGCGACCTGCGCGTGGTGGTCAACGTGCAGATACCCCGGCGCCTCTCCCGCGAGCAGCGCGAGCTGCTCGAGCGCCTGGCCGCCTCGATCACCGAGGAGAACGTGCGCGAGGACGCGGGCGTCTTCTCCAAGCTCAAGCGCGCGTTCGGCGGCTGAGCGGGCGGTGCTTCGCCTCGCGGTGCGCGTGCGCCGCGCCGACGCGGAGCTGGCGCTCGCCGAGCTGTTGCCGCTCGCCCCCGGCGGGGTCGAGGAGATCGACCTCGGGGAGAGCGTGGAATACGCGGTCTACGGCGCGCCGGGCGAGCTGCCCGCGTTGCCGGACCTGGAGGCGGCGGCGGGGGCGGCGCTGGTGGGGGTCTCGACGCGGGAGGTCGCCGACGACTGGGGCGAGCGCTGGAAGCGCTTCCACCAGCCGATCGAGGTCGGTGGGCGGCTGTTCGTGCGTCCGCCGTGGTCGCCGGAGCCCGGGCCGGCGTCGGGCGTGCTCGACGTGGTCATCGATCCCGGTCAGGCGTTCGGCACGGGCGCGCACGCGACGACGCGTCTCTGCCTTGAGCTCATGCTCGGAGTGGAACCACGCGGCGCCTTGGTCGATGTGGGTTGCGGCTCCGGAGTGCTCGCGATCGCCGCCGCCAAGCTCGGGTGGGCGCCGGTCGTGGCGGTCGACTTCGACCCGCTGAGCGTCGAGGCGACCGCGGTCAACGCCAGGGTCAACGGCGTCGAGCTCGACGTGCGCCGCGGCGACCTGCGCCGGGAGGCGATGCCGACCGCGCCGACGATCGTCGCGAACCTGCTGCGCCCGCTGTTGCTCGAGTACGCCGAGCGCCTCGCCACACCCCCGCCCGAGCGGCTCGTCGCCAGCGGGCTCCTGCGCGAGGAGGCCGACGAGGTCGCCGCGGCGTTCGCGCGCCCGGGGCTGCGGGAGGTCCGGCGCGCGGAGGGCGGCGAGTGGACGGCGGTGCTCCTCGCCGGGGGAGCACCCGCCCGCCGTTCGGCGCGAGCCCAGTCGGGCTCGCCCGCGAAGTAGTCGAGCTGGTGCTCGGTCGAGAGCGTGTAGGCGACGGCCTCCGGCGTTCCCCCTTCTCCGCCCTTGGCCGAGGATCTTTCCGCTGTCGGGGTACTCGACGAGATCGGTCTGGCTCCGGGTGCTCACGATGACGAAGCGGGCGACGGCATCGTTGCGATTTGATGAGCTGGTGAGCTCTCGCCCGCCCCGGCGGGTACGCGACGACCTCGCCCTCGGCCAGCTCGCGCTCTCTCTCCGGGGTGCGGAGCGTCGGGGTTCCCTTGAGGATGCTCCCCTCCGGGGTAGCTCGCTCGTAACGTCACGCTATACCCCGTCTCCCGGTGAAGAGCGGCCCCGCCCGGGTGCGTCCACCGTCAGACAAAGGGGAGAGCCATGCAGATTCGCGCCGCGGTGCTCGAGGAGTTCGGCGCGCCGCTGAAGGTCCAGTCGGTCGAGCTCGCCGAGCCGCGGGCGGGCGAGGCGCTCGTGCGTCTCGAGGCGTGCGGCGTCTGCCACACCGACCTCTACACCGCGTCGGGCGCCGACCCCTCGGGCTATGCGCCGACGGTGCTCGGCCACGAGGGCGCGGGCGTCGTCGAGCGGGTGGGCGAGGGTGTCGGTTCGCTCGAGCCGGGCGACCACGTGGTGACCCTGTTCTCGCCCCAGTGCGGCGAGTGCGTGCACTGCCTCAGCCCGCGGACGAACCTCTGCCTGGCCATCCGCGAGCAGCAGAACCAGGGATACCTTCCGGACGGAACGACGCGCCTCAGCCGAGGGCACCGCGGCCCGAAGGGCCGTGGTCTGAGCGAGCCGATCAGGCACTTCATGGGCACCTCCGCCTTCGCCGAGTACACGGTGATGCCGGAGATCGCGCTGGCCAAGGTCTCTCCGGAGGCGCCGCTCGACCGGGTCTGCCTCTTCGCGTGCGGACTGTCCACCGGGCTCGGCGCCGCGATGTACACGGCGCGGGTAGAGCCCGGCTCCACCTGCGTCGTCTTCGGGGCGGGGATGGTCGGCCTGGGGGCCGTGGCGGGCTGCCGGCTGCAGGGCGCCGAGCGGATCGTGTGCGTCGACCTGTCCGAGGAGCGCCTGGACCTCGCCCGCGGCCAGGGAGCGACGGACACGCTCATCGGCGGTCCCGACACGGTGGCCGAGATCCTCGCGATGACCGGCGGCTTCGGGGCCGACTACACCTTCGAGGCGACGGGCAACGTCGCCGTCATGCGTCAGGCCGTCGAGGCGGCGCGCATGGGGTGGGGCATGTGCACGGTCTGTGGGGTGGCGGGGAAGGGGGAGACCCTCGACGTCGTCCCGCGCTTTCTAATCACCGGTCGGCGTATCGCCGGCTCCTCCTTCGGCGGGGTCAAGGGGCGCGATCAGGTTCCCCAGCTCGTCGAGCGCTACCTCGCCGGGGACATCGACGTAGACGCGTTCCTCTCCCACCGGATCTCGCTCGACGAGGTCAACCGGGGCTTCGAGCTCATGGAGGCCCAGGACGGGATCCGCAGCGTCATCTCGTTCGGCTGAGGGAGCAAACGGCGGCGCCGGTAGGCTGCTGCGGCCATGGCCTGGAACGTCGTCATCGCCGGCGGAGGGTTCGGCGGCTACTACACCGCGCGGACACTCGAGCGGGCGCTGCCCCCGCACTCCGCGCGCGTCACGCTCGTCAACGACGTCAACTTCTTCCTCTACACCCCGCTGCTACCCGGGGCGGCCGCGGGGACGCTCGAGCCGCGCCACGTCGTGGTCCCGCTCCGGGAGGAGCTCTCCACGACCGACCTGCGGCTCGGGACGGTCACCGGCGCCACTCCGGAGCGCCGGTGCATCCAGGTCCAGGGCATCGCCGGCCAGGAGGAGGAGATCGCCTACGACCAGCTCATCGTGTCGCTCGGATCGGTCTCGCGGACGTTCCCGATCCCCGGCCTGACCGAGCACGCGATCGGCTTCAAGACGCTCTCTGAGGCGATCGCCCTGCGCAACCGCGTCCTGTCGAACCTCGAGCGCGCGGAGACCCTCGACGACCCGGCCGCGCGGGCGGAGTACCTGACCACCGTGTTCGTCGGGGCGGGCTACGCCGGGGTCGAGGGGCTGGCCGAGCTCCAGGACTTCATGGCCGACGTCATGGACCTCTACCCGCGCTGCCGCACCCAGGGCATGCGTTGGGTGCTGGTGGAGGCGCGCGACCGGGTCATGCCAGAGGTGGGAGAGAGCCTGTCGGACTTCTCCGTGCGCGAGCTCCGCGGGCGCGGCATCGAGATCCGCACGGGTACGACGTTGACCGCACTCACCGAGCGCTCGATCACGCTGTCCTCCGGTGAGACCATCCCGGCGCGCACCGTCGCCTGGACCGCGGGGGTCAAGCCGCACCCGACCGTGAGCCGGCTGAACCTCCCTCTGGACCGTGAGGGGCGCATCCGAGCCGACGCGACGATGGCGGTCCCCGGGCACGCGGGGGTGTGGGCGATCGGCGACGCGGCCGGTGTCCCCGACCCGGCGCGCAAGGGCCAGAGCTGCCCGCCCACGGCTCAGCACGCGATCCGCCAGGGCCGCCTGGTCGCGCGCAACGTCGCCGCCACCCTCGGGGCGGGCGGCCGCGTGAAGCCCTTCAAGTACAAGACGCTCGGGGTCTTCGTGGACATGGGGCGCCACGAGGCGGTGGCCTCCACCATGGGGATCAAGTGGCGCGGGTTCCCCGCCTGGTTCCTCGCGCGCACCTACCACTTGGCCCTGATGCCCGGCGTCAAGCGCAAGCTGCGCCTCGTCACCGACTGGACGGTCGACCTGCTCTTCTCCCGCGACACCTCCGAGCTCGGTCAGCTCGGGCACCCGCCGACGCTCGACGGCGAGGCGCTCGAGGCCCGCTCCGCGGGCGGTACGGGCGAACCGGAGGAGGACTCCGAGGTGACCGGCGCTGGCGCGAGCGGTCCCGAGCCCGTGCGCTCGGACACGGGCCACGCCTGAGGCGCTACAGCACCCGCCGCGCCCAGGCGAACGAGTCGTGCAGCCAGCCGCTCGAGAGCGGCAGGACGTACACGCCCTGGCTGGAGGAGTTGATGACCCAGTCGCGGCTCAGCGCGATGCCGGTGTGGGTGACGTTGCCCTCTGTCGCCCGGGACCCGAAGCGGGCTGACCCGAAGAAGAGGATGTCGCCGCCGCGGACGTCGCGGAGGTGGATCCGGCCGCTCCGCGGGATCTCGCCCGCCATCTGCGCCGCGGTGCGCCCGCCGATGCCGCGCCCGGCGGCCAGGCCGGAGAGCTTGAAGACGCGCCACACGAATCCGGAGCAGTCATAGCCGCCGTGGACCTGGCCGCCGCCGAGTGTCGAGAAGGTGCCGTCGCTCTCGCCGCCCCACACGTACGGATAGCCGACGCGCGATACCGCGATGGAGAGCGCCTGGCGTTGGGCCGCCGAGTAGCTGGGCAGGCTGAACGTGGAGAGGAGCGTGCGCGCGTAGTCGACCTCCCAGCCGCCGAAGCCGACGACCCGGGCCAGCGACCACGCCGCCTGCGCACGGGTGACGGGATCGGAGGGGAAGCGCTCGAGGCGGTCGTCGGCGGCGGGGTGGTTCTCGCGCAGGCCGAGCTGGCGCGCGACGACCTCGGTGCCGAAGCGGGCCGGTGGCCGCAGTCCGGCGTGGGCGGCCTCGGCCTGGACGGAGCGGGCGACGTCGAGCAGGCCGAGCTGGGCCACGAGCGCGCGGTCGAAGGAGGCGACGGTGGGAGTCCCGGGCGAAACGGAGACCGCCACTCCGAGCCGGGAGGCGAGCCCCACACAGCGCCAGGCGCAGGTCGCCGGCCGCGAGCGGTGCGCCGCCGTCGAATCCATGCGCCCCGGCCGCCATGAGGTGGGCGCGCACGGCGGTGCGCTGCTCGGCGCCGTCCCAGCTCGTCGCCGAGGCGGCGTGCGCCGGCGCCGCCACCGCGCCGGCGAGGACGGCGGCGGCGAGGCAGGCACGGAGGGTCGCGGCGCGCAGCACGGTGAGAAAGAGGAAGAGGCACCCGGCGTCCGTGCCGGGCACGGGGCATGCATCGGCGGCCCGCGACCAGCGCTTGAACCGATCTGGACGGACCGATCCGCCCGGCTCCGTTCGCCTCTATCCTGTTAGGGACCAGTGGCCCTCGCCGAGCAGCTCAGAGCCGATGTCGTTCGGGCCATGAAGGCCGGCGAGCGGGAACGTGCCTCGGCGCTCCGCCTCGTCCTCTCCGAGCTGCAGAAGGCGGCCAAGGACGGGAGTGCCGACGAGCAGGCGGTCCTGCGCCGCGAGCGCAAGCGCCGCCTCGACGCCGCCGAGCAGTACGAGGCCGCTGCGCGTCCCGAGCTCGCCGCCCCCGAGCGCGAGGAGGCCGTGCTCATCGAGGGCTACCTCCCCGCCGAGCTCGACGAGGCGGAGCTCGCCCGCCTCGTCGCCGAGGCGATCGCGCGCACCGGCGCCTCCTCCCCGCGGGACATGGGCGCGGTGATGAAGGACGTGATGGCGGCGAGCGGCGGCCGCGCCGACGGTCGGCGGGTCTCCGCCCAGGTCCGCGAGGCACTGGGTGCGTAGGCGGATCGAGCTCGAGGACTCCGTCGCCACCGAGCTGGCGGGTCCGCACGACTCGGTGCTGCGCGCGCTCGACGGGCACCTCTCCTGCGGGGTCTTCCTGCGCGGGAACGTCCTCACGCTCGAGGGCGAGGAGGACGCCGTGGAGGCCGGCGCGACCGTGGTCGGCGAGCTCTCGGACCTGATCGGCCAGGGTCACGAGATCGCCCCGGGCACGATCGACGCGGTCACGAACGCGCTCGACCACCACGAGTCGCCGGCCCAGGTGCTCGACGACGTCGTCTGGCGCCACCGCTCCACCAAGGTCGCGCCGAAGACGGTCAACCAGAAGCGCTACGTCGACTCCATCCGGCGCAACACGATCACCTTCGGCGTCGGCCCCGCGGGCACGGGCAAGACCTTCCTCGCCGTCGCCCTGGCCGCCGCGGCGCTCTCACGCCGCGAGGTCAACCGGATCATCCTCACGCGACCGGCCGTCGAGGCCGGGGAACGCCTGGGCTTCCTCCCAGGCGACCTGATGGCCAAGGTCGACCCCTACCTGCGCCCGCTCTTCGATGCGCTGCACGACATGATCGATCCCGAGCGGGTCTCCCAGCACTTCCAGCGCGGAGTGATCGAGGTCGCGCCGCTCGCGTTCATGCGCGGTCGGACGCTGAACGACTCGTTCATCATCCTCGACGAGGCGCAGAACACGAGCCCCGAGCAGATGAAGATGTTCCTTACGCGGCTCGGGTTCAACTCGAAGGTGGTCGTGACCGGGGACGTCACCCAGATCGACCTGCCGCCGGCGCAGGACTCCGGGCTCGTCGTGGTCTCGGAGATCCTCGAGTCGGTGGAGGGGATCGAGTTCGTCCGCTTCGGCGAGGAGGACGTCGTGCGCCACAAGCTCGTCCAGCGGATCGTCGCCGCCTACTCCGATCACGCCCAGCGATCGGCTCCCGGATTGCGGCCTGCCGAGCGCAAGCGGGCCTGAGCGGCGCTTTCAGCGGTGCTCGAGGTCGAGGTGATCGGAGCGGGAGCCGTGTCGGAGACCGGCCCCTCCTTCTCCGATGTGCAGCAGCTCACCGCACTCGCGCTGGGCTCGGCCGGCGTGGATGATGGACACGTCGCGGTGTCGTTCGTCGAGGAGGAGGAGATGGAGCGGATCAACCGCGAGCACCGCGGGCGTGACGAGGTCACCGACGTGCTCTCCTTCCCCATCGACGGGGCCGACCGCGCAGCGCCCGGGCCCCGGGAGCTCGGCGACGTCGTGATCTGCCCGGCGGCCACGGAGGACCTCCGCGAGGCGGTGCTGCACGGCGTCCTTCACCTCACCGGCATGGACCACGAGTCCGACGACGGGGAGATGCTCGCCCTCCAGGCCGAGCTCCTGCGCTGGGTGAGCGACGAGCGATGAGCGCTTCGGTGCCGACGCGCTCGGGCTTCGTCGCCATCGCCGGGCGGCCCAACGTCGGCAAGTCGACGCTCGTCAACGCCATCGTCGGCGAGAAGGTTGCGATCGTCTCCGATAAGCCGCAGACCACGCGCCGAGCCATCCGTGGGGTGGCTACGGGGCCCGACTGGCAGCTCATCCTCGTCGACCTGCCGGGCGTGCAGCGGCCCCGGGACGAGCTCACCTCGCGAATGCAGCGCCGGGTCGAGTCCGAGCTGGGCGACGCGGACGCGGCCCTGCTCATGCTGAACGCCGAGCAGGGCGTCGGGCCGGGCGATCGCTTCCTTGCCGGGCTGCTCGGGTGCTCCTCCGTGCCGGTGATCGTCGCCGTGAACAAGGTCGACCGCTCCCGCACCCGCACGCCCGAGGTGCTCCTCGCCGCTGAGGAGCTCGGTGTCGGCGAGGAGATCTTCCCCATCTCGGCTCGCACCGGCGCGGGCATGGGCGCGCTCGTCGATCACCTCGTGGCGCGCCTGCCCGCGGGACCGTTCTACTTCGACCGGGAGGACCGCTCCGACCAGTCAGAGAACGTGGTGCTCGCCGAGCTCGTCCGCGAGCAGGTGCTCCGGCGCACGCGCCAGGAGGTGCCGCACGCGGTCGAGGTGCAGGTGGACGAGATCGACTTGAGCCAACCCGACCGCGCGTGGGTGCGTGCCTACCTATGGGTCGAGACGGAGTCCCAGAAGGGAATCCTCATCGGCGCGGGAGGCCGGATGATCAAGGAGATCGGGACGAGCGCGCGGCGGTCGGTCGCGGCGCGGCTCGGGTGCCCGGTGCACCTCGAGCTCTCCGTGCGCGTCAGGCGCCACTGGCGCGCCGACGACCGGCTGCTCGACCGTCTGGGGATCGAGTAGGGGAGAGCGAGTCGCGGAAGCTGACACGAGCGGCAGCTGGTGACCATATGGTAAGTTGGGACCATGGCGGTCCGGACCCAGACGCTCGTGCAGCTCACCGACGAGCTCGTCGAGCTCCTCGACAGACGGGCGGCCGTGCGCGGAGTCTCGCGCTCGGCGCTGATCCGGGAGGTTCTCGAGCAGGCGCTGGAGGAGGATCGGGAGGTCGAGGTCTCGCGGCGGATCATCGAGGGCTACGGTCGCGTGCCGCAGGAGTCCGCACGGGACGCCTGGGGCGACCTCGACGCGTGGAGCGAGGTGAACGCGCGGCGCAATCTCGCCGCACTGAGTCGCGAGGAGGAGACGCGCTGGTAGCGCGGGGAGAGCTGTGGTGGGCCGAGGAGCCGGCGCTCGGCCGGCGACCGGTCCTCATCCTCTCGCGCGACGCGGTGCTCGGGTCACTGCGGCGCCCGCTCGTCGCCCCGCTCACCACGCGGATCCGGAGCATTCCCACCGAGGTGACGCTTGAGGAGGAGGACGGCGCTCCCCGTCGCTGCGTCGTCTCGCTCGACAACGTTCAGCCGCTGGACCGATCCCTGCTCGTCGAGCGCATCGCTCGCCTGGGGACGGAGCGCATGCTCGAGGTCTGCGGTGCACTCGCGGCTGCGGTCGAGTGCTAGTGAGCGCGCGAGCCGCGAATGGGACGACCCGGCAGCGGAGTCTTATCTGATTGCTTTGGATCGCCGCCCGGTAGCCGAGCGAGAACTCCGTCCTCCGCGAGCTCCGGGTTCAGCATTTCGGCGCGAGCCACCCTCGACGGGCTGCACGGCAACAGGAGCGACCCCACGCCGAGCAGCAGGAGTTGCGCCACACCGCCAGCGGTCAACAACCAGTCGTGACGGACCACGTGCACGACTGTGATCACCGTCTGGAGAAGACCCCAGAGCGCCATCACGACCCCGATGAGGCGCGCCTGTCGCCGGTTGCGCGCCGCGAGATCCGCGGCGATCCAGGCGTGGCGCGCGTCGGCCACGGCGCGGCCATGGTTCACGGCGTAGAGGATGCGCCATCGGGTGCGCACGTCGAGGCGGCGCCATGCGCGTCGCAGCTCCTGCCGTCTAGGAAATGAGCGGACGCGATCAGGGAATTCTAAGCGCCCGACACCGATGCGGCGACCGGCGCACGCCCTCAGAGCTTCTTCTGCAGCTCGCGTCCAAGCTCCTCGACCGCGGCGAGGTCGAGCTCGGGCTGGAAGAGGAAGGGCAGCGTGGCCACGGTGCCCTCGGCCTCGCGGCGCAGGCGTCGAAGCTGGGACTGCTGGACGCGGTGGCGGGCGGCCTGCGAGCGCGCGGAGGCCAGCGCCGCACGGCCGGCCGTCCCGTCCCGGGCGGCCACGGACTCCAATCGCTCGAGCTCGTCGCCCGAGAAGCGTTGGGGATAGATGCCGTTGACGACCACCGCCTCGAGCGGGCGCCCGATCGTCTGGTGCAGGCGCGCCTGGAGCTCGATCGTCTCGGTGACCGGCATCTCGGCCGCCGTGGCCACCGCGACGTAGGCGGTGCACCGGTGGTCGGTGAGGAGCTCCCACACGCGATCGGACTGCCTGCGGATCGGCCCGACGCGGGCGATGTCGCCAAAGGTCCGCGGCGTGCGGAGCATGGCGATGCCGTGGCCGGAGGCGGGCGCGTCGACGACGACGACGTCGTAGCCCTGCGTCCCCTTCTTCCAGCGCTTGGCCTGGGCGAGCTCCCACACCTTGGTGATCGTCACGAGCTCCCGCACGCCGGGGGCGGCCGCGACGAAGTACTGAAACGCCCGCGCGTCGGCGAGCAGGCGGGTGAGGCGCTCTGATCCGAGCTGCGTGGCCAGCCACTCGCGGAGTGCGACCTTCGGGTCGATGGAGACTCCCCACAGGTTCTCCCTGAGCTCGAGCTCGGCGCCCCCGACCCCCTCGCGCCGGAAGAAGCGCGACATGCGCTCCTGGGCGCCCACCTCGCAGACGATCGTGCGCTGGCCCCGTTGCGCGGCCGCGAGCCCGAGGGCGGCGGCGACCGTGCTCTTGCCCACCCCTCCCTTGCCGGTGACGTAGAGGAGATGGCGGTCGAGGACGGAGGGCATCGCGGTGGAGTGAGCATGACCATGGCAGGCCGCGCTCAATCCGCCGGCGCGTCCGGCCCGTAGTGGTCCCTAAGGTGAGTGAGAGTGTGACCTCCCCCGAGCTCTGGTCCTCCTACGATCGCTGTCGGCGGCTGCACCGCCGGCACGATCCGACCTACTACTGGGCCACCCGCCGGCTGCCCGAGGACGTCCGCCCGGCGGTGCACGCCCTCTACGGCTTCGTCCGCGGTGCTGACGAGCTGGTGGACGGACTGCATCGGCCGCCCGCCCCGGCCGAGCGGCGCGCCGCGCTGGCCGAGTGGCACGGCACGCTCGAGCGCGGTCGTGCCGAGGGGGAGTGCGACCATCCCGTGATCGCGGCCCTCGTCGACGCCGGCCGCCGCCACGACCTCCCGCTCGAGGAGCTCGAGGTCTACATGCGCTCGATGGCGCTCGACTGCGACCGCGTTCGCATCGTCACACGCGCCGAGCTCGACGGCTATATGAACGGGAGCGCCGCCTCCGTGGGGAGGATCATGGCGCCGCTCCTGGGCGCGCCCGCCGAGGCCCGCGAGGCGTTCGCGCGCCTCGGAGTCGCCTTCCAGCTCACGAACTTCATCCGCGACGTGGGGGAGGACTACGCCCTCGACCGGATCTACCTCCCGCGCCAGGAACGGGAGCGCTTTGGCGTCGAGGAGCACGACATGGCCGGCAGCGAGGCGAGCCCGGCTCTGCGCGCGCTCCTGGCTGAGGAGGTCGGGCGGGCACGTGAGCTCTTCGCCGACGGGGAGGCCGCGGTGGCCGCCGTCGCGCCGCCCGTGCGGCCGGGGATGCGGCTGGCTCGCGCGGTCTACGGGTCGGTGCTCGACCGGATCGAGGCGGTGGGCTTCGACGTGCTCGGGCGGCGCGTCACCCCCCCGCCGTGGCGGTTGGGACGCGCCGCGCTCGCCGGCCTGCGGGGCGCGGCGTGACGCGCCGGGCCACCGCGCGTGGGGAGGAGCGCAGCTCGCTGCACGGCACCCGCGCCGACGTGCTGATCTGCGGCGCGAGCTTCGCCGGCCTGGCGGTCGCCCGCGAGCTGGCCGGCGCGGGCGCCGAGGTGCTCGTCGTCGATCGCTACGAGATCGGCGAGCGGGCGACGTCCGCCTGTGCCGTTCCGACGCCGTGGCTGCGCGCCATGGGCGTCGAGCGCTCGATCCGCCAGGAGCTTCCCTACATGCGCTTCGCCACCCCGCACGGCGCCTACCGCTACCGCCTGCCCTGGAGCTGGTCGTCCTTCGACTACCGGGAGTTGTGCCTCGCGCTCTGGGAGCAGTGCGGCGACGCGCGGTTCGAGACGGCGAAGGTCCACGGCCGCACGGGTCTCACCGTCCACAGCGACCGGGGCGACCTCCACGCGCCCCTCGTGGTCGATGCCCTGGGGTGGCGGCGGGTGCTGGCCGGCGGCGACGGCGCCGGCGGGTTCCAGCCCCCCGATGCGCCGCTCTCCCGCGGCCTCGAGGTCCATCCTCCGGGCGGGGGAGAGGACCTCGCGATCTGGGTCGACCGCTCGCTCGTGCGTCGCGGCTACGGCTGGAGCGTGCCCGCGGCGGGGGAGGAGCGCGTGGGCATCGGATCCTACGATCCCCGCGACCACGTCAAGGAGCCCACCCGCGACCTCGCGCACCGGCTGGAGCGGGACGCCGTGCGCTACCAGGGCAACTGGTTCCCGCACCGGCTGCGCCCCGCCGCGCAGGACGGCGTTTTCTTCGTCGGCGACTCGGCCGGGCACTGCCTGCCGCTCTCCGGGGAGGGCATCCGCACGGCATTCCACTTCGGGATCGCCTGCGGAGCCGAGCTACGCACGGTCGCGGGGGGCGCTCGCTCCCGGGAGGCTGCGCTGCGGCGCTACGGGCGTTTCAGTGCGCGCCACGCACGCACCTACGGACTGCTGCTGCGCGGCCAACAGCTGCTCCCCGCCCTACCGCCGCGGGTCCTGACGCTGTTCCTGCGTGCGATGAGCCATCCGCGCGTCGTGGAGCGGGCGTTCACGTGGTACCTCGCCCAAGCACCTCCGCCTTCGCCCGCGCACCAGACGCGCACCGAGACGCCGGCGCCCCGTCCGGCTGTCGTCGGCTTCAGTGCGGGCTGATGCGGTCGAGGTCGTCCTTGCTCTTCTGCAGGGCGTCCTCGTCGACCTCCGGGTTGCCGCGCGGCGCCTTGTCGGTCGGATGCCGCTCGGGGGTGCCGCTGCCGGGCTGCTCCTCGAAGGTGTCGCCGCCGCTCTCGGCGGGCTCGGGGGTCTGGGGTGTCATGGGTGACTCGGTCATACCGATCGCCCTACCCCTGCCCGACGGCGCGAAACCCGCTCCGGAAGGCGACCTAGACTCCCCGGGATGGACGGAACCGAGATCCGCTGGGACGAGGCCGGACTCGTGGCGTGCGTGGTCCAGGACTGGCGCACCGGCGAGGTTCTCACCCTCGCGTACATGAACGCCGAGGCGCTCGCCCGCACGCAGCAGAGCGGCGAGGTGCACCTCTGGAGCCGCTCGCGCGACGAGCTCTGGCACAAGGGCGCCACGAGCGGGAACACGCAGGCGGTGCGCGCGCTTCGCGTGGACTGCGACGGCGACGCGGTGCTCGCCCTCGTCGAACCGGCGGGACCCGCATGCCACACCGGCGAGCGCACCTGCTTTCACGCCGGCGAGGTCGACCGACGCGCGCCGCACGAGGCGCTGCCCGACCTCGAGCGGACGATCGCCGCGCGCGTCGCCGCCACCGCCCCATCCGGCTCCTACACCGCCACGCTCCTCGCCGACCCGCCTCAGGCGGGCGCCAAGGTGGAGGAGGAGGCCGAGGAGGTGGCACGCGCCGCTCGCGAGGAGAGCGACGAGCGCGTCGGGGACGAGGCCGCCGACCTGCTCTACCACCTCTGCGTCCTCCTGCGCACGCGCGACCTCGCCCTCGCCGACGCCGAGCGGGTGCTCGATGGCCGTCGCCGCTGAGCTGCGGCCCGAGGTCTCCCCCTCGCTGGAGGAGGTGCGCGCGCTGTCGCGTGAGTTCAACCTGATCCCGCTTCGCCATACCTTCGTCGACGACTGCGAGACGCCCATCTCGGCGTTTCTCAAGTTGCGCGGCGAGGAGCCGTCCTTTCTGCTCGAGTCCGCCGAGCAGGGCCGGGTGGGGAGGTGGTCCTTTATCGGGTGCCGGCCACGCGCGGTCGTCCGCTGGTCGCCGGGTGACGACTCCGGCGAGGATGACCCCTACGCGCTCGCCGCGCGCGAGATCGGTCATTACCGCCAGGCCCCGCTCGAGGGACTCCCGCCGTTCGCCGGCGGCGCGGTCGGCTTCTTCGCCTACGACCTCGTGCGCACGGTCGAGCCGCTGGGGCCGCCCAACCCCGACCCGCTGGGACTTCCCGACCTCGCGCTGATGCTCTCCGACGTGCTGGTCGTCTTCGACGGCGTGCAGCGAACGGTCACGGTCCTCGCCAACGTCTACGCGGAGTCCGGCGAGGATCTCGAGGTCGCCTACGCCGCGGCGGTGGAGGGGATCGCCGACGTGCGCCGGCGGCTCGCCGGTCCCGTTCCCCGGGCCGCCCCGACGCCGGGTCGCACGCCGCCGGAGTTCCGCTCGAACATGGCGCCCGAGCGCTTCGAGGCGATGGTCTCGCGGATCGTGGAGTACGTGCACGCGGGCGACGCCTTCCAGGTCGTCCCCTCCCAGCGCTGGTCGGCGCCCGTGCCGGTCGAGGCCTTCTCGATCTACCGGGGGCTCCGGGCGGTCAACCCGAGCCCGTACATGTACTTCCTCGACTTCGGCGACTTCGAGGTGGCAGGCGCGAGCCCCGAGCCTCTGCTGACGGTGAGCGGCCGGCGGGTCTCCACGAAGCCGATCGCCGGCACCCGGCCGCGTGGTGCCACGGCGGCCGAGGACCAGCGCCTGGGCGAGGAGCTCCTCGCCGACGAGAAGGAGCGCTCCGAGCACGTGATGCTCGTCGATCTCGGGCGCAACGACCTCGGCCGCGTGTGCGAGTTCGGCACGGTCGAGGTGGAGGAGTTCATGGCGGTGGAGACGTACTCCCACGTCATGCACATCGTCTCCTCGGTGGCGGGGACGCTGCGCGCGGAGGTCAAGGCGGTCGACGCCCTGCGCTCCGTGCTGCCCGCCGGCACGCTCTCCGGCGCACCCAAGGTCCGCGCGATGCAGATCATCGACGAGCTCGAGCCCGTCAAGCGCAGCGGCTACGGCGGTGCGATCGGTTGGCTCTCCTACTCGGGCGATCTCGACACGTGCATCCACATCCGCACCGTGGTGGTCAAGGACGGGGTTGCCCACGTCCAGGCCGGCGGCGGCACGGTGGCCGACGCCCAGCCCGCGTACGAGCGGGCGGAGTCCGAGGCCAAGGCCCGAGGAGTTCTGCGGGCGATCGAGCTGGCGGTCGCGCAGGCCGACTGGCCGTAGGGCGCGTGCTCGCTCACACCGTCGCGCGCTCGTGCTTGCGCCGGGCCACGACCGCTCGCAGCGCGTCCCAGTCGACGTCCTTGAAGTTGTGCATTGGGCAGAACTTCGGGCCGCACATCGAGCAGAACTCCGCGGTCTTGAAGTAGTCGTCGGCCAGGGTCTCGTCGTGCATGCTGCGGGCGATGTCCGGGTCCAGCGAGAGCTCGAACTGGCGGCGCCAGTCAAACGAGAAGCGCGCTTGGGACAGCTCGCGGTCCCACTCAGCCGCGTGCTTGTCGCCGCGGGCCAGGTCGGCGGCATGGGCGGCGATCCGGTAGGCGATCAGGCCCTGCTTGACGTCCTCCGCGTCCGGCAGCCCAAGGTGCTCCTTGGGGGTGACGTAGCAGAGCATCGAGGTGCCGTGCCAGCCCACGATCGCCGCGCCAATCGCGCTCGTGATGTGGTCGTAGCCGGGAGCCACGTCGGTGACGAGCGGACCGAGCGTGTAGAACGGCGCCTCGTGGCACACCTCCTGCTGGCGGCGCACGTTGGCCTCGAGCTGGTCCATCGGGACGTGCCCCGGACCCTCGATCATGACCTGCACGTCGCGCGCCCACGCCTGCTGCGTGAGTTCGCCCAACGTGTCGAGCTCGGCGAACTGCGCGGCGTCCGAGGCGTCGGCGATCGAGCCGGGACGCAAGCCGTCGCCCAGCGAGAGGGAGACGTCGTGCTCGCGGCAGATCTCGAGGATCTCGTCGAAGCGCTCATGCAGCGGGTTCTCCTGCTGATGATGGACCATCCAGCGCGCCAGCAGCCCGCCGCCGCGCGAGACGATTCCCGTCACGCGGTGCTGGCAGAGCGGCAGGTGCTCGAGCCGAACGCCGGCGTGGATCGTCATGTAGTCGACCCCTTGACGTGCCTGGTGCTCGATGACCTCGAGCAGGAGATCGCCGGTGAGGTCCTCCGGTTGCTTGACGCGCTCGATCGCCTCATAGATCGGCACCGTTCCGATCGGGACGCTCGCGGCGGCGAGGATCGCCGCGCGGGTCTCGTCGATGCGCTTACCGGTCGAGAGGTCCATGACCGTGTCGGCGCCCCAGCGCTCGGCGAGCGTCAGCTTCTCGGCCTCCTCGCTCAGCGACGAGGTGGTCGGCGAGTTGCCGATGTTCGCGTTGATCTTCACTCGTGCCCGCAGCCCGATCGCCATCGGATCCAGCGCCGCGTGGTGGACGTTGGCGGGGACGATCATCCGCCCGAGCGCGACTTCGTCGCGGACCGTCTCGGGCACGAGGCGCTCGCGCTCGGCGACGCGCGCCATCTCGGGGGACACGACGCCTTGGCGGGCGAGGTGCATCTGGGTCCGACAGCGGGTCTCGGACGGGAACGTGGTGCGCTGCGACATGAGTCCTCCCTTCGCTGGTGTGAACCAGATCAGGTTCGGCGGGTGGTGGCACTAGGCGGCGCCATCTCAGCCCCTCGAACAGGGACCCCCCGGGATATGCAGAGATCTCGAACCGTAGCGGGTCGTCACCCGACCTCGCGGCCCCGCACGCTCCTTCAGCTCGTCGCGGCGCTTCGCGCAGCCGAGAACCGCGGGCCCGGACGCGGCCGCCGTCCGCTCGGAGCCACCTGGCGGTCGGCGTGGGCCGGGGACGGATGCGTCAGCGGCGACGGTCGGCCCTCACGAGCCATCCGGTCGAGCGCCTCCGCCATGTCGGGAAGCCGTACCTCCTCCTGCTCCCAGTGGACCACCGATGCCTCGTGGCACCACGCCTTCAGCTTGGGCATCGTCTGGGAGTGGACGCCCGAGTCGCGGTAGCGGCGTATCGCGGCCTGGTCCTCCCACGCCGTGATCGTCCAGAAGGCGCGCCCCGGTTCGGTGGCCAGCTGACCGGCCTGGAATCCCGGTGAGCGCCGGGCCTGGCGCACCGTCGCGAGGGTGGCGGCGAAGAAGGCGGGGAGGTGGCGTGCGGATCGCGCCTTGAGGCGGGTCACGACGATCAAGCACATGGTCGGGCTCCTTTCAGACCGTTCGGGAGAAGGGACGGTGCCGGCCGGCTCGTCGCACGGAGGGTCCGAGCGCGTGGCGCCCGCGCGAGGCGACGCCGATCCCCCAACCGAGCAGCGGCCACATCGGCCAGAAGTAGCCGGCGCCGGTCGCGGCCCACACGACGAGGAGGAGGACGTTGACGAGGACGAAGGCCCGAACGTGCCCGGCGAGCTCGCGGCGCTCGGCGGCGCGAGCGGACTCGCGACGGGCGGCCGGGAGGATTCTCGGGAAGTCGTCGACCACTGCGGCCAGCTCGGCGCGCGTGCGCGACTCGTAGGCACGGTCGAGGCGCTCGGAGAGCTCGCTCAGGTCGAGGCGGCCCTGACCGGCGTGCTCGCGCAGGGCGGCGACCGTCTCCTCGCGCTCGGCGTCGGAGGCGCGGAGGTCGTCGCGGGGTGGCTCGGCCACCATGGCGAGCGAGCGGCGGTGATGATGTGGGTTTCGACGATGATGACAGCTCATAATCCAGACCATACCGTCTAGATTGGACTAATGCAAGAGGACCTCAAGCTCACTCCCACCTCGTACATCGTGCTCGGGCTGGTCGAGGGCGCCGGGCGTGCCACGCCGTACGAGCTGAAGCAGATGGTGGCCGCCTCCGTCGGGAACTTCTGGTCGGTGCCCCACTCGCAGCTCTACACGGAGCCCGAGCGGCTGGTCGGCGGCGGGCACCTCGAGCGTGAGCAGGAGCCGGGAGGCCGCCGGCGCAAGCTCTACGTGCTCACCGACCGCGGGCGCGAGGCGCTTGTCCGCTGGCGCGCCGAGCCGGCACCCCCCGACCTCCCCGAGCTACGCGACCCGGCCCTGCTCAAGCTCTTCTTCGGCGCCGATCCGGCCACCTTCGCGGCCGCCCAGCGCGACGCCCACGCCGAGAAGCTCGCCGCCTACGAGGCGCTCGCCGCGGAGGACCCCGGCGACGGGCCGCGCGGTCCGTGGCGCGCGCTGCGCGCCGGGCTCGCCCACGAGCGCGAGTCGCTTCGCTTCTGGGACGAGATCGCGCGGGGCGAGGGCTGAGTCGTCGCTCGCGGGGGACGCGGGCATCGTTACCGTTCGCCGCCGTGCGCGTCCTCGTCGTCGACAACTACGACTCCTTCACCTACAACCTCGTCCAGTACCTGGGGGAGCTGGGCGCCGAGCTCGAGGTGGTCCGCAACGACCGCGCCGACGTCGAGGATCTCATCCTCCGCGGCTACGACCGTGTCGTCGTCTCGCCCGGGCCGTGCACGCCGCGTGAGGCGGGCATCTCGGTGGAGGTCGTGCGCCGCTTCCCCGAGGCCGGGATCCCGACGCTCGGGGTGTGCCTGGGGCATCAGTCGATCGCCCAGGCCTTCGGTGGGCGGGTCATGCGCCACCTGCCGGTCCACGGCAAGGCCACGACGATCGAGCACGACGGGCGCACGGTGTTCACCGGACTCGAGAGCCCGCTCGTGGTGGGCCGCTACCACTCGCTCGTCATCGATCCCGACCTCCCCGCGTGCCTCGAGCGGACCGCGTTCGGGGGCGGGGTCGTCATGGGCGTGCGCCACCGCGAGCTGCCGCTCGAGGGCGTGCAGTTCCACCCCGAGTCCGTGCTCACCGACCACGGCCGCGACCTGCTCGGGAACTTCCTCGACGGGGCGGGCTGAGAAGTGCCCAACGCGATCCTCACCCGGGCGATCGACGCGCTCGCCTCCGGCCGCGACCTGAGCGCCGATCAGACCTCCGAGGTGCTCGCCGAGGTCATGGCCGACCGGGCCTCGGAGACGCAGATCGCGGGCTTTCTCATCGCCCTGCGCGTGAAGGGGGAGACTGAGGAGGAGCTCGCGGGCCTGGCCCGGACGATGCGGGCGCTGGCCACGCCGGTGCGCGTCGCGCGTGACGACCTCCTCGACACGGCGGGTACCGGCGGGGGGCGCACGACGTTCAACGTCTCGACGACCGCGGCGCTGATCGCCGCGGCCGCGGGCTGTCCCGTGGCCAAGCACGGCAACCGCTCGGCCACCGGACTATCGGGCTCGGCCGACCTCCTCGAGGCGCTCGGCGTGCGCATCGACCTCTCGCCCGCGGCGGTGGCGACCTGCGTCGAGGAGGTCGGCTTCGGCTTCATGTTCGCCCCGCTGCACCACGCCGCGACGCGCTTCGTCGTGCCGGTGCGCCGGGAGCTCGGCGTGCGCACGATCTTCAACTTCCTCGGTCCGCTGACCAACCCCGCGGGGGCGACGCGCCAGCTCATCGGGGTCTCGGACCCCGCCTTCCTTGAGCGGATGGCCGCCGCCCTCGCACGGCTGGGCGCTCGGCGGGCGCTGGTGGTGTGCAGCGAGGACGGGCTCGACGAGCTCAGCATCTCGGCGCCCACCCACGTCGTCGAGCTGAGCGACGGGAGCCTCTCGCGCCACGTGATCCACGCCGCCGAGCTCGGGCTCGACGGAGCCGACCCGGCCGAGGTGGCCGGAGGCACCCCCGCGGAGAACGCCGCCACGACGCTACGGATCCTCGCCGGCGAGCGCGGCGCCCCGCGCGACCTCGCAGCGCTGAACGCCGGCGCGGCGATCTACGCCGCCGGTGGCGCGCCCTCACTCGAGGCCGGGGTGCGCACGGCGGAGCGGGCGCTCGACGCGGGGGAGGCAGCCCGTCTGCTCGAGGCGCTGGCGCGCCGCACCGCGGAGCTGGCCACGTGAGCGTGCTCGAGCGGATCGTCGCGACGACTCGGGAGGACGTCGAGCGGCGCCGCCGCGAGGCGCCGCTCTCGGTGCTGGAGGAGGCGCTGGCCGGTCGGCCCTGTCCCGCTCACCCGTTCTCGGAGGCCCTCGGGCGCCCCGGCGTCGCGCTCATCGCCGAGCACAAGCGCCGCTCCCCCTCGGCGGGGACGATCCGGGACGGGGCCACGGTCGCCGAGGTGGTCGGCGCCTACGAACGGGGCGGCGCGGCGGCGCTCTCCGTGCTGACCGAGGAGCGCCACTTCGGCGGCTCCCTCGAGGACCTGCGAAGCGCCCGCGCGACGAGCGAGCTGCCGATCCTCCGCAAGGACTTCGTGCTCGACCCATACCAGGTGGTGGAGTCCGCGGCGGCCGGCGCCGACGCGATCCTCCTCATCGTCGCCGCCCTGCCGCCCGCGGCGCTGGTCGAGTTGCACACCCAGGCCCGTGAGCTCGGGCTCGACGTGCTCGTCGAGGTGCACGACGCCGGCGAGCTCGCCGGCGCGCTCGCGCTCGAGCCGGCGCTGATCGGGATCAACAACCGCAACCTGGGCGACTTCTCGGTCGACGTGCAACGCACCTACGAGCTGCTCGCCGACCTGCCTGCGGGCACGACGGTGGTCTCCGAGTCCGGCATCGGCGCGCGCGATCAGCTCGAGGAGCTCGAGCGCGCGGGAGTCGACGCCGTGCTCGTCGGGGAGCGGCTCATGCGCGCCGAGGACGTGGAAGGGGCGTGCCGGGCGCTGACCGGAGGCCCTCGGCCGGCGGCCTGACCGCCTCTACCATAAGACGCATGGACGAGCGTGCGCCCCGCATCAAGTTCTGCGGCATGACGCGGCTCGAGGACGCCCGCCGCGCCGCCGATCTCGGCGCCTGGGCGGTCGGCCTCATCTTCCACCCCTCCTCGCGCCGGCTCTGCCCGCTCGACGAGGCGACCGCGATCGCTGCGACCCTGCGCCGCCGACTCGAGGTGTGCGGGGTCTTCGTCAACGCTCCGCTGCCCGAGGTCGCGCAGATCGCCGACGCGGTGGGACTGACCATGCTCCAGCTCCACGGCGAGGAGGGTCCGGCCTACTGCGCGGAGGCGGCGCGGCGCACGGGATGCAAGGTCATGAAGGTCGCGCACGTCGGTCAGACCCGCGCCGAGATCGAGGCGCTGCGCGCCTTTCGCACCGACTTCCATCTCCTCGACACCGCGCGGTCCGACCTGCCGGGGGGGACGGGGGAGACCTTCGACTGGGAGCTCGTGCGCCACCGGCGCGAGCGGAAGATCCCGCTCGTGCTCAGCGGCGGCATGAGCTCGGACAACGTCGCAGACGCCATCGCTGCCGTACGCCCCTGGGCGGTCGACGTGGCCAGCGGCACCGAGTCCTCTCCCGGCGTCAAGGACCCCGAGAAGCTGGCGGCGTTCGCCGCGGCGGTGGCGGCCACCGTTCCGGCGCCCGAAGCCGGGGTGGCCCTGTGAGCGCGACCGAGCCGCGCCCCGCCACCGGGCTCCCGCACCGCTTCGGACCGTACGGCGGACAGTACGTGCCCGAGACGCTGATGCCCGCGCTCGCCGAGCTCGAGGCGGCGTGGATCGACGCCCGCGACGATCCGTCGTTTCGCTCCGAGCTCGACGGCCTCCTGCGGGACTTCGCCGGACGTCCCACCCCGCTCTACCTCGCGGAGCGCCTGAGCGAGGCGGCCGGGCGCACGACCTACCTCAAGCGCGAGGACCTACTCCACACCGGGGCGCACAAGATCAACAATGCGCTCGGGCAGGCGCTCCTCGCCCGCCGGATGGGCAAGCAGCGGATCATCGCCGAGACCGGCGCCGGCCAGCACGGCGTGGCCACCGCGGTGGCCTGCGCGCTGCTCGGCTTCGAGTGCGTGGTCTACATGGGCACGGAGGACATGCGCCGCCAGAAGCCCAACGTCGAGCGCATGGAGCTCCTCGGCGCGACGGTGACCCCGGTCGAGATCGGCGCGCGCACGCTCAAGGAGGCGGTCTCCGCGGCGATCCGCGACTGGGTCGCGAGCGCGGAGAGCACGCACTACATCATCGGCTCGTGCGTCGGCCCGGCTCCCTACCCGGTGCTCGTGCGCGACCTGCAGCGCGTGATCGGCGACGAGGCCCGCGCCCAGGTGCTCGAGCGCGAAGGACGCCTCCCCCGGCGAGTGATCGCCTGCGTGGGCGGCGGGTCCAACGCGATCGGCAGCTTCTTCCCCTTCATCGAGGACGCCGAGGTCGAGCTCGTCGGCGTGGAGGCGGCGGGGGACGGCATCGCCACCCCGCGCCACGGCGCGCCGCTCACGGTCGGCGGCCCAGGAGGGGTGCTGCACGGCTCGTTCTCGGCGATCATGCAGGACGAGGAGGGGCAGATCCTCGAAGCGCACTCGATCTCCGCCGGGCTCGACTACCCGGGCGCCGGTCCCGAGCACGCGTGGCTGCGCGACTCGGGGCGCGCGCGCTACGTCGCGGTGACCGACGCCGACGCGCTCGCCGCCCTGCGCCGCGTCGCCCGGCTCGAGGGCCTCATCCCCGCGCTCGAGTCCTCCCACGCGCTCGCGTGGGCGCTCTCCGGCGAGGCGGCCGAGGGCGCCGGCGACGGCGGCGTCGACCTGATCTGCCTCTCGGGTCGCGGCGACAAGGATCTTGCCGAGATCACCGGGCAGGACGATTTGGACCGCGAGGCGCGTGAGCCGCGCGATTGACGAGCGCCTGGGCGGGGCGCTCTCCGGGTCGGCAACCTCCGGCGCGGAGCGGATCGCCCAGGCGTTCGCCGGCGCGCGCGAGAGCGGGCGGAGCGCCGCGCTCATGCCCTACGCGATGGGCGGCTTTCCCGACCTCGCGACCTCGCGCGCGATCGGGGCGGCCTACGTCGAGGCGGGCGCCGACCTCGTCGAGCTCGGCGTGCCGTTCTCCGATCCGCTCGCCGACGGGGCGGTGGTCCACGCCGCGGGCACTCAGGCGTTGAGCGCGGGAGCGACGTTCCTCGGCGTGCTCGAGGTGGCCCGCGAGCTCGCGCCGCGCGTCCCGGTGGTGCTCATGTGCTACGCGAACCTCCTCTACGCGCACGGGGTCGAGGCCTTCGCGGACGCCCTCGCGCGCGCGGACCTGAGCGGGGTGATCGTTCCCGACCTGCCGCTCGAGGAGGCCCCCGCGGTGCTCGAGGCCTGCGACGCCCGCGGCCTCGCCCTCGTGCCGCTCGTCGCCCCGACGACCCCCGAGGAGCGACTGCGCCGCATCGGGGCGGGTGCTCGCGGCTTCATCTACACGGTCTCCGTGGCGGGCACCACCGGGGAGCGTGCCGGGCCGGCCGACGACCTGGCCGCCGTGCTGGCCCGCGCTGCCGCGCACACCGAGGTGCCGGTGGCGGTGGGCTTCGGGATCTCCACCCCCGAGCATGCGGCGGCGGCGGCGCGCGCGGGGGCTGACGGCGTGATCGTCGGCTCGCGCCTCGTACGTGCGGCGGGCGAGGCCGCCGATCCACCCGCTGCGGTGGCCGAGGTGGTCGCCGCGATGGCCGACGCCCTCGTCCTCTAGGATCCGCCTTCCTATGGGAGTCGTCCTCACCATTACCGCCGGCCTGGCGATCTGGATCGTCCTGTGGGCGCAGGGCGTCAAGTCCTTCGACGCCTTCCTCGTCGTGATCGCCCTCGTCCTCGTGGCCGCTACCGCGCGGATCGTCGCGCCGTTCCTGCCCGGGAACCGGGACTAGCGCGAACGCCGGGCCGGCGCTAGCCGGTGAAGCGCGGGCGCACCGGTCGCCGGCGGTGTGGGCGCGCGGCGGGGCAGACGCGGAAGCGTGCGGAGCGGGTCGCCGCCTGCGAGGAGGCGTTGCGCGCGTCGACGCGGAGGCGATGGCTGCCGAAGTCGGCTCGTGACGATGCGGACCGCGAAGACCGATCTGGTGGTGGTCCCGATGACCCGGTTGTCGAGAAGCACCCGGACGCTCCGCAGCGGCGTGCTGCTGGTGACGCGGATGGGCACGGTGAACCTCGCGGGCGCGCAGCCGGAGGGCAGGGAGCCGATCTTCAGCGTCGACGGTGTCGGCGGCGGGACGAGCGGGACGGCAGGCGTAAGGAAGGTGCGATCGCCGCCGCTGGTGGTGCCGGCCGCGCTGATGGCCAGAACCCGGTAGTGGTAGGTCGTGCTCGGTCGGAGCCCGCTGAGCGCTGCCGAGACGCCCTGATCAGCGGTGCCCGAACCGGCGCTCTGGGTCGGCGTCGCGGCGGTTGCCGTGAAGCTCGTCCCCGGCTTCGAGGCGGTCGCCGCGTAGGCGGTGTTCGTGCCGTAGTCGAAGCGATAGGTCGTGGCCAGCCCCCGCGGATTGACGGTGCCGGTGATCGTTGCGGTCGTCTGCGTGACGCCCTTGGCCTCGGTGGTGAGAGCGGTCGGCGCGAGACCGGTGGTGGTGAAGATCTGATCGGCGCCGATGCTCGTGCCGCCGGGACTCGTCGCGACGACGCGGAAGTGGTAGGTGCTCAGCGGCTGCAGGCCGGACACGGCCGCCGACTCGGGATGCTCGGAGTTGTCCACGCCCGCGGAGGCGTCGGGCGTGACCTGGCCGTAGGCGGTCGAGGTGCCGTACTCGAAGTGGTAGGTGGTCGCCTGGCCGTCGGGGTTGACCGTGCCGTTGAGCGTCGCGGTGGCCGGGGTGACGTCGCTCGCGACGTTCGTGGTGGCCACCGGCGGGGCGCTGATAGTCACCCGTGGCGTACCGGTGGTGTCGAGCGCGTAGGCGCTGCCGGTCGGTCCGAAGCTCGACCCGCCGCCGCCACCGCCCGGAGGGGCCTCGCCAAAGCCACCGCCGCCACCGCCGTACAGGCCGCCTCCTCCACCGCCGCCGAATGCACTATCTCCTCCGACGCCCAGGGCTCCGTCGCTGCCGCCTGGGCCACCGGTGCCACCCGCCGACTGGCTCGCCCCCTGTCCTCCAAGCAGGAAGGGACCGCTCTGGCCGCTCTGGCCGTCGGGCGTGCCGCCTGCGCCCCCTTCGAAGGAGCCTCCGGCGCCAAAGACGTCGACTCCGGCGCCACCGCCGCCGGCGGCGACGATGAGCCGTGAGGCCAACGATGTCGAATCGCCCGGACAGCTCGTGCCGCACGAGGCCGTCCGCACGTCAGATGCGCCGCCGCCGCCGCCCGAGGTGTTCGGCCCTCCCGTCCCCGCCCCTCCCGAGCCGAAGGTCACCGAGCCACCGCCGTTGAAGCCACCGGCGCCGTTGGCGGATCCGCTCGAGCCCGACGTTCCGTTGCCTCCCACCGCGACGTAGAGGATCTGGCCCCCTCTGACCGCGACGTCGGCTGCGACCCGCGCCCCGAAGCCTCCGGGCGCCGCGGTTCCGTCGCTGCCCGGGCGCCCATCACCGCCCCGGCCGCCGACTGCCACCACGTGCACGGTGGTGACCCCGGCCGGCACCGTGTAGCACTGCTCGGCGTTCGTCGAGAGGTACGTCACGAGGCCCGTCGGGCATCCGCCCGTCGCGCCGGCTGCGCCCGCTGGCGCCGCCCCCCACGCCGCGAGCAGCATCGTCGCGAGCACTCCGGGGACCAGCACGGCAAGCCCACGATCGGGCCGACGTACTCGGGTGCGCGACGCGAGCGCGCGGGAGAATCCGGGGGGAGATGCGCTCCGAGCCGAGCGCGTGGGGGGAAGTGGGCTCATCGGTCGGCGAATGCGAGCGGTTCGTCGGCGTGCATATGCACATGCACCGGAACCAAAGACATCGCTTACCTGTGGGATTGTCGTTGTGCAGGCAACCTTCGAGGGGGGCGCGCCTGCCAACCGGGGGTGGGCGCTCGACGATCGGCTAGCTTGATCCGCCGATGACGGCGGCCGAAGCGCTTTGCGAGCGGGGGAGAGCGCTCCGCAGGTGGGTGGATGGCTGAACCGGCGGTTGGAGTCTCGGCGGATGACCTCCTGCTCGGCCGCGAGCGGGAATTGACCGTGCTGTCGGCCCTCGTCGAGGAATCCCTCCGCGGCGTGGGTGGCATAGCGTGGCTCGACGGCGAGGCGGGGATCGGCAAGACGAGCCTCGTGGCCACGGTGGCGGCGCGCGCCCGCGAGCGTGGGTTTCGCGTGCTGAGCGCTCGAGCCGAGGAGCCCGACTCGCACCGTCCGTTCGGAGTCGTCGCCGACTGCCTGGGGGCGGAAAGACGCTCCCCGGACGAGCGCGGCGCGAGGATCGCCGGCGCGCTGTCTGCCACTCCGCGCACCGCGTCCGACCGCCCGGCCGAGGGCGGGCAGCTCGAGTACGGGCGGTCCGAGCAGCTGCTCGGGCTGGTCGAGGAGGCGTGCGCTCGCTCACCGGTGATGCTGGTGCTCGACGATCTGCAGTGGGCGGATACATCGTCCCTGACGTTCGTCGACCGCCTCAGCCGAGAGATCGTCGGCCTGCCACTCGTCGTGGTGGGCGCGGCGCGCCTGCTACCGCGACGCACCGAGCTGGAGCGCCTCGTCGCCGGGCTCGTCGCCCGCGGCGGCATGCGCCTCGAGCTTGGTCCGCTGGACCAGGCTACCTGCGAGGCGCTTGCCGCCCGACTCACCGGCGGCAAGCCCGGGCCCAGCGTGAGCGAGCGGGTCGCCGCGTGCGGGGGCAACCCGCTGTTCGTATCCGAGCTCGTAGCCGCGCTGGCCAAGGAGGGCTCGCTCGCGATCGACTCCAACGGTCGCGCCGAGGTGGCGTCGGGTGAGGTGCCTTCGACCCTTGCCCTGACCGTGCTCGCCCGGCTGAGCTTCCTGGCGATTGAGGTGGTGGAGGTGCTCGGCTTGGCCTCGGTGCTCGGGTCGTCGTTCTCGGTGGCCGACCTGTCGCTGCTGAGCGCTCGTCCGGTCGCGGTGCTGTGGGGTCCTTTGCGTGAGGCGATGGCCGCCGGGGTCCTCGAGGAGCGCGGCGATCGGCTCGCGTTCCGTCACGATGTGTTGCGCGAGGCGCTCTACGGCGATCTCCCCCAAGCGGTCAGGAGCGGACTGCACCTCGACCTGGGGCGTGCCCTGGCCGCCACGGGCTCCGATCCCGGGGTGGTGGCCGAGCACTTCGTGCGCGGGGCTCGCAGGGGAGACCGCGAGGCAGTGGAGTGGCTCGGGCGGGCGGCGCACGAGGCAGCGCCGCGTGGGGCGCAGGCGGCGGCCGAGCTGCTCGAGGCCGCGCTGGAGGTGGCGGCGCCCGATGATCCATCCCGCGGCCGTCTGACGGCCGAGCTAGCACTCAACCTCGTCGCCGCGCGCCGGCAAAGGCGGGGGAGGAGCTCTGCCGACGAGCGCTCGAGGACGGGCTCCACCCGGAGCTCGAGGGAGTGCTGCGGCTGTGCCTCGCTCACTCGCTGCTCGGACGCGGCCAGCTCCTCGAGGCCCTCGCCGAGGCCAAGCGAGCGGAGGAGTCGAGTGGCGTCTCCGACGCCGAGCGCGCCGCTGCGATGGCCTGGGCGCCGATCGCCCCGCTGTTCCTGCGCGATCTCGAGACCGCGACGGTGGCCTCCGAGCGGGCGCTGGCGGCGGCCGAGCGGGCCGGCGTGACCGGCGTGCGCACCAAGGCGCTCACGTACCTCGGCCTCGTGGCGGGGTTCCGCGGCGAGTTCGCCGAGCAGGAGCGGGTGCTGGCCGCGAGCGCCGCTCTGGCGCACGAGGATGGGACTCGCTCCGCCCACGAGGCCATCCCGGATCTCATGCTCGCGATGGCGCTCGCGGACTCGGATCGCGTCGAGGAGGCGGGAGCGGCGATCGCGACCGCTCGCCGCACCTACGTGAGGCTCGGCATGGAGGTGGCGCTCCTCTGGTCGCACCTCTTCGCGGGATACGTGCTCTTCTGGAAGGGAGAGTGGGACGACGCGCTGGTCGAGCTGGAGACCGCGGCGGGCCTGGGCGAGCAGGCGGGCGGCGGATGGCAGGTCGACGTGCTCGCGGCGAGCGCAGTAATCGAGGCCCGGCGTGGCCGGCTCGAGGAGGCCAAGGCGCTCGTCTCCGACGCTCGGCGCCACATGGTGGCCGGGGGAATCGAGTGGCGGATCGGCGGAGTCGCGTGGGCCGAGGGACTCGTGCACGATGGCGCGGGCCGCGCGGAGCGGGCCCTTGAGTTCGTGTGGAGCGCGTGGGAGTCGGCCACGGCCGCGCGCACGGTGTGCGAGCACCGTACCTTTGCCCCGGACCTGGCGCGGATGCTGGCCGCGGCGGGCGACCGCGAGCGCGGCGCCCAGGTGGCGAGCGCCGTGGAGGCACTCTGCGCTCACAACCCCGGGCTCGAGAGCCTCGAAGCCCTGGCGCTTCGCTGCCGGGCATCGGCCGAGCGCGACGTCGACGGGCTCCTGCGTGCCGCGAGCCGCTACCGCCCGACGCTGCGGTCCCACGAACGGGCCATGGCCTGCGAGGACGCCGCGGTCGCGCTCGCAGAGGCCGGTCGCCTCGGCGAGGTCGAGGCGCTCGCCGACGAGGCGCTCGCCCTGTACGGATCCCTGCGCGCCGAACGGGACATCGCGCGCGTCCAGGGCCGGCTGCGCGCCGCCGGCGTTCGCCGCGCGCGCCGCGGAGCCCGCACGCGCGCGAGCAGCGGGTGGAGCTCGCTGACTCCCAGTGAGCTGCGCGTCGCGGAGCTCGCCGCCGAAGGGCTCTCCAACCGGGAGATCGCCGAGCGGCTCGTGCTCTCCCGCCACACGGTCGTCACGCACGTCTCCCACGTGCTCTCCAAGCTCAGGCTGCGCTCGCGGCTCGAGCTCGCGGCGCGGGCCGCCCGCCGGGAGAACGATGGCTGAGCCGACCGTTCCGGCCTCCGCGACCGAGCGACTGCTCGGCCGGGAGGATGAGTTGTCCGTGCTGTCGGGTGCGCTCGACGCTTCGATGGGTGGCGGCGGCGCGGTGGCGTGGCTCGAGGGCGAGGCGGGGATCGGCAAGACGAGCCTGATGGCGGCGGCGGCCCAGCTCGCCCGGCGCCGTGGCTTCAGTGTGCTGGGGGCGAGCGCGGAGGAGCTGGACTCGCATCGTCCGTTCGGGGTGGTGGCCGATTGCCTGGGAGTCGAGCGCCGCTCCCCTGACGAGCGGCGGGCGGGGATCGCCCGGGCGCTGTCGGCGACGCCGAGCGCCGACTCGGACACGCTGCTCGAGGGCGGGGGGCTCGAGTTCAGGCTGGCCGAGGATCTCCTGGGGCTGGTCGAGGAGGGGTGCGCCCGCTCGCCGGTGATGCTGGTGCTCGACGATCTGCAGTGGGCGGATCCCTCGTCGCTGATGTTCCTCGGCCGGTTGGCACGCGAGCTGCCCGACTTGCCGCTGGCGGTGGTGGGGGCGGCCCGCCCGCTGCCGCGGCGCGCCGAGCTCGAGCGCCTCCTCGCCGCTACCGTCGCCCAGCGTGGCGTTCGGGTCGACCTCGGTCCGCTGGATGAGGCGGCGTGCGCGGCGATGGCCGCGGATCTGGCCGGCGGTGAGCCCGGGCCGCGGCTGAGTGAGCGTGTCTCGGCGTGCGGCGGGAATCCGCTGTTCGTGGCGGAGCTCGTGGGCGCGCTCGAGACGGAGGGCTCGATCGAGCTCGACGCTGGAGGTCGGGCCGAGGTGGCTGCGGGCGGAGTGCCTTCGACCCTCGCCCTGACGGTGCTCGCGAGGCTGAGCTTCCTGGTGAGCGAGGTGGTCGAGGTGCTCGGTCTGGCCTCGGTGCTGGGGTCGTCGTTCTCGGTGGCCGACCTGTCGCTGCTGAGCGCTCGTCCGGCGGCGGCGTTGTGGGGTCCGCTACGTGAGGCGCTGGCCGCGGGGATCCTCGAGGAGCGCGGCGACCGGCTCGCCTTCCGCCATGACGTGGTGCGCGAGGCGCTCTACGGCGATCTCCCCAAGGCGGTGCGGGCGGGATTGCACCTCGACATGGGACGAGCGCTGGCCACGGCCGGCGCCTCCCCCGGGATGGTGGCCGAGCACCTGGTCCGCGGTGCGCCGAGAGGGGACCGAGAGGCGGTGGCGTGGCTCGAGCGAGCGGCACGCGAGGCCGCTCCCCGCGGCGCGCAGGTTGCCGCCGAGTTGCTGGAGGAGGCGCTCAGCCTCTCCGACCCGGACGATCCGGCCCGCAGGCGCCTGGTCGCCGAGCTGGCGCTGAACCTGTCGGCGGCGGGACGCCATGCGCGGGCGCAGAAGCTGTGCCGTGAGGCACTCGAGGATCAGCCGGCGGCGGATGCGGAGGGGGCGCTGCGGCTGTGCCTGGCCGAGTCGCTGTTGGGTCAGGGCCGAGTCGCGGAGGCGCTGGAGCAGGCCCAACGGGTCGCGCAGTCGCCAGAGCTCTCCGAGCGAGATCGTGCGCGAGCGCTGGGTTGGCTCGCCGCGGGGGCGTTCTTCACCCACGACCAGGCGGCGACCGTCACCGCGGCGACGCGAGCCCGAGAGGCCGGAGAGCGAGCCGGCCACGCGGGCGTGGTCTCCAAGGCGCTGGACATCCTCGGGCACGTCGCCGGCTTCCGAGGCGACTTCTTCGAGCAGGAGCGGTTGATCGGCGAGGCGGCGGCGGTGGCGCAGCGCGACGGCACGCCGCAGGCCCACGAGTCGGTCCCGCAGGTCGATCACGCCACGGCCCTGGCCGACTGCGACCGCTTCGATGAGGCGGTGCGCGCGGTGGCCGCCGGCCGGCGCACGTACTCCCGCCTCGGACTCGAGCAGGCGATGGGCATGTCGTCCCATTACGCCGGGTACGTGCTCTTCTGGGCGGGCGAGTGGGACGACGCGCTTGCGGAGTGGCAGACCGCTGCCGCCCTCGGCGAGGAGATCGGGGCCGGCTGGCAGGTCGACACGCTCGCCGGGCGCGCCGTGATCTTGGCCCGTCGTGGCGAGCTCGAGGACGCGCGCCGGCTCGTGGACCGCGCGCGGGCCCATCGCGACGCCGGAGCGCTCGAGTGGCGGATCGGCTGGCTGGCCTGGGCCCAGGCGCTTGTGGACGAGGGCGCTGGGCGCCTGGAGCAGGCGCTCGCCGGGCTCTGGTCGGCATGGGACGCCGCCACGGCGGCGGGTACGACCTACGAGCAACGGGTGTTCGCGCCGGAGCTGGCGCGCATGCTCGCCGCGGCCGGCGATCGTGAGCGCGGCGCGGAGGTGGCGAGCGCGCTCGAAGCGCTGGCCGCGCGCAACCCCGGGTTGACGAGCCTCGAGGCACTCGCGCTCCGCTGCCGGGCTCTGGCCGCGCGCGACGTCGACGGACTGCTCGGCGCCGTGAGCCTCTACCGCGCGTCTCCGCGCTCCTACGAGCGCGCGCTGGCGTGCGAGGACGCCGCCGTGGCGCTCGCGGAGGCCGGGCGGATGGATGAGGTCGAGGCTCTGGCCGACGAGGCGCTCTCGGTCTACGTGGAGCTACGAGCCGAGCGCGACATCGCCCGCACGCACGGCCGGCTGCGAGGCGCCGGTGTGCGCCGGGCGCGACGCGGGTCGCGTGCCCGCGACGCCACCGGCTGGGGGTCGTTGACCCCGAGCGAGCTTCGCGTGGCCGAGCTCGCCGCCCAAGGTCTCTCGAACAGGGAGATCGCCGAGCGGCTGATGCTCTCCCGCCACACGGTCGTCACGCATGTCTCGAACGTGCTCCGAAAGCTGGAGCTACGCTCGCGGCTCGAGCTCGCCGCCGCCCGCGCCGCCGACCGCCGCGACTGAGGCGGCAGCTGGACCGGGGACGTCGTCGGTGCGCAGGTCGCCGAGCAGGCGGAGGAGCCCAAGCCAGCCCGTGAACGGGAGCGGCGCCCGGCCTTCGGATACGACGGATCCGGTCGGAGGCTCCTGCTCGTCGAATGTCAGCTCGATCCGCATGACGGCACCTTGGCCGACCGCCGCCGGCGAGACATCCCGCACCTGAGCGATATTTAGAAGATCGCACACCTAAGCGATGTCTTTGGGGCCGCGGGGAGCGAGGATGCTCGCGTGCGCAAGTATGTTTCGATGCCGCGACGCGTGGGTATTGTCCTCGCCCTCGTCGTGCTGCTCGCCAGTCTCTCGGCGGTTGCGCTTCCCGGCTCGGCGGCCGCAGCGCCGGCGTGCCAGAGTGGCGATGCCGTTGGGTTCTCCTACACCGGTGCAGAGCAGTGCTACACGGTGCCCGCGGGCGTCTTCTCGGTCCGCGTCACCGCCGTCGGCGCGCCGGGCGCGAACGGCGCCAAAGGGGCCCGGGTCGTCCGTACGGTCGCGGTCACCCCCGGCGGCGTTCTCTACGTCGAGGTCGGCGGCGCCGGCTCGGGTAGCACCGGGGGCTTCAACGGCGGGGGCGGCGGCGGTAGCACCAGCCTCTCGAAGGACAGCCCCGGCGCCGGTGGTGGCGGTGCCTCCGACGTGCGCACGTGCGCGGCGGCGACATGTGCGCTGAGCGCCAGCGACACGCGCGCCCTGGTCGCGGCGGGCGGCGGCGGATCGGGCGGTCACGGGGACAACACGCCGGCCTGCACCTACTGCGGGCCCAACAACACGTACTACCCGGGAAGCGGCGGGGCGGCCGGCGGCAATGGCGGCGCGGGCTACCTCGCCAACGGAGATCAGGGTGGGCGCGCGGGCGGCACGAGCTCCGGCGGCTCCGGTGGCGCCTCGAGCTTCGGGACGCCGGCCGGCAACGCCGGCGCGCTCGGGGCCGGCGGGGCCGGCGCGTCGGTGGGACTCTTCCCCGGCAACTACTCGGGAGGCGGTGGAGGCGGCGGAGGCGGCGGCCTCTACGGCGGTGGCGGTGGCGCCGGTGGTGGCGGCAGCTACGGCGACATCGGCGGCGGAGGAGGTGGCGGCGGCTCGAGCTACGCGCCGGCGGGGACGATAACCGCGGATACCACCGGCAGCCCGCTGGTGCAGATCAGCGACTCGGGACCGGCGACGAACCTGTCGGTCGCGCTGAGCCCGTCGAAGATCAGGGCCGACGGCAAGTCGACGTCGACCGCGACGGCAACGGTCCTCGACGCGAGCGGACGCGCGGTCTCAGGAGAGACGGTCGCCTTCTCCACCACGGGCGCCCAGCAGATTGGCGCCACCAAGGACAACGGCAACGGCACCTACACCGCGACGGTGACCGCCACCTCGACCGTCGGTACCTCGACGATCACCGCGACCGACACCAGCGCCCTGGCCATGCCCTCCGGCAGCGCCGACCTCACCCAGGTGGCGGGCCCGGCGACGAAGGTGACGGTCACGCTCAGTCCCCCCTCCATCGTCGCCGACGGCTCCAGCACGACCACGGCCACCGCCACGGTCACCGACGCCTCCAGCCGGGGCGTGCCGGGCGAGACGGTGGTCTTCTCGCCCAGCGGCGGCCAGTCCGTCGTCGGTGGGGTCACCGATAACAACGACGGGACCTACACGACGACGATCAAGTCCTCGAAAACAGTGGGCAGCTACACGGTCACCGCAAATGACGGATCCCTCTCGGCCGGCGCGAGCCTCACGCAGACGGCAGGGCGCGCCACCAACGTGTCGCTGGTGCTCAATCCGTCGTCGATCACGGCTAACGGATCGAGCACCTCGACGGCGACGGCGACGGTCAAGGACGCGAACGGCAATCCGGTCTCCGGCGACTCGGTCAAGTTCACCACGGACGGCAAGCAGTCGATCAGCGGAGCTACCGCCGGCAGCAACGGGACCTATACGGCAACCATCACCTCCTCGACGGTGGCCGGCACCTCGACGATCACCGCCACCGACGCCTCCGCGAGCCCAGCGGCGTCGGGCACGGTCACGCTGACGCAGACCCCCGGGCCAGCGGCGCATGTCTCGGTAGCCCTCAACCCATCGTCGATCCCGGCAGACGGGTCGAGCACCTCACGGGCGACCGCGACCGTCACCGACGCCAACGGCAACGCCGTTGGCGCGGATCCCGTCTCTATCACCAGCAGCGGCACCCAGAAGGTCACCGCCACCACTCCCCAGGGCGACGGGACCTACACCGCGACTGTCACTGCCACGAGTATCCCTGGCGTGGCGACCATCACCGCGACGGACTCGGCCACCGGTGCGTCGGGTAGCGCGACCCTGACTCAGGCGCTCGTGTGCACCAGCGGCGGCGGATCCACCTTCTCGCCCGTCGGCTACGAGCAGTGCTACATCGTGCCGCCGGGCGTGGGCAGCGTGCACGTGACGGCGACGGGTGCGCCCGGGGCGGGCTCGGCGGCGACGAGCGGCGGGAACGGGGCCCGTGCCACTCGGGATTTGGCCGTCACTTCCGGCGAGGTTCTCTACGTCGAGGTGGGTGGCGCCGGCTCGGGCAGCAGCGGCGGGTTCAACGGCGGCGGCAGCGGGGGCTCGAGCCTGAATGGTCCCGGGGCCGGTGGCGGTGGCGGCTCCGACGTGCGCACGTGCTCGGCGAGTGCCTGCGCGCTCGTCATGAGTCCCTACGGTTCCGCCTTCAACGTCGATGACCGGCTGCTCGTGGCCGCCGGAGGTGGCGGTGCCGGCGGCTCGACTGGCAACGGCGGGGTCAACTACGGATTCAGGGGCGGCCGGGGTGGTGCGGGTGGCCAGGATGGCGGCCTGGGACAGTCGTGCTACCGCCAGTTCGCGAACGAAGTGGGCGGCGCCGGCGGCCAGACGGCGGGAGGGCAGGGCGGCTCCAACAGCGGCTCCTCGTCGGGCAACGGCGCCTATGGCAGCTTGGGGAACGGCGGGAACGGGGGCAACGGCGGAAGTGAGGGCAACATCGGCCAGGGCGATCTCGATGGTGGCGGTGGCGGTGGCGGTGGCGGCTACTACGGCGGCGGCGGCGGCGGCGGCGCAGGCTGTGGTGCCGGTTCCGGTGCCGGCGGCGGGTCGAGCTACTCCCCGGGCGGCAGCATCGCCGCGACCTCCAGCAGCCAGTCCTCCGTCGTCATCAGCCCCCAGGCCACTCGGCCGGCTCACGTCGCGGTGACGCTGAGTCCCGCATCGGTCGTGGCGGACGGCTCCTCGACCGCGACGGCGACCGCGACCGTCACCGACGCCAACAACAAGCCGGTGAGCGGTGAGGCCGTCGCATTCAACGGCGACAGCGGCCAGAAGGCCGGTCCCGTGAGCGACAACGGTGACGGGACTTATACGGCGACCATCACGTCCTCCACGAAGGCCGGCGCGGCGACGATCACAGCGCTCGACGGGTCGGTTTCGGGCTCCGCGACGTTGACGCAGACGCCGGGTGCGGCGGCGAAGGTCGCGGTCTCGCTCGGCCCGGCTTCGATTGTGGCGGATGGCAGGTCGACCTCGACGGCGACGGCGATGGTCACGGATGCGAACGGCAACGGGGTGTCGGGCGAGGGCGTCGTGTTTTCTTCTTCTGGTACTCAAAGCTTTGATCTTCAGAAGGACAACGGGGGCGGGAGCTATACGGCGCGGGTGACCTCGACGACGACGGCGGGCGACTTCAAGATCACCGCGACCGATGGCTCGTTGTCGGGCGGTGCGACGTTGACTCAGACGCCGGGTGCGGCGGCGAAGGTCGCGGTCTCCCTCGATCCGTCGTCGATCGTGGCGGATGGCTCCTCGACTTCTACGGCGACGGCCACCGTGACCGACGCCAACGACAACCGCGTGAGCAATGACGCGGTCGCGTTCTCGGGCGGCGGGCAGGGCATCGGGCCGGTTACTGCCCAGTCGGATGGGACCTACACCGCGACCGTCACCTCGACCAAGAAGGCGGGCGATTCGCAGATCACCGCTACTGACAGCTCGGTGAACCCGAGCGTGGCGGGCAGCGCGACCCTGACCCAGACGCCGGGCCCTGCTGCGCAGGTCAAGGTGAGCCTGAAGCCGGCGTCGATCACTGCCGACGGCAGGAGCACCGCGACGGCGACGGCGACGGTGAGCGACGCCAACGGCAACCAGGAGCTCACGGGCGGCGACACGGTGAGCTTCGCGACCGACGGTCACCAGCAGATCGACGCGACCTCCGACAACGGCGATGGCACCTACTCGGCGACGATCACCGCGACCAAGAAGGCGGGCGACTCCAACATCACGGCCACGGATGGCTCGTTGTCGGGCGGTGCGACGTTGACTCAGACGCCGGGTGCGGCGGCGAAGGTCGCGGTCTCCCTCGATCCGTCGTCGATCGTGGCGGATGGCTCCTCGACTTCTACGGCG
>JAABUJ010000911.1_pt1 | contig 49774 bp, 45 predicted proteins | sample 5559131 | NCBI WGS metagenome assembly JAABUJ01 (sample SAMN10711875, study PRJNA513366) | rock metagenome | isolation source: Antarctica rocks | place: Antarctica: Victoria Land, Mt New Zealand nord | collected 2016-01-07
GGCGGTACTGGAGAGCCTGGTCCACGCAACCTCCACCACCGGCGTTGCGGCAGTTGCTTGAGTGGCTCTGGCAGGGACGAGGCATCGACCTCTATGCAGCCGCATGACCGCCGTCAACAAACTACCATTAGAGGCCCGACGTGCCTCCTCCGCCATGCGCTGCAGCACGTGCGGATCCATATCGTGGATGCTCATTGCTTCATCTCTCACTTGATGCACGGTCTCCCACATAGAGTGACAGGAATTGAGGTATTGTACCGCGCTGAACGGGCCGGCGTTCCAACAGCTACCCGCTCTGCCAGGAAAAATCTGAACACTTTCTTTCGGACCGGGTGGCACAGCTGGTGCCGATGCCGCTTCTCTGGCACAATGGGTCAAACTAACAGTCGTTACAAATGACAGAGGACGGCATGGTGGATATTCGCTTTACGCTGATCGGCCTCATCATCGGGTTTCTGATCGGCCTCACCGGCATGGGTGGGGGATCACTGATGACGCCGGTGATGATTCTGATTATGGGCGTCAAGCCGGTGATTGCCGTTGGGACTGATCTGGCCTATGGCGCCATTACCAAGATTGTCGGTGGGGCCGCGCACTACCGGCAACACACGGTGAACCGCCGAACCGCGTTGCTGCTGGCGGCCGGCAGCGTCCCCTCCAGCATCGCTGGGGTGAGTGTGGTCACCGCCATCAAGCGCGCCGATCCTGCGCTGGTCAATCAGTTTCTGCTGCACGCCATCGCCTGGGTCCTGATCGCGGTGGCGGCAGTCATGATCGCCAAGCCACTTCTGGTGCGACTCGCGCATCGTCGCGGAATCGGTGACTGGCGCGGCGATGCCCAGGTGATGGGAGAGCGCTATCCCTGGATGTTGCCCATGGTCGGCGCGGTGGTCGGCTTCCTGGTCGGCCTCACCTCGGTCGGCAGTGGCACGCTGATCATTGTGTCGCTGCTCTTTCTCTATCCCCGCTGGCAGTCTCAAGATGTGGTGGGAACGGACGTGTTTCATGCCTCGATGCTGGTCAGCGCGGCCAGCATCGCCCAGTTTGCCGCCGGCAACGTCAACGTCCCCATGGCGCTCTCGCTGCTGCTCGGCTCCATCCCCGGTGTCCTGCTCGGCAGCCGGCTGGCCATCGGCTTTCCCGAGCAACTCCTCCGCCTCAGCCTGGCCGGGGTGCTACTGGTGTCGGGCGCCAAACTGCTGTAAGAGATCACCAACGGCCCCCCTCCACGGTTCATGAGTGGACAGTTCTGAAGCTTCGTGGCCACCTGCTAGGTCAATCGACCGCAGTTCTGAGTCGGCACGGTGCCGACTATAGGCACAGTGATCGCGTAGGTGGTAGAGCGCATACTGTGGATTGACACGGACATGCATCGCCGCGCTGGGGCTAGTTTCAGGCGCCGTAAACAACAGTAATGGCATATGGAAGTCTCTATGGTCCGCATCTACCTCCTGGGAGGCTCTTCGAGTGTCGGCAAGACGACGCTCGCCAACGACCTAGCGGTACAGCTCAACATCGCTGTTCTGCATGTTGACGATATCGTTCATGCCTCAGACGATCCAACACTTCGCGCTGCGTGCTCAAGATTAAATGTGGAGAACATGTCTCCGGGCAGCTTGCGCGAAGTGCTTATAGCCAAGGGAGACGCGCTGACTCCGTTGCTCGACCGCCTCATTCAATCCCGCCTGGAGGAAGGATGGCAGGGAATCATCGAGGGCGAAGGCATCCAGCCCGAACTCGCCTTGAAGTTGGCGCATGACCACCGCGTTCGTTGTACGTTTGTGATCGAGGAGAACGAAGAGCGTCTGCTGGAAACCTTGCGCCTACGCCCAACAGGCAGCGGCGAGCCCAGGGACATGTCATCCGGCATTCCAGCAAAGGCGGCTCGAATGGACGCACGCTACGGGCAATGGCTGCGCCAGGAGGCATCCAGGCACGAGCTACACTGGCTAGCGTCTCACCCGTTCGAGACCCTAGCCGCTCGGTTCCTGGCGGCCGTCTCATGAACCTGGGAGCTTGTTGAAAAAGCCTCCGCCCGGCCACATGGAAGAGAATGGCGGGAAGATGATACGCACGGCAACGGTGGCCGATCTGGACGCGATGCTTGATCTGGCTGAGACGAAGCGGGTTCAGTATGCCACATACACCCCCCGATTCCATCAGCCTGCGCCCAACGCTCGCTCTGTGCATCGCCCGTTTCTGGAAAGCCAGCTGCAGAGAGAAAAAATCATCGCCCTGGTCGCTGATGACGCCGGCATCATTAACGGCTTTCTCATTGCTAGCACCGGACCGGCTCCGCCGGTATATGACGTTGGTGGATTGACAACCGGCGTGGATGATTTCGCAGTACGCCACCCCTCCCTGTGGGCGACCGTTGGGCGCGCGCTCCTCGATGAAGTTCGTGCTCGCGCACAGGAACAGGGCTCAGTTCAGTTAATTGTTGTCTGCAGCCCCAAGGATACGCCGAAGAGAGACATGCTGAGGGATGCCAACCTCGACGTTGCATCAGAATGGTTCGTCGGCAGCATGTAGTCCTACTCGAACCCCAATTACCTATTCCGCAATCTTTCGCAGCATATCGAAACAACTCGAGGATTGACTGGGGATAGCTGGATGACTGTATTCCTCCCCGATGGAGCGCCTCCCCATGCTCGGTCCATCCAAGTCTCGCGATTTCAACCGCCCTGTCGTTGTCTCACTTGAGCAGATTATATGCGCTGTTTACGCAAACGTCAATAGCGTGGTAAATTGGAGGCAGAAAAGGACGGCTATCTATGGCAGAGCAACCTGAATCGATCGACATCAGCGATGTTCCCGACATCCTCCGTCTGGCGGAAGAGGTTCGTCGTATTGGCGAGCCTCGTGTTCTGCGTGGGGGTGGGGAAGATCTTGCCATGGTTGTGCCGCTCCCACGTGCTAAGAAGTCTCCCTTGAAAAAGCCGACCGCCGTAGACTACGAATCCTTCCGCCACGCTGCTGGCAGTTGGGCAGACATCGATACTGACCGGCTGATTGAGGACATCTATCGGGCACGCAGGGAGGGCTCCCGTCCTAGCAATCGTCCATGAGTTGTCTGGTCGATACCGACTGGATTATTGATGGACTCCGTGGACGACCGGAGGCACTGGCTGTCCTGGAGGAGCGTCGAGACGAGGGCTTGGGAGTCAGTATTATCACGCTCGGCGAAGTATACGAGGGTGCTCACAACAACCCTCAGCCGGACGTACACGTTGCGTCCTTCCAGGAGTTTCTGGCACTCTTCACCGTCCTACCACTCACCGATGAAACCATGCAGCACTTTGCGCGACTGCGCGTCCTGCTTCGGCGGCGCGGGAATCTCATACCGGATCTCGATCTGCTTATAGCGGCGACTGCCATTGAGCATGAGTTGGTCCTGCTGACCCGCAATCGCCGGCACGTTGAGCGCATTCCGGATCTGCAGCTACAGTAGCTCGGCGGCTACGCTTTTGCTGGGGCTTCTCTAGCTCAAAACCTCGGAGTTACGTTCATGATCAACCTTCCAGCATGTCTCCGGCGCCGGCTCAATGCCATGGTTGTCTTGGGCCTTCTGGCGTGTCTTGGTGTGGCTACGGCCGCCATAAATCCGACTCCAGCTGTGACTCCGGTACCGAGTTGGCAGGACACAACTACCTTTTACCTGTAGAATGCACGGATTCAAAGGAGTCCGGAGTTCACCAAGATGGGCTTTCTCTCACCGCGTCCAAAGGATACCCAATCGGGAGATTCCCCAGCTACGGGTGATCCCGCTGGCGGACCGCATCTCCTTCAGACCCAGAACGCGCCATCAGACGGCGCCACCACACCCACGTCCTCTCAGGTCTCCCGATTTCGGGCGTGGTGGGCAGGCGTGCGCTTCGCGTCCCTGTCCGCCTCCGTCGTCCCGGTCCTGGTCGGCACGGCGGCCGCTCGCCCGCTGCACCTGGAGCGGCCTCTGGCCTTCGTCGCCGCGCTCCTGGCCGCCATGCTGATCCAGATTGGGACCAACTTCGCCAACGACGCGTTCGATTACCAATCCGGCGCCGACCGCCCCGGACGGTTGGGGCCGCGGCGGCTCGTCCTGAGTGGGGCAGTTTCCCCGCATCAGGCCCTGTTCGGCGCCGCCGTCGCCTTCGGCCTTGCCGCGCTGCTTGGGCTCTACCTGATCTGGGTTGGCGGCTGGCCTATTCTGGTCATTGGAGTACTCTCGATCGCCAGCGGGATCCTGTACACCGGCGGACCCTGGCCGCTCGGTTATCACGGCCTGGGCGATCTCTTCACCTTCGTCTTCTTCGGCCTGGCCGGGGTTATCGGCAGCGCGTACCTGCAGACGCTGAGCGTGGACCCGACTCCGGTCCTCGCCGGCATCTCGGTTGGCCTGCTCGTCACAGCCATTCTGGCCGTCAATAATCTGCGCGATATCGACACAGACCGGCTGGTCGGTAAGATGACACTGGCGGTGCGAACTGGGCGGCGAGCAACCCGGCTCCAGTACGCGGCGTTGGTGGCGGGCGCCTACCTCATACCGCCGGTCATCTGGCTCGCCTTGCACCGCTCCCCCCTGGTCTTGCTCCCCTGGGCGACCCTGCCCCTCGCCGTCAGAAGTGTGCGGGGAGTGGCGGCCGGCGAAGGGCCGGCGTTGAACCTGATGCTCAAGCGCACCGGGCAACTCAATCTCCTCTTCGGCCTCCTCTTTGCCCTCGGCCTCTGGGCCTGACACTGCGGCGAATCAGCGCGATCCCGCTTCCCATCTCGCTCTTATCCGGCTCTCAGTTAGGCTTCCTACAATAGAGCGGGCAGTACTGTGATTACCCGTGTAGCTGGGCACGCGCGGAACTGGACTCCATGGTCATGCGCCCTCGACCTCGAGATTGGAGGGGCCGAAAACGGGAAGAACCATCTGCTGCTCTAGTCGGTTTCACGCTTCTTTGCTCGAAAGGTCCCTGATGACACAAGAGTTCGGATCGTGGCAGGCACGCTGACCCTGCAGCGGGCCGTCCGCGTGCTCGCAGGCGCGGTGCTGCTGGGCGCCACGCAGGCCCTCGCCGGTCCGGTCGCCGTCCGTGCCGCCGGTCTGCCATCTGGCGCCGTGGCGCCAGGCGTGAGAGTAGCCGGGGAACACGTGTCGTCACCTATTACACTCCGGATCTCCGCCGGCTATCAGAATATCTATCGCGGCGCCGCCTGGACTCCGATTCGTGTGCTCCTGAGCAACGGTGGAAGCGCCGACGTGACCGGTATCCTCGAGATCCTCAGGCCGGTCAATCCGCCGGCGTGGGCGCGCAGCCGGCGTTTCATGGGCTCTATCAGGCGCTCGTGATCGTGCCGGCGGGCGGTACCAAGACGGTCACCCTCTACGTCCCGGGCGCAGGCGTGCAGGGCCAGCTAAGCGTCAGCTTTCGGGAGGGGGCCACCGTTGTGGCGCGCGCCTCGGCCTCTCCCATTGGAGTCGATACCAGCGCGCTCTTGATTGGCGTGCTGGCGGGCGCGCCCGCCGATATGGCGTGGGTCGCGCCGGCTATCCAGCGACAGGTGACCACTCATGTCATTTCGCTCAGCCCCACGACCATCGACCCGGTTCCTCAAGCGCTGGCCACGTTCGACATCATCGTGCTGACCAATGCCGATACCTCGCAGTTAGATCGCACGCAACTCGACGCGCTGCAGCGCTATGTTCGCAACGGCGGATCGCTCCTCCTGGTGGGTGGTCCGAGGTGGCAGGAAACACTCCGCCCTCTCCAGACCACGCTGCTGCCAGGGCGCCTCGCCGGGCTGCGCCTTCTCCCCGACCTGCATGGATTGCTTCCACTCGTCCCCGTATCGCGTCCGATCGGCAGCCGGTCGGCCGCGGTGAGCGTGCTCTCGCAGCCCAGGGGCACGATCCTGGCCAGCCAGGCGGGCATTCCGCTCGTGGTGCGGAGCAGGGAAGGGCAAGGGGCGGTGGAATATCTGGCCTTCGATCCGTCCCTCAGCTCCATCCAAGGCTGGAGCGATGCGCCCCGTCTCCTGGAGCACCTGGTGGCCATGGCTGCGCCGCTCGCCATAACCCGGACCTGGTCACCGGGAGGATTCCGCGCCCGGTTCCAGACCATCTTCCGATCCCAGGCGCTGACCGACGAGCTCTCCAATCTTCCCGCGGCCACCGTGCCCTTCCTGGCCCTCTTCGCCGCGCTCACGCTCGGCTACGTCCTGATCCTGGGGCCGGCCAATTTCCTGCTGCTACGCCGGCTCCGGCGCCAGCACCTGGCCTGGGTGACGATCCCCATCCTGGCCCTGTCCTACCTGGGGTCGATCCTGGCGATCACCGCCCACCTCAGGGCCGCCTCCGCGGTGTTGAACACCGTCGGCCTGGTCGCCCTGGATGGCGCTTCGGGTCCGCGCCCGGCCACCCTATACGTGGGCCTGGCCACGCCGCAAGCGGGCGACTATCATCTGGCGTACCACGGCGCTGCCCTGCCCGCTCCTCTCCCGCACCTCAGCCACCCCGACGGCTTTTCCTTCCGCAGCGCATCGACGCTCCACCCTACACCGCTCGGCATGCGTCTGCAGGAAGATCCCCAGACCACGGCGACGTTTCTCGCCATGCAGCGCTGGACCATGCGCGACCTGAGCCTGGAGACGACGGTGAACATTCCGGGCGCCGTGCAGAGCGGTCTCACCGTCGACCCGCACGGAACCATCGCCGGCTCAATCCATAACGGCACCAATCTCGACCTCCTGGATCCGGTCATCGTAGCTGGGCAGACCGTGGCGCATCTGGCCACCATCCCGGCCGGAGGACGCGTCTATGCACAAATCCAGCCGAGTATAGACGGCTCTGCCCAGGGCGGAGCATTGTCCTGGGCCCAACTCTACGGCGGGGCCAATCTCGACAATACCGACCCCTTTGGAGGATTCCGCGACTGCTGCAGCCAGTCCTCCTACCCGCAGGAGACGCGGCTCCTCGACCGGATCCGCAACGCAGTCGCCATGCTGTCCCAAGCACAGCCAGATGCGCTATCGACGCTAGGACAGGTGCTGCTGGTGGGCTGGAGTGAGCGTCCACTCGGGGCCATAAGCGTCGACGGGACCGTGCCCCAGCGACGCGACCTGAATCTGATCGTGACTCCCCTCTCGGTACGATTCCCCTCTCGTGGCTCCTTCCGGCTCCTCCCCGGTACGCTTGGTCCCCATCTCGTCGATGTCCTCCCTCGGGCGCCTCAGTCCAGCTGCTGCGGCTTCGGCCCGGGCAGCGACCAACCACAGCAGGTTTCCGTTGGTCCCGGCGGCTTCCTCACCTTCGAGTTCGATCTACCCGGCAGCGGCCATATCCGGTTCCAGCGCCTGGCACTGAATATCAACAGCGGGGACGATGGCACGAATGCCGGCCGGGTCTACGATTGGCGTACCCTTCGCTGGGTGAATATCGACCTCTCGCCCGGCGACGCTCAACTCCCCAACCCCAACCGCTTCGTCTCGTCGCACGGCCAGATCATGGTCAGGTTCCAGGCAACAGGCGGAGCAGGAGATCTCACCATCTCCGATCCATACCACGACCTACAGATCTCGGGCACGGGGACAGCATCATGACCACTCCGGTGAGAGAGACCGCCACGCAAGTCAGATCGAGCCAGGCTGGAGGCTACGCGATCGAGATCGAAGGCATGAGTGTGCGGTACGGCCGCGCTCCCGCCGTGCGTAACCTCTCGATGCACGTCCCGCCCGGTAGCATCTATGGCCTGGTGGGACCGAGCGGTGCGGGAAAGAGCACGACTATCCGTGTCCTGGCCACGCTCCAGCAGCCGGACGCGGGCACCGTTCTGGTGGATGGGGTGGACCTCCGGGCCAATCCGGCGGCGGCGCGAGACCGTATCGGCTATCTGCCGGACTGGCCCGGGCTCTATGAGGGTCTGACAGCCGGCGAATACCTTGATTTCTATGGAGCAATCTATGGGGTCCCAGCCCGGCGCCGGATGACCGGCGAACTGCTGGAGCTGATTGGACTGACCGACCGGCGAGATACTCCGGTACACTCTCTCTCACGGGGGATGAGACAGAAGCTCGGACTGGCGCGATGTCTGGTCCACGACCCACGCATCCTGCTGCTGGATGAGCCGGCCTCCGGGATGGATCCCCGCTCCCGCCTCGATCTGCGCGATATCCTGCAGGAACTGGCGCGGCTGGGTACGACCATCTTGATCAGCTCGCAACTGCTGGCCGAGCTGGCCCAGGTCTGCTCGCACCTCGGCATCATGCGTGCCGGGGAGCTGGTGGCGGAAGGGGCGATGGGAGAGATCATGAACGCCGTATCCCCGGAGGTTCGGGTGCTCGTACACCTGCTCGGCCCCAGCGATACAGACACGGCCCGGCAGATCCTGGAGGCACACCCGGCCTGTCGTGAGATCGAGTCCGTGGGCGCCTCCACCCTGGTCGCCCGGTTTGAGGGTACGCGCCAGGACCGAGCAGCTATCCTGGGGAAACTGTCTTTGAGCGACGTACAGGTGACCGATTTCGAGGTGGAGTGCGCGACGCTGGAAGATGTATTTCTGCGGGTGATCGACAGCGGAGCCGAGGCGTGATGTCCCTGCCCAGAATCCTCCCCACGGCGATCATGGCCAAGGACCTTCGCCTGCGCATGCGTGGCTGGCGCTGGGCCGGAGTCGCCACCCTCTATGTGGCGATCCTCGGGGCCATCGCCGTTGCCTTCCTGCTCCAGAAATACAGCATCACCGCCGGCGACTCGGGAACCTCAACTCCGGCACTGGCCGGCATCAGGCTGTTCCAGACCCTCGCCATCTTCCAGCTCTTCCTGATCGCCTTCGTCACGCCGGCCACGGTGGCCGGCGCGATTAGCGGGGAGCGGCAGCACCGGACCTGGGATCTGCTGCTGGCATCGCGCGCACCCACCAGAGACATTATCTGGGGGAAGCTTCTGGCCGGGGTTGCCTTCAACCTGGTCCTGATTGGTGCATCCTTGCCGGTCTTCAGCCTGGTCTTTCTCTTTGGCGGGGTCGGGCTGCCTGACCTGGTCCCGGCCTTCGTGGTTTTTGTCATGACCGTACTGTTTCTGGGCACCATCAGCCTGTGTGTTTCGGCCCTGACCGCGAGGCTTAGCGTATCCTTCATGGTCAGCATGCTCATCGCGCTGCTCTTGATCGTTGGGCTCTCACTCCTGGCCCTCGACCTCCAGGCGCCCGGACAGCTCGGGGTCCTGACGCTGGGCGGCCTCCCCTTTCAAACCATCAACCAGCCATCGCCGTTGACACCCCTGGCGCAGCTCGATCCCCTGGTGGCGCTCCTTTCGGCCCTACCGGCCGAGTCCGGCGGAACACTGTTGGGCGGGCTGGGCAGCGTGAACCATGCCTTCGGCCTGCCCTGGCGGCTCCCCCTCTGGGAAGCCTATACCGCGCTGGTGGGGGTGCTCTCACTGGTCCTGATAATGGTGACCACCGGCCTGGTGCGTCCCCCGGCGCGGTTTCGTTTCCGCGGCGCCCGCCGCGCCTCCATGAGAGGACAGTTTTAATGAATATCTCATCCTCCGTCCCAAATCCACCCTCCACTGTGGTAGGAAACCAGCGGCTCGACATCGCGCGCACCCTGTCGCCGCTGACCTATGCCATCGGACTCGGGCGTGTGGCGCGCGGTGCGCTGCTCGGCTTCGCGTTGGGCGCAGTGATTGGGACCGGCATCCTGCTCGCCGGCCATCTGCGAACGTTTGGGTTCGCCCTGACGGCAGCGGTTCTCGCCGCTGTTCTTGGGATCCTGGCCGGCGCGGCGACTGGCCTCGTGCGCTGGCCCCGGACGCTCGAAGTCGCACGAGCGGCCGATCGGTATTTTCACCTGGACGACCGGCTGACAACGGCGCTCGAGTTGAGCGGGGCGAATACGCCGGTCGCATCTCTGCAGAGCCGCGACGCAGCGCGGCACATCGACGGTCTCACGCTTTCCCGTAGCCGGGGCCGGTGGTTCCACCGGCGGGAAGGGGCACTGGCGGCGATTGCCGCCCTGGCCTTCGCCGGCGCACTGGCGCTTGGCCCACCGGGCGGGTCTCATCGTGCCACGGCGGTGGCGTCATCTCACAGTGTGCGGACGCGGCACGCCGCCGCGAACCAGGTGCGGAAGCTGACCTCGCAACTGCATCTCGGGCTCACCCCGGCCCAGCTACACAGTCCAGCTATGCGGCAGCTGGACCGTGCCCTGGCTCGCCTTCGACACCAGCTCTTGCAGACCTCGACGCCGCGCACCGCTTTGCGAGCCGTCTCGGCGACGCAACAGCAGCTCCGCCAGCTGGCCCTTGGTCTCCATCCGGTGAATGCCCGAGCGGTGGCCCAGCTGAGCAGTTCTCTCTCCCGCTACCTCGGGAAGGGGCAGACGCGCAGCTCCAGCGGGTCGCCCAGCCACTCCGCGCTCGCCACCGCTCAGGCCTTGAACCGTCTCGCCCAATCGGTATCGCATCTCACCCCGGCCCAGCGGGCGGCGCTGGCCCAGGCTCTGGCCAGGGCCGCCAATGCCACGTCCAACAACGCCCTGCGGTCCGCCCTCCGCCAGGCCGCTTCCTCGCTGGCCAACAACGCGCCCCAATCGGCCGGCGCGGCGTTGCAACAGGCAACCGCCGCGCTCGCCCAGAGCGCGTCGGCTCAAGCCGCTCTGACTCGTGCCGGGGCCGCGGGAGCGCAGTTAAACGCGCTCAAGAACCAGATCGCCGGCACCGGCGCGGCGCCACCGTCCCTGTCATCCTCCAGCCGTCAGGGCCAACCAAACGCCGCCGCGGGCAGACCAGGAACGGGTGGTAAGAACGGGCGTGCTCTGGGAAGCGGTAGAGGATCGGGGAAAGGCCGGGGCACCAGAGCGGGGCAGGGAGCCGGCCGGAGCACGAGACCGGGACGCGGCAATGGCGCGGGGAAGGGGCCTGGGACCGGACCGGGCGCCGGCGCCGCACTGGGCCAGAGCGCCAGCGGCGCCCACGGTAAGGGCGGACGCGGTGCATCCGGGCTGACGCGAAACGGCCGAAGCGTGACCGTCTTCATTCCGGGCAAGCAGGGAAGAGGCGCGGAGATCGTCCGGAACGGTCCGAAGGGCGCTCCCGCATCCGGCGCCTACGTGCCGTATCAGCAGGTCGTCGGGCAGTATACCCAGGGAGCTCATCAGGCGCTCGATCAGGCCGCCCTACCGCCGTCGCTGCAAGGCTACGTTCGCCGGTATTTCACGACACTCTCGCACTGACCAGAATACGAAGGTAGTTGCCATCCATGATTGACGCAGAAACGATCAATGACTGACGCCACCTTTGGCTTCGACAGCGCCTTCTTGCAACGCGTCGATCGTCTCTCGGTCCTCAACCGTCAGGCGCTGCGCGGCTCCTCCGCCGGCCCTCGCAGCTCGCCTCGCCACGGCGCATCGGTCGAGTTTGCCGACTTTCGGAACTACGTCACGGGTGACGACTTCCGGCGCGTGGACTGGAAAGCGTATGCGCGTCTCGACCGCCTCTTCCTGCGGCTCTATCGCGCGGAGGAGCTGGCGGTGATGACGATCTTTCTGGATCACTCGGGCTCAATGAGCTTTGGGGAGCCGACCAAGGCGCTGACCGCGGGGCGGCTGGCGGCCGTCCTGTCGTACATCGCGCTCAAGAGCTACGACACCGTCGCCGTGGCGGGATGGGGCGATCGGATCGATCACTTTCTCCCCGGCCAGAGTGGAGGCGCCGCCATACCGAGAGTGTGGCGCACCATCGCCAAACTGGTCGATACCCCGGCGCCGGCCACCGACTTTGCCTGTCTACGCACCTACGGACAGTATCGCCGCGGCTCGGGCATCGCCATTGTCCTCTCCGATTTCATGACCGATTCCGACTGGCGCGCCGGTCTGCGCTCGCTGCGGGCCGCCGGGCAGGAGGTGACGGCCATCCAGATTCTGTCCCCAGATGAGGTCACACCGCCGCTGCGTGGCGATTGGAAGCTGGTCGATGCCGAATCGGGAGCGCAGGCCGAAGTGACCCTCTCACCGCATCTGCTCCGCAGCTACCACGAAGCACTGGAGCGGCACACGGCTGCTATCACCGCCTTCTGCCGTCGGGAGGGGATCGCCTTCGTTCGGCTTTCCAGCGACGTCGACCTGGCCGGCACAGTCCTCACCGACCTGCAGGCAGCGGGCGTCCTGGGATGAGGTAGTCCGAATGCTACTGGCGCCGCTCGCCCTCCTCCTCTCCCTGCTCGCCGTACCGATTATCCTGATGTACGTGCTCAAGCTACGCAGGCAGGAGCACATCGTCCCCAGCACCTTCCTCTGGCGTCAGGCGCTGCAGGACGTCCAGGCCAACGCTCCGTGGCAGCGCCTGCGCTTCAACCTCCTGTTGCTCTTGCAACTCCTGGCGCTGGCTGCGCTGATCCTCGCGCTGGCACGGCCCGCCTACTCGCGCTCGCACGTTATCGCCGGCGACCTGGTGGTGATCGTCGATGAGTCGTACGGGATGCAGGCACACGACATCAGCCCATCACGCTTTGGCGCGGCCCTGGCCCGTACTCGCACCTTCGCCTCCGAGTTGGGCGCCGGAAACGTGATGAGCGTCATCGGCATGGGCGCGCAGCCGCACCTGGCCATTGTCACCAGCGGCGATCAGGGAGCCATCAAACAGGCCATCGGCCGTTTGCATGTCGGGGTCGATCAACCCAATTTCCTGGAAGCGCTGAGCCTGGCGGCGTCGCTGGCACGATCCGGCCAGAGCACGCGAGCCGTGGTACTCACCAGCCGCGACAGTGGCATCGCCGGCTTGCCGCTGCGGGTCAGCTTCCCGGTGGATATTGAGAGAATCGGTGGCCGGCTGCGGGATCTCGGTGTCACTGGCTTCAGTGCCGCGCAGGGTGCATCCGCAATCCAGGCGGTGGCTCGCGGATGCAACTTCGGCTCGCAGACCGCCCGATCCGACCTCGAGCTGTTCGTCGATGGACACCTGGCCGATGTCCGTCCACTCGCGGTCGCGGGGCGTCGCGAACAGCATCTGTTCTGGACCGATATCCCATCCGGGTCTCAACGCTTGCAGGTGCGCTTGACCAGCGCCGACGATGTCGGAACCGACAAATCGGCCTGGGCCGCGGTGGCCGCCGAACCCCCACGCCACCTGCTCCTGGTGTCGCCAGGCGACTTCTTTCTGGAGGCGGCGCTGGCCGGCGATCCCTCGATCCAGCTGTCCGTCGTGCCGCCCGCCGGCTACCGGGCGGGTATGGAGCGCGGGTACGACCTCGCGATCTTCGATGGCTTCCTTCCGCCGGCCCTGCCCAGCAGCTCGACGCTCCTGGTCGCTCCTCCCACCGGGCGATCCGGGCCGCTGCATTTCGCCGGCAGCCTGGCGGCCGGCGCGGTGGATGCCGCACCCCCCGGTCCCCTGGCGGCATTGTTGCAGTACGTGAACCTCAGCGACGTCCACGTAGCCCAGGTCCGATCGGTAACCCTTCCCGGTTGGATGCAGCCGCTTGCCACGTCCAACGGCCACACCGTTCTGGCGGCGGGCGACCACGGCGCCGCGCGCTTCGCTCTGGTGAGTTTCGATCTACAGCACTCGGATTGGCCGCTGCGCGTCAGCTTTCCCATCATGCTGCAGAGTCTGCTGCAGTACCTGGCGCCAGGCCTGACGCTGGGTGAAACGACCATCACCACCGGTCAGGCCGTGACCTTCTTTCCCCGTCCCGGCACGCGCCTGCTGGACCTGGTTCGGCCCGATGGTGGGGTGGAGCAGCTCAAGCCACCCTTCCCGCCGTTCACCGATACCTCGCGGCCCGGCCTGTACGCCGTACAGGAGGCGGGCGCCCCCACCGGAGGGGCCGCGACCGCCGGCCGGCAAGCAGCATTCGCCGTGAACTTCTTCCCCGCGCGACCGGCTCCCGCGCGGGGGCCGGCCACGCTTCATGCCGGCCACGTTCAGCCGGGCAAGACGCTGATCGCGTCGATCCCGGTAAGCATTATCTGGCCGTTTGAGGTGGCCACCCTGCTACTCCTCGCCGTGGAGTGGTGGATCTCGTTTCGGGGGGCGCGGCTGCGATGATCTCGTTCGCCAACCCGCTCGCGCTCCTCCTGGCGATCCCATTCATCGCGCTGGCCGTGTTCTCGCGGCGACACGCCTACTCGAATTTGAGCCGGCGGCGGATACGCCTGGCGATGGCCGTGCGTGTCACCATTCTGCTGGCCCTGATCCTCAGTCTGGCCGGCACGCGCCTACAGATACCCCAGAGCCATCAGGCGGTGATCGTGGTCGCCGATCTCTCGGCCAGTGATTACGCCCAGCGCAGTGCGGCACAGGCCTTCATCAACAACGCCGCGAGGCGCCGGCCGTCTGGCGATACGCTGGGAGTGGTCGACGTTGGCCGGCAGCCGATGGTCGAACAGCCGGTAGCCACACCGTCAGGATTCAGTGGTTTCCAGTCGGGGGTCGACCGGCAGTACACCAATCTCGGTGGTGGCCTCGATCTGGCCAATGCCCTGTTGCCCGGCGGCTATCAGCACCGTGTGGTCTTGATGAGCGACGGCCAGCAGAACCTGGGAGATGCTCTGGCCTCTGCCCGGCTCTTGCGCTCACAGGGCGTGCGAGTGGATGTCGCCCCGCTCCACGTGCCCGGCGGCGCCGAGGTGCTGGTGGAGAACGTCGGCGTGCCGGCACAGCTTCGCCCGAGGGAGAGCTTCCCGCTCACCATCGCCGTGCATTCCACGGTCGCAACCAGCACGGGAATCACGATTTTTCGGGATCGAACGCTGCTGGGCAGCGTCCAGGAACAGGTACACGCCGGGACCAACCGCTATGTCTTCCAGCAGAGTCCACTGCCTTCCGGCTTCTATACCTATCAGGTGGAGATCACGCCGGCGCGGGACACCCAGCCGGAGAATAACCAAGGTTCGGCGTTCACCACCGTCCAGAGCGCGCCTCGGGTGCTGATCATCGCGGATCAGCCGCGGGAGGCGAGCAACGTGCTGGCCGGCCTGAGGAGCACGGGTATCCAGGCCGATCTGCGGGCGCCGGGCAAGGTATCGCCCGAACTGACCTACCTGCAGCGGTACGCCGCCGTGGTGATCGTCGATACCGCGGCGGATTCCCTGGGACCTCAGCTCATGGCCCAGTTGGTTCCATACGTGCGCGATCTCGGTCACGGGCTGGCGGTGATCGGCGGGCAGAACGCGTACAGCATGGGCGGGTATGGCCAGACGCCGCTGGAGCAGGTTCTCCCGGTCAACATGAACCTGCCCAAGCACCAGAACCTGCCGACGACGGCCGTGGCACTGATCATCGAGAGCCTGGAAGAGGACACCCAGATCAATATCTCGAAGGATGCCGGCAAGGGCGTCGTGGGTCTGCTTACTCCGCAGGATCTGGTGGAGGTCAGCGATGCCCCCTTCGACGGTACGGCCGGCTGGGTGGTGCCGCTCCAGCACGTCACCGATACGGGCGCGATAGGCGCCGCCATCGATCGCATGGTGCCGGGCGACCCCGAGAGCTACGTTCCGATGTTGCAGTCCGCCTATGACACCTTGAGGCGCACCAACGCCAAAGTGAAGCACATCATCCTGCTGGGTGATGGGGATGCGGAAGATCCCGCCTATCAGCAGCTGGTGCAGCAGATTCACGCCGGCGGCGTGACCGTTTCCACCGTGAGCACCAACGGCCTGGGACGGAACGACTTCCAGACCATGCAGAACCTGGCGCACTGGGGTGGCGGACGCAACTACGTCGCCAACGATCCCTCCAAGATCCCGCAGATCTTCCTGCGAGAGACGCGAACCGTGGCGCGCTTGGGGATCGTCCAGGGGAAGTTCTATCCCCAGGAACTGTCGGCCAACCCCATGGTGCGTGACCTTCGTCAGGTTGCGCCCCTGTATGGCTACGTCGCCACCACCCCCAAGCCGGCCGCGGAGATTGTGCTGGCCAGCGCCAAGCTCGATCCTATTCTCGCCGCCTGGCAGTTCGGTCTGGGCCGATCGGTCGCCTGGACCAGTGATGCCGCGGGGCTCTGGACCAGAGATTGGCTGCGTGCCCCCGGCGCAAACCGCTTCTGGGCCAATCTGGTGTCCTGGGTGTTTCCCCCGGCGGGCGCCACGCACCTCTTCGTCAGCGCCTCCAGCAGCCAGGGACAGGGGCACATAGCGGTGAGCACCCCGTCGGCGCTGGGAGCGAGTCCCAGTGTCACAGCACACGTGCTCACGCCGGGACTGACCACCACCACCATTCAGCTCGAACCCTCGGCGCCCGGCCAATTTGGCGGCTCCTTCCAGGAGGGCGCGCAAGGCGCCTACTTCGTCACGGTCGAAGCGCATGGCGCCGGACATGGAGACGCGGGGCAGGTGGGCCTGGACGTCCCCTACTCGCCCGAATACCGTACCACCGGCGTCAATACGCCGTTCCTCCAGTCGCTGGCGGTGGCCGGGGGCGGCAGTGTGATCGCGAGCCCGCAAGATGCATGGCGCGGCAATCTGCAGTCCGTTCTGGCGAACGACGACCTCTCGCTCTGGCTCCTGCTGCTGGCCGTGCTCCTGCTTCCCATTGATGTCGGCGTGCGCCGCCTGATCGTGACTCGCCGGGAACTCGCCGCCATTGCTGCCGCTCTCCCCCTGCGACGGCGAGCGCCAGCCACGCGTGAGCCGGCGGTCCCCCTGGTGGGCGCCCTTCAGGCGCGGCGTGCTCAGCGCGACGCGCTCACCCCACACCCGACACCATACGAGTCCCCCGGGATCAAGCTGTCCCGCACGATGGCGCCGCCCTCCGCTCCGCGTCCTCCGGGTCCGCGGTCCACCTCGAGCGCAGATGAGGATCCGGAAGAGGAGTCCGTAGCGAGCAGACTGCTGGCAGCTAGGCGGAGAAAGGCCTGATCTCCTTCTTCTCCCCTTGCTCGAACCACTTGACCAGGTCGGGGTATCCTGGTTCATCGATCCCATAAGGGGCACAGTCATGACGACCGAGATCGGCGTGACGTTCGATTGCACGAATCCGGAAGTGATGGCTGACTTCTGGATTCAGGCTCTGGGATACGTCCGGGAGGGTTCCGACGACGAGTACGCCGCCATCATCGACCCAGAGGGGAGGCGGCCGAGGATCCTGTTCCTACGGGTACCGGAGCCGAAAGCGGTGAAGAACCGCGTCCATCTCGACCTGCATGGTGCCGATATGGAGGCGCAGGTAGAACAACTGCTGGCGCTGGGCGGGAAGCGGCTCCGGACCGGGGAGGACGAGGATGGGGACATCTGGACTGTGATGGTCGATCCCGAAGGGAATGAGTTCTGCGTGGCATAGCCACGTCGGGATAGCAGTTAGAAGTCCCGCTCCGCTTGCCCAGCAGAATGCTCTCTTCCCACATGAGCAGCGCGCCGGCACAGGTTCCCACCCTCTTATGTCTCGTCGTGGCGGAACGCGGCCCACACCGGGAGGTGATCCGACGCGGAGACAGCCTCGTCCGCATTGACGATGCCGCAGTCTTGCAGCGATGCGGCGATCGGCGGGGATGCGAAGATGTAGTCCAGGCGCAGCCACGGTCTATCCGAGGGATACGTGTACCCGGGCGATTGGGAATGTCGCGTCCGGTAGCAGTCGATGTACCCGGCGTCCAGGATCAGCCGCATCGCGTCGCGTGGCGCACCGTCGGCCGCGTCTCCTCGCTTCTCCACTCCCTCGGGTGGTGGGCCAACGGGATCGCCGGGGCGCAAGGCGTTGAAGTCTCCCACCAACAGATGAGGCTGACCGGCGAGCGGGCGAAGCACATCGAGGATAATCGGGATTTCTTCCACAGGCTCGGGTGGCTCCCAGCGCGAGGCCAGATGAGTAGCAAAGAGATGGAGCGTCGTCCCCTCCCAATTCACCTCGATCTGGAGCAGCGTCTTGGCCAAGCCGGGATGACGGTGGTTCTCGACGCGCTGGATCGGCAACCGGCTCAGCCAGGCGATGTGCCCGATCGGGGTGTTAGCCTCGCCGAAGGCAACGTCCATGCCGAGCTGATGTGCCAGCGATTCGACATTTGCTCGACTGCTAGCCTCCAGCAGTGCCACGACATCCGGCTTCTGCTGACGCAGCAGATCGGCAATGGAAGACAGGCGGCCGCTACCACTTTCCTGGATATTGTAGCTGACAATCTTCAACGCCATCGTTACCTCAGGAGCGTAAGAGTTTTGCAAAAAGGTTCACCAAGCTGGGTCAAAATCGAGTGCGCAGAACTCTGGAGAACTTGGCGTAAGTGAAACCTGGCAGTACATCGGGGACGAAATCAGGCATCGGAGGGGCCAGGCTCCCACCCGATCTCCTGCGACCAGTCCGTGGCGCGTTGCATCACGCGCCAGACAAACGGACCCTTCCCCTCGGTATAGCCGTGTCGGTCCTGCCGATAGTGCTTGGCCAGGACTCGCTTGAGAGACGCATACTGTGCTGCCTCATCGGGATGTGTCCGCATATAGTCACGAAAGAGCAGAGCAAACTGCTCACCCCAGCTTCCGGCCTGGCGAACATGAAGGTGCTCCCGTCGCGTCCCCGGGGTCTCCCGGAATTATCGCTTGGTTCGCTCGATGTTGTCAGCGCGGAAGACGTAACCGAGTGCCTCAAGCGGCTCGCGAAAAACAGCCAACGGCTCAAATGCAGCCACCGATATCTGAATATCGAGTACCGGCTTCGCGGCCAGGCCTGGGATCGAGGTCGAACCAATGTGGTCGATGCGGAGTGCGGCATCGCCGAGTGCCTGGCGTAGTCGCTCTCCGCGCTCCTCGAACAGGCGTGGCCACAGTGCATCGTACTCGGCAATCTCCACGTTCATCCCGACAGTGTACGCCATCAAGAGTAGTGGAGCCTGTAGGCGGCAAAGCCTCTTCGCGAAGAAGTGGACTGCATCAATCAGAGATGCTTCCAGAAGCCTTACCAAAACGGGGGGGGTTTGGAGTATCAGACTTACCAAAACAGGGGTGGTTTTGGTGTATAAGCCTTACCAAAACAGGGGCGGTTCTGGGAAGCTTTCATTCCAGATGACCACGCCCATGTCTGCCCTCCCTTGCAGCGGCCGATGGAGAGCACTGACACACCACATGCAGGTTAGCGAAAGAGGTCTGCGACCGCGACGACAAAGCCGGGAAGAACCTCCTCGCCGGCCAGCTCCTCCTCATCGGTCACGATGCGCGCCAACCCTCCATCACGCCACACCTCGACGGTACGCGCCTCTGGCGCCACGATCCAGACCAACTGCACTCCGGCGCTCAACCACCGCTGAGCCTTCGCGCCCATCTCCGAGCGCCCCTGTGACCGTGAGACAACCTCCGCCACCAGATCTGGCGCCAGGTGAGGATACCCTTCGGTCCTGGCAGCCTGCGCCCGTCCAGCGCGCACATAGGCGAGGTCCGGCGCCAGAACGGTATCCGGTCCACCCTCCGGCGAGATGCGGAACCCCGTCTCTGCCGGGAATACCGCTCCCAGGTGATGCTCCTTGACAAACCCGTTAACGGCCCACAATAACGCCATGACCACACAGCCGTGCCTCCCCCCGGTTGGCGACATGCGCACCAGTCTCCCTTCCACCAGCTCGTAGCACCATTCGTCGTCAGGCAGCCGTAGGAGTTTCTCGGCAGTCATCAGTACCGGCTCGGCCCACGGTGCAAGCGTCTCCATCGATCATCGCTCCCATAGGGTCACAGTGTGCGTCTCGGCCTATTATTCCATGGGTCGGCTCCATCCGATCAATGCGGGCTTTCTCGGCTGGGCGTCCCGGGAAGGGGAGCGTGTAGCGGCAATTCCTCACCTTCGGTCACGAGGCGCCGTGATGCCTTCGATGTGCCTCTGCCCTGTCCAGAATGGAGCGCAGGGTTTCAATGTCCTCCTTCGAGAGGAGATTGGCATCCAATTGGGCTGGGGGCGCTCCACTGGCCGGCGTCTCGTTAACGTCAGGCTCCTGCTGAGCATCTCCACCGATGAGCACCGAGGCAATGGAGGAGGTGACGTAGGAGAAGACGCCGAGAGCATACAGCATGAGAAGAAAGGCGACTACCTCACCGCCTGGCGTGATCGGGTATAGCTGATTGCCGACCGTTGTCGTGGTAGCCGCCGCCCACCAGAGTGCGTCGCCATAGGTGTGCATGGTCGTGCCGCGAGTGCCGGCCTCAAACAGAAACTCCAGCGTTGCCGCGATGAAGGTGACGAGAATGGACACGAGCAAGAGCCTACCCAGCTTGCGCTACTTGAGAATGCGACCGTACGGATGAACGAGCCACTCCCCAAACAGCGCAAGCCGAAGTATCGGGAGGAGAGCTGCTATGAGGCGAAAAAATCCGAGAAAGGGAACGAGGACGACCAACAGGTCGAGCCAATGGCGACGAAGGTAGCGCACCCGTTGGTGAGTAAGTGCGAGCCGGGCGCTGTACTCGCAGACGAACACGGCCCACAGGAGCCACTGCATGACAAGTAATGGCTCGTACCACATGCCCTTCGCCATCCCGCTCCAATGCACAAATGCCAGGAGCGTGAATAACACAGCCAGGAGGAACATGGGAAGATCGAGATAGTCTCCCAGGCGCTGGCTCGCCTCTGCCCCATTACCCTCACCTTTGTCGCGGTCGAGCATAGCATTGTGCCTCCATGGAAGCGAGAACCCCGGTATCACACGTCGCCGGAGCCGCTACGGCGTCCCGGCGCCTGGCTGCTCTTGGTTGGCGGATCCGGGCAAGCTCTGATGGTAGGCTTCGACGACATCCGCTGGCGACTGGAAGAGGATGCCAGGAGCAAGGAGGGCTGTAATGTCGTGGTCCTGGTAGTCCTGCAATTCCTCGCGGACGTAGTCGGCGACATTCGATAGGCAGAATCGAATGTTCCGCGCCTGAAGGGCATGATGGACTCGACGGAGCATCTGGGCGGCTGAGTAATCGATATCCCCGATCGCGACGGCATCAAGACAAAACCAACTCAGCGGCTGCCCATCGTCCAAAAAGGTTGTGACATCCTCGTAGAGGCTGTGGGCGTTCGCGTAGTACAGGCTCGAGCCAAACCGATAGATGAGAAGTCCGCCGGTCGTGCGCTCTCCGGGGCGAGCCGGAGTGGAGCGAAGATGTCCCTCGTCCGTGGAGACCAACACCGCGTTCTTGGGATGATAGCTGTACCGAAGGTGGTCGATGATCGACAGGACGATGGCGAGAATGATGCCCTGTTCCACACCCACAAACACGACCGCCGCCGCGGTAAGCGTCGCGACCACAAACTCATCACGACGTACCTCCAGGATAGCGTGCATTTGACCCACATGGATTAACTCCACTCCGATGAGAAAGACGATTGAGGCCAGCACGGCAGAAGGAAGATACTTCAGCGGTCCCGTGAGGAACAGCAGGACCACGAACACCACCACGGCGGTCGTGAACTGCGCGAGCTGGCTGGTACCACCCGCCCCGTCGACCATCTCGGTCTTGGTCGGGCTTCCATTCACGACAAAGGTCCCGGATAGGCCGGCAGCGATATTGGCCATGCCAAGTCCAACCAGGTCCCGGTTCTCGCTGAACTCCTCGTCGTACCGAGCCGCGTAGGCCCGTGAGGTAGCAGCACTTTGCGCCAGGATCACCACGAACATCGATGCCGCCGTGCCGATTAGCAGACTGGCATCGCCCAGCGCGATGTTTGGAAGCCCAAAGCGCGGTAGTCCCTGCGGGACGGGTCCGAGAACTGCCACGCCGTGGGACGAGAGGTGGGCGGCCCAACTCACCACAATGGCTCCAATCACGGCGATGAGGGCGCCGGGGATTCGACGGGTGAGCCGGCCAACGCCAATGATGACGGCCAGCACGGCCAGCGAGACGATGAGGGTGGGGACGCTGGTGTGAGGGACGGCCTTGATGGTGTTGATGAACTTCTCGATGGTCCCGCTCCCGCCTCGCCGCACTCCCAGCATCTCCGCCAGCTGCCCGGATGCGACCTGAATACCGACCCCGGTCAGAAAACCGATCAGGACGGTGCGAGAGAGGAAGTTGGCAAGAAACCCTAGCCGGATCAGACGGGCGGCGAGCAAAAAGGCGCCGGCCAGCAAGGCAGAGAGACCGGCGAGCGCAACGTATCGCGGTGATCCCTGCGCGGCCAGACCGGCGGTACCACCCGCCAGGATGGCGGCCGTCGCGGAGTCAGCCCCGACCACCAGGTGGCGCGAGGAGCCCAGGAGCGCGAACACCACGATGGGGAGCTTATCAAGGGGTGTGACCCGGGCGACGACCGCGGCGCGCTCTAGCCGTCGACCCAGATCATCGTCCTGAAGTTCCGCGATATCGGCTCCGGTAATCACCTCACCCGCACCGTCGAGCAAGCCGGCCTCCCACGCAATCGCGCGGGCGGTAATCGGGTGTTCGCCCGTGAGCATAATGACCCGCACTCCGGCCTCATGGCAGCGCTGAACCGCGGCAGGGACACCAGGTCGGAGCGGGTCGCTGATCCCCACGAACCCCAGAGCGACCAGATGGTGTGGATCGTCGAGGGTGGTATCGGACGGTCCCTCGGCAACCATCAGGAGCCTCAGCCCGCGGGCCGCTAGCTCGTTGGCGCGATCGGTGAGCGCCTGTTGCCGGCCGGGGCCCAGGGGCAGGTCATGACCCTTGATCCGAACCCGTCTACATCGAGGTAGGAGGACCTCGACCGCGCCTTTTACCCAGATGTGCCCGTCGGTCACGGTCGCGTGATACGCCCGCGCGGGGTCGAAGGGAGACTCCTGGAGGTGTGGCGCGCGAATCTCCTCGCCCAACCCCGCCTGCTCCGCGCCTCGGATCACGGCCACATCGGTTGGATGCGCCGCCGCGCCGGAGGTATCGGGATGTGGACTCGCCAGGCCGGCAGCACGGAGAACCACGCGCAGGTCATCGGAGAGATCGGAGCCCGGGCTGCCATCCGCGTCGATCGTCGCTACCTCGTGCAGAGAAAGCTTGCCTTCGGTCAAGGTGCCCGTCTTGTCAGTACAGGCAATATCCACCCGGCCCAGCCCTTCCACGGCGGCGAGACGGCGTACCAGCGCCTTTCGTGTCGCAAGCCGGCGCGCGACGGCGGCCTCGCCAACACCCGCCAACAGAGGTAATCCCTCCGGCACAGCTGCAATGGCAACGCTTGCTCCAATAGCGAGCTGCGAGAGCAGCGCCTGGCCACGCAGGAGACCGGACGCGAATACGACCAACCCGCCCGCCGCGGCCAGTGGAAGGACCTGGCGCAACATTCGATTCAGACGCACACCCAGAGGGCTCTGACGGGTCTCGTCTATCTCCAGGGCTGCCGCGGTCGCGCCCATGCGGGTGCGCCGGCCCACGGCCACCACCACTGCCCGGCCGGTTCCAACCGTGACATCACTCCCCGCGAGGATCACGTGGCTCGCGTCCATGCCCCCGCTCACCGTTTTGGCCACCGGGAGAGACTCACCGGTCAGCGCGGCCTCGTCCACTTCAAGGTTGTGCACCTCGATCAGGCGCGCATCTGCCGCCGCGCGATCGCCTGGCGCCAGGATCAATACATCTCCCGGGACGATCTCGCCCGTGGGAAGCTCAACGTCCCTGCCGTCGCGCAGTACCCGGGCGGTGCTGGCGCCGATACGTTCCAGTGCCGCCACGGCCTGGCCCGCCTGTCGTTCCTGCCAGGCGCCAATCGCAGTGTTACCGAGGATGGTCAGCCCGATCATGGCCACATCGGCCGTCGAGCCGAGCACCACGGAAAGCACCCCGCCGGCAGCAAGGATACCGGTAAGTGGCGAGCGGAGCTGGTCCAACACGGCCCGGAAGAGCGGATTCACCTCAGAGCGGCGTGTATCCGTCCGGCGACGCTCCTCCGCCCGGGCACTGCTCAGGCCGTTCTCGGTCGTGTTCAGCGCTCGCAGCACACTCGGCACATCGCGCCGTCCCCATCGCTCAGGTCGAGGATCGACCAATCGCAGCAGTGAAGACGAGAGCCGCTCGCCTCAGCGCAGGCGCGCCCACCCGTCAGCTAACGCTGCCAGAGCGGTGACGTAGACCGCATAGGAGGCGCGCTCGATGGCCGGCCCGCTGCGGATTCCCCAAATCGCCCCAAACACGTTGGCAACGACGGAGAGGCCGACCGAATCACGTACCGCTGCTTCGCGCCGTGCTCCGGCGTCAACGATTGCCGCCACGGCCAGGAGATCGGGCGCCAATACATCGGCCGGAGCTGGAAAGCGGCTGCTGCGTCCGGACGCCAGACCGATGGCCAGGTCACAGGCGTTGAATGCGCGGGCAGCGTCCGCGGTGTCGGAGACAAAAGCGACAAAGGCTCCATTGCTTTGGCGCTCCCGAATAGCATCGATCTCGTCCTGGCCTCCCAGGACGGAGATGCCGGCTCGACGCGCTACCGCATCAGTCGAGAGGCTATCCCCGGCCGGCAGCAAGGCAAGCTCGACACCGTGCTGTCGACAGGTATCTATCAGCTCGGGAATGCCGGGTCCCAGCTTCGGCCTGAGGACGACGAGCGCAATTGGCGTGCGATCGGCGCCACAGCGCAGCCCCAGGAGATGGTCTTCCCTGAACCGTAGCCGAAGGGCGGCCGGCACATCATCAGCACCGGCACACGGTCCCAACTCGTACCGCACACCCGCTATGCCGGCCGAAGCCGTTTCGCCGTCGAACGAGACGTCCGTGGGCATCTCGCCATGTGCCGCCGTCGCGATGGATCCTCCCCAGGGGGCTCCCGCTGCCGCAGCCAGTGCGCCGGCGTACTCGACGATCTGCTGCATGTCGCACTGCCCTGATAGTGGCAGGACGCTGGCGATCTCGAAGCCGTCGGTGAGGACGCGGGCGCCGTCGACCAGCAGGGAGTTCGGGAGCCGTATCACACGCTCTGGCCGTGTTCCCACGATCGTGACGCCGGCGCGAAGCACACGGGCAGATGCACCCACATCCGCCGCGTCGAGTCCAATGAGACCGGTACGGGGGCTGACCAGCAGCAACGCGGTGAAGGCCTGGCTCAATGAACGCGTAAACAACGCCGTGAACGCAGCATATCCCAGCGAGATTCGTCCCAGCGCCCGGGCGTACCGCTCAAAAAGCGAAGGAGCAACGGGCGCGGGGCGGGGTTCAGGGACGAACGCCGTCCCACTCTGGAGGTGCAGGACAAATGGACCGCCGTACAGCCGGGCGCCGGCGGATATCGTTTCACCCGGCGCGACCCGGACCGGCATGCCGTGACGGTCCGTCGCGGTGCCCAACCCCTCGATAACCCTGGCGCCGAGCGGGGTTCGCTCACCCGACTCCACGCGAATAATGTCGCCCGGTTCAGCCGATGCAGCACCGCTTAACCGCTCTTCATACTGGCGCCACCTGCGCCGGCGAGGAACGACCTCGGTGAGCAGGCGAAGTGCTTCGGCCGCGGTCAGGGCCAGTCCAAGTGGGCTGCCCGCGAGTGTCAGACTGACGATGGTCGAACCGTAGACCAGAAAGTCCGCAACATCCCGACCAAACAGCCGGCGCACGCCGTACCGAACAACGGGGATACCCTGCAGAATACCGATCGTACTGCTCACCCGGATCCCTGTTCCCTGGACGCTGGGAGGAATGGTGAACCCGGTCAGCTGACGGGCGCCGAGCAGTGCGAGACCGAGGCTTGCTCCCACCGTACGACTTGCGCTCTGCACCAGCGGCTTTGGATCGAGCGGAAAGTCAGGGCGATCCTCCCCCGGCTCGGGAGGCAACTCCACGTGCGCCACGTGTTCGATCAGGTCATCGAGGCCAATCTCATGGTGGTTGAACTCGATCAGCACCCGTCCAGTCAACGGACTGGTGGAAACATGGAGCACGCCGGGGTACCGTTGGAGGCGCTCGACCACCCGTTTCCGCGACGCCGGATCACGATCCAAACCGCGTACCGCGATGCGGGCTCGGCTCCGGTCCTGTCCTAATCGGAGGGCCAGTGCCGGGGGAGGATCGGACTTCTCCTCCTGGGGCAGAGCGTCGGGATCGATTGCCCGAACCGCCTCGAGCACGCGCTGCTCGTCGGTTGCCCGCGGATCGAAATAGATGAGTACGTTGTGCGTGCGCGCGTTCGCACGCGCGCTGCGAACGCCGGGTATCGCTTTGAGGCGCGCTTCTAGACCGCGCTCATTGGGTCCCACCCATCGCTCGAGATGAATTCGAAGGCGACCTGGCAGCGCGTGCACCACAGGCGATTCGTCAACCGTAGCCGCCGCCATCCTCTCTCCTCTATCTCTGTGTCGACGCACAGATCCCCTGCATCACCCGGTGCTGTCCGACGGGGCGATACCGAGCGTGGCCCTACGTGACCTTCACCCTTGCGGGGGCTGGTTCATGCTCCTGGCTTCAGCGACAATGTCCTCGGCTTCCTCGCGGGCCAGGGCCACGCCCTTCATCACGCGCGACCACACCTGAGACGCAAAGTCCGCGACGGCACGGCCCGCTGCGTCCACCGCCTGCTCGGCCCGTGCCGTGTCCGGCGATGCTGTCAGAGCCGGCTCCTCACTCATGCGTGGTGGCTCCCTCGCCGGCACGCGCTCCCTGTCGCCGGCGTGTTCCGGTCGGGGCCTCCGTGGTCACGCTCTCGACCGTTTCGCCGGTCGAGCTGGCTGCGTGCTGCGCTCCCTGCACCAGGCTACGAGTTCCCGAGGAGGCTGCATCCCCTAGCTTGAACACGCCGGTCATTACGTACACCAGCCCCCGGCGTACATAGCTTCGCGCCTGCGGCGATGCCACCAGCGCGGTCGCTGCCACCGCGATGCCTACTTGGGGATCCACGAAATCTTCAAGCGCCATCTTCCTCTGCTCCTATCCTCGCCGCGTCGATCACCGGCCGGCGGCGTTCTGACCGAAACGGAAACAACCTGTACCTGACTATATCATGCTGTGACGTAGTATGTCAGTACGAACACGCTTCCGCTGGGCGACCCGGCCGGCGTCATGTGACCCACTCCGGCACACGCGTCGCCAGCCGTCCCCCCAGATGCACACCGTCAACAACAGAGCCGGCACTCCGCGAGAAGTATCCCTTCATCCCCCTGGCCGGGCCTTCCGGCACGACGAAGGTATCGCCGTCAGCAGAAAGCAGAGCCAGGGGGATCGGCGGAGCTTCCTGCGGTTCCATCGCCCAGATGGAACCGTGCCCAGGCGATTTGATCGTGAGTGGTGGCCGACATGCCGCCCGTCGGCCTGCTGCCACGTGGCAGCGCCCACGGACGCGAAACCGTGATGCGGCCGTCCTCGTGCCGCGTGTGCCCAACGACGAATCGGCGGGTCATGATCTCATTCATCAAGAAGAAGGTGTGGTCCAGGCCGCGCGGCGTAACGAACCATGCTTCAGGCACAATGTGGGACAATATCGCACGACTTCTTTCCGTTGGTAGGCTCGCAACGTTCCCCTATCCACAGGCCCGCATCTGAATTACAGGGACTAGCCATCGCAAAAGCATGTCCCTCTCGGAGTGAACACCATGGCGGTACGGCACATCCTCAACGAGTATCTCGAACAGGCCATGAAGCATGTGCATCTGGAACAGCAGGAAAATGGTTCGGTTGCCGCGTACATTCCTCAGTTTCCTGGAACATTAGCATACGGTAACAATCGCGTCGAGGCACTGACCCAGCTGGTCGATAGGCTTGACGGGTGGGTGCAGAACGCTATCATCCGAGGCTACGATCTCCCAGTGTTGGGAGATATTGACTTCAGTGATCCCAGCAATCGCGAGCTAGCCATGTACGATCAGAGAATCGCGGGCGATTCACTAGCGTCTCAAATCCTGGAAAATGATGCTGAACTCGACGCGGCATTCCAGCAATTCGGAGCCTGACTCATTACGGCTGTTTGTAAATGGCGTGAGTCCCAATTCGCCGCCATATGACGTGCATCTTTCGTGGGCGCTGCTGTACGCCGATTTCCCATGTCGCCCGACCGTCATCATCCCACGCGAACTCCATAATGCCGGACACACCGTGCACCGGTTTGACCCCTAAACTCTTAGGGAATCGCGGTACACCTACGCATCCGTCGTCTTCCCAGGTTTTCAGGCATTGCACAAATTCGCGCCGCGCCTTCCTGACAAGAGCCTTCTGTGTCGAGGTCAAATCGCGCAAATCGTTCTTGAACCTCTGGGTCATCTCATAGGTCGGCATCAGTCATGATCATAGCATCGGTCAGGGAACCTCAACCTGGGCAGTCATCCAGGGTGGCATATTCTGTACCCCTGAGTCCCCGCGCACCGTCGCAGCACATGTCACATAATCATCGACTCAATCGGCGTCACCAAGTTCTCACCGGCGCCCAGCTCCCGCAAGCGCTCGATCACAGCCATCACGCGCTGCGTGTGCTGTATAGTAGGCTCCTGTGCTGCTTATCGAGCTTTGCGCCCCTCTCGGGGCGTGCCCCGGTTTCGCTTGCTGGTTGCGCCGCTGCTACCGGTCGGGATCGATGGTGCCGGCGGGTGCGGGACTGCGCAACTCCACATGGGCCGCATTGGCAATGCCGCCGGTCCAGACGGGCGTATAGCTCGTGACTTGCAGGTGGTGGAGGGCTGTCGCCGAAAGGCTGCCGGTTGCCCGTGGAGCCACGTAGAAGCGCAGGGCCGTGCGTGTCAGCTCGGACATGGACACGTGGCGCTTGTCGGCCTCCTGCTTGAGCAGTCGAAACTCCTCGCGCGGGAGACGAAGGGAAAAGACCGTCATCCCCGACGGGCGAGGCGTGATGTCTTCGACGGACTTCTCATCCCATTCGGCGGCATCGTCCAGGTGGGCATCGTGGTAGGTAGCGTCGTGCTGCTCAGTGTTCATAGCTGCGTCGTTCGGCATCGTTACTCCTCCTGCCGGTGATCGGGCGCCAGCGACCGGATACCGCCGTGCGCGCGACCACGATCGTGATGGGAAGGTCGCCCCGGCCAAGCCCGATGAGCTTGTAGTCACCGGAGCCGGCCTTCTTGTTCCGCATCACCGTGATGCGGGATTCCAGCATAGCATCGACATCGACGGGATCAAGACCGTGCCGTTCCAGGTGCGCCACGTTGGCATCGTCCCACTCGAATTCAACAATATGCATAGTGGGCTGGTATCGGCTGTCTCACTCTTGTATTATATAGGTATGACAGACGTAATACAACCTACAGCCGCTAGTTCGACCTCAACGCGGGAGACCCGGGTCGAGTACGTGATGCTCTGTGATTCCGCGCAGACCAGCCAGGAGGGGAAGCTGTACATCCTGGGCGGGGGATGGTCTCAGATCACCCGGATGGTCCCACCGCCGGGCATCGATGCGCCTCCGCCCGCGACCCAGTTCGCCATCGCCGCCTCCTTCCTCGTCGATTGGAACGATGCCAACCGGCCCATCGGTATCCGCGTGTTGATCGAGACCCAGGATGAGCGCCCGCCGTTGTACGAGGCGCAGGCACAGATTACGGCTGGCCGGCCGCCGAACGCGATCCCCGGCGATCCCCTCCGGGTCCTCATCGCCCTCCCAATCCTTGTGCAGTTTCCCGAGCAGGGCGCGTACTGCGTCCGGGCACAGATGGAAGGAACGCCGCAGGAGGTCGTGGTGCGCTTCCAGGTCGCCAACGCGCTCATGATGGTGCCGCCGGGCGCGTCAGGGCAGTAAGCAGACCGCACGACCGGAAAGGATGCGCAACCCACCCAACGGCGACGTCGAGGTGGGTGACGTAGACCTCCCGGTGGAAACGGCCGGCGATCTCGTCGGGGCTGGCTACCTCGAAGAACAGGCCGAGGGCCTCCTCAAGGTTAGCGCGTGCCTCCTCGATGCTGTCGCCCCGGCTGGCGATGTCCAGCTCCGGGCAGAGGGAGTGGAGGAGATGGAGGCGTCTTCAGCGGCGGCAGACGCCGTTGAGCGAGCGGCGGGGCCGCCACTGCGGCGATCTTCCTCCTCGCCCAATGCGACGAGCACAGGCGCGAGCATTTTCTGCGCTCGAATTGACTTCACTCTTCCCCGTGCGCCACCACTCGGGAAACTGGAGGGACCATAGCCGCGAGGTCACGCCTCAGTCCGGTGTCGATCCAGAGGCGAGCCAGCCGGTGATACGGAATCCGAATTTCATCTGAGAAGCGCTTGACCTCGGCCAAGAGCGCGGGCGTCATCTTGAGATTGAGCTGGGTCTCGCCTGGCGCGCCGCGGTCCGCTACTTCCTCGGCAGCCGAGGGAATCCGCCGCTCGCGCACGCCATCAGCGATCAACGATCGAGCCAGCCCGTGGTAGGGAAGCGCCTTCAGTTGGGCTATCTCCTTCAGGGCGGTGACAAGCTCCGCCGGGACACGCAGGGTTACCTGAGCGCTCTTTGGCTGGCTAACGACCAGCGCAGGAGCAGACGTCAGACTGTCCCAAGCCTCGCCCCAGTCGCGGTCCAGGAGTTCTTGCCGGCGATTTTCGTCGGTCATCGTATCTGCCTCCGATAGGCGCCGCGTCCTTTCTGCGTCATCTCCCGCCCGCTGTCCCTCGTTGCGCGAACGCCAGGACGTGGGTATGGTCGTAGCCCGTCCCCACTTCGACGCTGCCGATGTTGACACGCACGACATCCTCGTGGAGGTCCAGGAACTCCCCGAGAACCCCGCCAAGTTCCCACACCAGAGGGCGGGTCCGCTCGCCACGTCGGAGCTGTGAAACCTCCACCACCACCAGGGCCTCAAGTCGGAGCAATGGGAGGAAGCCGCGGAACAGCTGTTGAGCGTCCGCGAGGTACGTCTCAGGATCGTCGCCGCATTCTCCAGACCGGAAGCTGCCGTACGGCGGGCTGGTAAAGAGCAGATCAAAGGGCGGAAAGGGCAGCGATGAGACAGCTTCGCTGCGGGTGTTTAGCACTCGGCCTACCGGGACGCGTCTGCCGGCGAAGCGAGCGCGGTCCTCGTCAACTTCAAGTCCGATGGCATGCCGGCCAAGCCGCTCGGCGACCACCAGGGTAGTCCCGAAGCCAGCGAAGGGGTCGAGCACCCAGTCGCCCGGCTTGGAGTACCGCTGGACCACGAAGTCGGCTACCGCCTCGGGGAAGCGGAAAAAGGACGGGCCATCGTAGTCGATCGGTTCCAACCCGCCCTCAACGGCGAACCACGAACGGCGATCGGCAGCGGGTGCGTCGACACGTGTATCCATTGCCGCTATTCTAACTCGCGATAATGTCCAGTCCATCGAGGGGAAGCAGCGTGGTGGCCGGATCGCTGGCCAGCAGGCGCTGGAGCCAGCTCGGGGCGGCCCTGAAGGGCGGCGCCCGCTCCCGCAAGATTGCTGAAAAGCGGCGTGCCAGAGGCTCGAGCCACCAGAGGCGTAGGGGAGAGGATGTCCCTACTGTGCCCGTATGCGGATGTGGCCCCTCTCGGAGCCTGTCGCCGTCGGTGTGACCACGATCTGCACGTCGTTGCCGAGCACCGCGAGGAAGCGAAGGAGGCGCTCGATGGAGAAGCCAGTCAGCTTCCCGCGCCTCAGGGCGGACACTTTTGGTTGATTGACTCCAAGGACCGAGGCCGCCTCCATCTGTGTCAGACCACGGCGCTCAATGAGGCTGTTGATCTGAACAGCCAGATCAGCCTTGATCTCGGCTTCATCGGGGTCTGCCACCTCAAGGTCGGTAAACACGTTGCCCGAACTGATGGTATAGTCGATCTCGCTGGTCATGATTGTTCTCCTGGTATTGCCTGACGCTGGTCGTGAGGGGCTTCCAGTCCTGACCACTGCACTGGGGGATCAAAGAGGCTTCGCGCCCTAACCCCGGACCGCCGCTACCACAGTTTGGAGATACGGACCCTTACTGAACCGGCCCCCAGTTCTTCATCCAACTCTGCCCATTGCTGTTTGACAACATCTTGGTCGCCGGGCTCTGCTCGAATGCGATCGTGACCAGGTGGTACGCAGTGAGGACCGCGTCCTGAAGGTCCTGGTTTGGCTCCAGGTCTTCGATCACGACGCTGTGTGATTGGGCCTCATCCCGGTCGATCCGGCGGCCGTGGCTCTTGTGCGTCGTCGCATCGTTGAAGTGCCGGGCAACCGCCGCGCCCATAGCGCCAGGGTCGTCCTGCCCCTTGAACATGCTACTGGCAAGCCACCGAGCCACCATCGTCTCACCGTAGGCGAGAGCGTTCTGCGCCTCCTGCAGGAGGGCCGGCCCCAGCGATGGCAGGATTGGTGCCCACACATGGGCAGTGGAGAGATTGTCAAGGATCTCCTGTTTGGCTCGCTCGAACTGCTCGACCACGGCGCGCGCAGAGACGAAGCCGGCTACCGTGGGAAGCTGGGGGTCAATCGGCCCGAGCTGGCTCTGCCGCCCCATGACGATCCGGTTGGCGGCCAGGCTGATCATCGTCCCCGCGGACATCGCGAGGGCAGGCACTATAACCTCGATGTCCGTGAATTTGGAGCGCAGGTAGGCGACGAGCGACTCTGCGGCATTGGTGACACCTCCGGGCGTATGGAGTACAAGGGTAAGGTTCCGGGTCGCGTCCATTCCATGAAGGACGGCCATGAATCCGTTGAGATCCTCGTGCGTTATCTGGATGATCTGAGACGGCGCCTGTGGCTTGTGAAGGAAGGCGGATGCGTAGAGCACGACGTTGCGGTTGTCGCGCAACGCGCTGATGCGCTGGAGCGAGTGGGTGAGACTTCCGGCGAGCCACAGGCCGCGCTGCTCATCATCGGGGATCTGCGCGAACTGGGTTAGTACCTCGTTCCAGGACGGCAAGCTACATCCCGGTGCGGATCGACAGCGTCAGCGGTAGGTCTGTTCGCGGTGGGACCGCAGCGGCTGGCGGTTCCGCGAGTTGGGCGAGCTGCGCCAACCGACCGAGCTCAGCGACCCGAGACAATTCCAGATACTCCTCGTAGAGCACACCGATCTCAGCGAGCTTGTCGAGAACCTTTTGGTTGTCAGCTTCGTTAGTCTGCACGCCAACCCCTTTCCACAATAGTGCCACATCATGATGCACGACCGTCAGCGGACGATGCGAGCGGGAGGGGGTAAATCGTCACAGAGTTCAAGAGCCGTTACCTACTAATTCTAACTCACTATAAGCCATTGATAGTACGGGGTAGACTGGACCATAGAAGGCGCCACGGTGAGCTACCAGCACCCGAAGCAAGCCCCTCGCAGCGCCGGAAATGGATGCCAGGCCCCACGCGAGCGGGATCGGGCGCGGAAAGCCTACCGCCGCGCGTGCGGCGCTATCAGCACCAATCAAGAGCAAAGAGCAACTGCAGCATGCACACGCTCTTCCTCACCGACCCACCCCTATGGCAATCACCACTCCCGGTCAGGGACAATGAACCAGATCCCCCAAGGAGCGGACGACGTGCCAACCTACGAAGGGCGCCTGGAGCTAACCTGGACCAACAAGGCGCTGCGGCTGCTGGCCCACGAGGACGGCTCCTATGAGTGGGTCTCGCCCTCCGACTATCGCGTGGCCGAGGTCCGTCTGCTGCACGACGCCGGCGCTGTCGGTGACGTACATGCTCAGCCCGACCGTGCCAGGGACAACCTCCTGATCCGCGGCGACGCCCTCAACGCCCTCACCAGCCTGATCGAGCTACCCGAGTTTGCGTGCGAGTACGTCGGCAAGGTCAAGCTCGCCTACCTCGACCCGCCCTTCAACACCCAGCAGTCATTCCTGCACTACGACGACGCGCTTGAACACTCAGTCTGGCTGACGATGATGCGAGACCGGCTGGTCAGTATCAAGACACTGCTTTCACCTGAGGGATCGGTATGGGTGCATTGCGATGACAGTGAGATGGCATATCTCAAAGTGATGATGGACGAGGTGTTCGGGCGGGAAAACTTCGTCGCCACAGTGGTCTGGGAACGACAGTACGGGGTGTCCAACGCCGCTCCTATCTCTGTATCTCATGACTACATCCTGGTCTACGTGAAGGACCGAAAGCTGTGGGCCGATTTGAGGAACCGGCTGCCTCGCACGGAGAAGCAGGATAGGCCGTACAGGAATCTCGACAACGATCCACGGGGACCATGGAAGAGCGCTGATCTGACACGAGCCGGCGAGCGTCACGCAGGTCTCCATTACTCAGTAGTGACGCCGAGTGGCCGGACGGTGCAAGGGCCTCCTCCAGGACGGCACTGGGGCATTCTGGAAGCCGACTTCAAAGCAATGGATGCCGACAACAGAGTCTGGTGGGGCCGAGAGGGCAGCGCGGTCCCGTCGCTAAAGCTCTTCCTGGATGAAGTCTCGGGGTTGGTTCCAAAGACATGGTGGCCGCACATTGAGGTGGGACACACGGACGAAGCAGCAAAAGAAGTGCGTCGCCTGGTCGAGGGTGTCCAACCCTTTGCGACGCCCAAGCCGGAACGCCTCCTGCAGCGCATCATCCATATCGGCTCGAACCCTGGCGATGTCGTCTTCGATTGCTTCCTTGGTTCGGGCACGACCGCGGCGGTTGCTCACAAAATGGGTCGACGTTGGGTCGGCGTGGAGCGGAGTGCCGAGACAGTCGACAGTTACGTCATTCCACGGTTAACAAAGGTGGTTGAAGCAGCGGATACGGGTGGTATCACCGAAGCCGTAGGCTGGCAGGGCGGCGGCGGCTTCCGCATCCTCCACGTCGCCCCCTCCATGTTCGAACCCATCGACGGCCAGGTCTTCCTCAGCGAATGGGCCACCAACGGCAAGCTCTCTGAAGTCACGGCAGCGCAACTCCACTACGACTATCAGTACGACCCGCCCTTCTACGGTCGTCGTGGTCGCTCTCGCCTGGCGGTGATCGACGGTCTGGTGAACGAGGCCGTGGTCCGGCTGGTAGCAAACGCCCTGGCCGAAGACCAGCGGCTGGTCATCTGCGGCACCGCCATCGACCCGGCGGCTCGCGACGTGCTCCGGGATCTGCGGCCCGGTTCCAGCGTCCGCAAGATTCCGCACTCCATCCTGCAGGAATACCGGCAGGGGGCGCACTGGGTACAGCCGACCCTCCTGGACGGCAGTTCGAACGGCGCCGCCACGGTGGATGCCGAGGTGGTACAGGCGTGACCGTCGCCGAGCCGCCCACCGAACCCTTCGACCTGGACCGCATCGAGGCCATCGCGGCCCGGCTCGACCTGCGCGAGCCCAACAAGGACGCGCTGGCCAGCATCGTCTTCGAGACCGCGCAGCACTACGACATCGACCGCGAGCCACCCCCCTTTGAGGCCGTGGTGGACGTCGCCACCGGTGTGGGCAAGACCTACGTCCTGGCGGGAACCATCGAGTACTTCGCGGTGGATGGCGTGCGGAACTTCGCGGTGATCGCTCCCGGCCGCACCATCCTTAACAAAACCGTGGCCAACTTCACCCCCGGCCACCCCAAGAGCCTCCTGGGCGGCATGGAGGTGCGGCCGGTGGTCATCACCAGCGACAACTTCGCCACGGCCGCCATGCGGGCCGCGATGGACGACCCACAGCAGGTCAAGCTCTTCATCTTCACCGTCCAGGCCTTGCTCAAGCCGGAGTCGAAGCTGGGTCGCAAGACCCACAAGTTTCAAGAGGGGCTGGGCGAGGCCTTCTACGCCCATCTCCAGGGGTGCGACGACCTGATGGTCTTCGCCGACGAGCACCACACCTACTACGGCCCGGCCTTCTCCGCCGCCATCCGCAACCTCCGTCCTCGCGTCCTGATCGGGCTCACCGCTACGCCGGACAAAAAGACACCTCAGAGCCAGATCATCTTCCGCTACCCGCTGGCCGCCGCCATCGCCGATCGGCTGGTCAAGACGCCGGTCCTGGTCGGCCGCAAGGACGACCGCACCGACCCCGAAACCAAGCTCCTGGACGGCATCCGGCTGCTGGAATTGAAGGAGCAGATGGTGAAGCGGTGGTGTACGGAGACCGGCGCCGAGCCGGTGGCGCCGATGATGCTGGTCATCGCCCCGGACATCGCTGAGGCCGAGGAGATCGAGCGCATCCTCACCAGCCCCGCCTTTGCCGGCGGCCGCTATACAGACAAGGTGCTCACCGTCCACTCCAAGCAGAGCGAGGAGGCGCTGGCCGAGCTGGATCGACTGGAGGACCCCAGCAGCCCCTACCGTGTGGTGATCTCAGTGGGGATGCTCAAAGAGGGCTGGGACGTGAGAAACGTCTACGTCATCGCCTCCATGCGGGCCTCGGTCTCGGAGATCCTCACCGAGCAGACCCTGGGTCGCGGCCTGCGGCTCCCCTTCGGCCGCTACACCGGCGTCGAGCTTCTCGACACCCTGGAGGTGCTGGGCCACGAACGATACGAAGATCTGCTGAAGAAGGCCGGGGTGCTCAACCAGCAGTTCATCGACCGTCGCACCCGTGCCGTGCTCCGCCACAACGCCGCCGGGCAGCTGGTGCCGGTCCAGGAGACCACGACGCGGCAGGTGCCACTCGCCCCCCTGGAGGACCTCACGCCGGCCACCTCGACGGCTGAGACGCCACCCTACGCCGGTATGACCGTCATCCAGAGCATCGAGGACCACACCGCGCAGGCAGAGCAGCAGCTCCTACAGCTTCAGAGACAGCTGCCGCCACGGGAAGACCTGCCCCTGCTGCGCATCCCGCTCCTGCGCATGACCCAGGTCACGAGCGCGTTCTCCCTCTCCGATATCACCGACCTGGACCCCTTCCGGAAGCTCGGGCAGAGCATTGCCGCCGATCCCACCGGCAGCTTGCGCCGGGTCGCCCTCAGCGCGCGCATTGTGGAGGGACCGGACGGCCTGCGTCACACCGAATTGGTGACCACCCAGGCGGTGGATCGGGTGGCCTCCCCGGCCGCACTGCTCCCTCTCGAGCAGGTGCGGCGCGACCTGACCCAGTGCCTCCTGAGTGCCCCCGTCGTGCCGGCTCGGGCCAACCAGCGCTACGCCGCCGGCCAGATCGTGGACGCTTTCCTCAAAGGTCTGGGGCCGTCCGCCGAAACCATGCTGAGCGGCTACCTGGACCGCGCCGCGGCCAGGCTCATTCAGCTCGTCACCGAGGATCACCGCAAGGTGGCTTCAAAGCCGACCTACGGCGAGGTCGTCGAGCTGGCGACGTTCGACAAACCCCGCATCAGTAGACTCGAGTCCACCACGGACCGCTACGGCGACTTCAAGGGCAAGAAGGGCGTCGGGTTCGAGGGATACCGCAAGTCGCTCTACGCCCAGGACTGGTTCGATTCCTCCACCGAGCGCGACGTCGCCAACATCCTGGAAGACGCGTCGGACATCACCCTCTGGGTCCGCCTCCAGATCGGCGACCTGCCCATTCTCTGGACCGAAGCGCGCGAGTACAACCCCGACTTCATCGCCGTTGATCGCCAGGATATGCACTGGATCGTCGAGGTCAAGATGGACAGGGAGATGACCAGCGCCGATGTTCAGGGCAAGCGCGACGCCGCCCGCCGCTGGGCCAACTACGTAAGTGGCGACGAGGCCGTCGGGACCTGTTGGCGCTACCTCCTCGTCTCCGAGACCGACGTGAAGACCGCGAAAGGCTCGTGGGAAGCGCTAAAGGGGCTCGGTGGCCCGTAGCGCGGAAACCGCGCGAACCAAGAATGTCTCAGAAGCGGCTTGTCTCGAAGCCTTCCTTCAGCACTCGGTGCCGACTGTCAGGAGCCAGAGTCCAGGAGCGCGTTCAAAGACGCGATCATTGCTGACCAAGGGGATCTCGTAGTGCGCTGCCGTGGCGGCAACCCAGAGATCGTTCGTGTGGACTTTCTGGGCAAGAGCGTGTCCTTGCCGGAGACACCTGAGACGAAGATCGGCGCATGTTCGCGCGAGCTGATCGTCACAGGGTGCGATCACTGCGCGGACGATCCGCTGCTCGAGCTGCTGGAGTCGCGCCTCGCCCCAATTAGCTTTGCGCGCCCCAAAGTACAACTCCGTGACGGTCTGGACGGCAATCACCAACTGACGACCGACGAGTAGGGAAGCATACCGTTGAGCGAGTGGCGTACTGCGAGATGTCAGCCCGGCGCCAAAGATGCCGGTGTCAACGACGACCGGGCCATCGCCGGCAACCGAGTTCACTCCTCGATAGCATCAAGGAAGGCGCGTGTCTCCTCGGGTGTCAGGTCATCGAGAGCGAGGTCCTCCATCGATGCCAGCGGCTTCACGCCGCGCACAAGCTCCGCCAGGGAGGTCTCTTTGAAGAACCAGGCGTTGATCTCAGGGATGAACGGATCGTGTGGCTGTGCTACTTCGGCCATAAAGAACCTCCTCAGCGAACCTGGAAGACCGTCGCTCGGGCACGCTGCAGCGGTCGATCATCCCCACCAGTCTAACTCTTGATGATATGGAGTCATCAGGTGTCGGGCGTGGTCCATGCCTGGAACACCAGGTGCTTGGGGGCAGAGATCGCCGTATCTTCGGTCAACGAAACACATCTCACATAATCATCGACTCAATCGGCGTCACCAAGATCTCACTGGCGCCCATCTCCCGCAAGCGCTCGATCACGTCCCAGAACATCTCCGCCCTCACCACGGCATGTACCGCGACCCAGTTGGGGTCGGCCAGGTCCACGATGGTGGGAGACTTGAGGCCGGGGGTGGCACGCTGAATCTCGTCCAGCGCCGCGCGCGGCGCGTTCATCATGATGTACTTATAGGATTTAGCGGCGAGGGCAGCCTTGAGACGGATGCACAGGCGGTCGATCGTCTTGGCTTTGTCGGGCTGCGCCAGGGACGTGTGGTTGGCGACCAGCACCGCCTCGGAGCTGTAGACCGTGGCGAGTTCGCGCAAATCGTTGAGGCGGAGCGTGCTGCCGGTCGCGGTCAGCTCGACGATGCCCTGGGCCACACCCAGCGTGGGGGTGATCTCCACCGAGCCACTGATCGGAATAATCTCCACCTCGATACCCTGCTGCTCGAAGTAGCGGCGGGCCGAATTGGGGTAAGAGGTGGCCATCTTGGCGCCCGCCAGGTCACCGATCTGATCGAAGGACGATTCGTTGGGCACCGCGATCACCAGCGAGCAGTAGCCGAAGCCCAGCTCCAGCAACTCGTGTACCGGCCGGCCGTACTCCAGCACCAGGTTGCGGCCCACGATGCCCAGGTCCGCCACGCCATCGGCCACGTATTCGGGGATATCGTCGTCGCGCACGAAGAGCAACTCGAGGTCAAAATTGCGGCAGGTGGCAAAGAGCCGCTGCCGGTAGCTGTCGAACTCCAGACCCACCGCGTGCAGCAGATCAGTGCTCTGGGAACTGAGCCGGCCCTCCTTCTGGAGGGCAAGTTTGATGGTAGCCATGAGCTATCAGCCTTCAGCCATTCGGGTGGGAGTTGTGATGGTAATAGTAGTAACGCCCCGGAAGGGAGACGAGTCGAGCCAGAGGGAAATACGTCTCCCCTAGAGTACGGCTTCAGCCCAATCACCCCGTACCACCGTCCCGCGCCGCCCAATTCTGGACCAATAGTCCCCGCCCCGTTGTACCAGCACGTCGGATATCGCACAATGGAGCAACACCTCTCGTCCTCTTCTTCTCCCCCGGGTGCAGCATGCGTGTTCAGGCGGTTCGCTGGAAGATCGCTCGGCGTCACCTCAATCATCGGCGCACCCACCGACTCCGCTGGGTGCTGGCTCTGATCTTCTCCTTGATATTGGTGCTCTCCGGCGCCACCGGCGCTGCCGGCTATTACTGGGTCTCGCAGCTCCCCTCAGTGAATCGCTTCCACGTCCACTACACCTTTCAGAATGCGCGGATCTTCGATGCTCGAGGCGACCTGCTGTACAACATGGCCGATCTCAGTAAGACCGGCGGCCGGCGGGTGGTCGAGCCGCTGCAAGATCAGTACGACCAGGCCAATGCCTGCCGCGGTGGCGTGAACCGTATCCCGCTGCTGCTGCAAGATGCGACCATCGCCACCGAAGACGCTACCTTTTATAAGAACCCCGGCTTCGACACCTTGAGCATTCTACGGGCAGCCTATCAGGACCTGAAGTTCGGCCACATCGTCTCGGGCGCCAGCACCATCACTCAGCAGATGGTGCGCGCCAATATCCTGAACAACCAGCAGACCTTGAGCCGCAAGGCGCAGGAGGTCGCGCTGGCCTACGAAGTCAGCAAGAAGTTCTCGAAACGCAAGATTCTGTGGTACTACCTGAACAGCGTACCCTATGGGAATTCGGCCTATGGCGCCCAGGCCGCCGCCGGGGTCTATTTTGGGACGCAGATTTGCCGGCTCGATTCCGCCCAGGCGGCGCTTCTAGCCGGCTTACCGCGCGCTCCCACCGATTACAACCCGGTCTTCCATCGCAGCGCCGCGCTGTCTCGTATGCGTACCGTGCTGCATCTGATGCGGCTGCACGGCTATCTCCACTATCAATGGCAGATCGACCGCGCTCTGCACGAGGCCGCCGGCTGGCGCTTCGCCCCGGCCCAGGCACAGATGCGCTATCCCCAGTTCGTTCGGTACGTGGTCGGCCAGATTCAGCGTCTTCCAGCCATCAACGCGCGGCTCTACCACGGCATCGACGTCTACACCACCCTCGACCCGCGGCTGCAGAACCTGGCTCAACACACCGTGACCAGACAGATTGACGGCCTGACTCAGCAACACGTCACCGATGGCGCCCTGATCTCGCTCGATCTGCGTCCGCAACACTACGGCTGGATCCTGGCCATGGTGGGCAGCGCGCACTATCAGGATCGCACCGGCCAGATCAACATGGCGATCACCCCACGCCAGCCAGGCTCATCGATGAAGCCCTTCAACTATATCTGGGCCTTCCAGCATGGCAAGGTCAGCCCAGCTACTCACGTGCAGGACAGCCCGATCATGCTGCCCGACCCCAATGACACCCAGCACCACGGCTGGTACCAGCCCACGAACTACGATCATCAGTTCCACGGCACGGTCACGCTACGTCAGGCGCTGGCCAACTCACTCAATGTGCCGGCAGTCAAGGTGGAGTATTACATCACCGGCCCCAATCACGTGGCCGAGACGGCCTATCGCTACGGCATGAGCAGCCTGTATCGCGACAATCCACACCTGGCCTGCAGCGTCTGCTACGCCGTCACGCTCGGCGGGCTCTCGGGTGGCACGCGCCTGCTGGAGGAGACGGCGGCCTACGGCGTGTTCGCCACTGCCGGCGTCACCGTCCCGCCGGTGGCCATCTGGAAAGTGGTGCAGCGCGCCACCGGCCGCGTACTCTTCTGCTCCGCCGAATGCCCCCGCGGGTTTAGACCCACTCCCTGGCTGGCCAGCCGGCCCCAGCGGGTGCTGGACCCGGCACACGCCTACGAGATGACCGACGTCCTGGCCGATAATAACGCCCGCTGCTCCGCGCAGCTCTGTGAGTTTGGCCTGACCAGCCCGCTGCTGCTCAGTCGCCCGGCGGCGGCCAAGACGGGTACCACCAACGTCTTCTCCGATAACTGGACGGTGGGCTACACGCCGCAGCTCGTCACGGGAGTATGGGCGGGCAACGCGGATCGTACCCCTATGATCCACGTGATCGGCGTCACCGGCGCGGCGCCGGTGTGGCACGACTACATGGAAGGCGCCTTCAAACTCCTCCATCTGCCCGTGCAACCCTTCCGCCCGCCACCGAACGTGGCGCGCACCGGAGCCTGCAACCGCTCGGGCGCCACCTGGACCAGCTACGGGGTCAGCGATCTCATCGTGGCACAGCCCGGCACCATCCTCACCGCCCAGGACCTGCCGATGTGCCAGCTGCCGGAAAAGGGTTTCCTGCCCATGCCCTGCTCGAAGTACCCGGCCAGCCCGCTCCCGCCCACCTTCCGCTGCCCATATAACAGCCCGTACACCTACACCTACACTTACGGCAGTGGGACCAGCACCAGCACGCAGTTCTACCAGCCGGGCTACGTGCCGCCGGCCAACAATGGCTATAGTCAGCAGACTAACGGCTATCCGCCAAACCCCGCGCCGGTCCAGCCCGCCCAGCCACAACCCGTCCAGCCGGCGCCAGTTCAACCGCAACCCATTCAACCACCGTAGCCCCCCCCTCCCCCAGCCCCTCCCCCTCCAGGGGGGAGGGGAGCTACTACGGGAAACAGTTGCCCAAAAAGAACGCTCTCCCCGTACCAACACCGCCCCTATCGCCCACCACCCTCCCCGCACGCCCCGGCCCCCTCCCCCCCGCGAGGGGGAGGGGGCCGGGGGGAGGGGGGGCCAAAGAGGAGAAATACACCGATGCAGTATGCCGTTATCATGGCCGGCGGCGCGGGGACGCGCCTGTGGCCGGCAGCCCGACGCCATAGTCCCAAGCAACTCCAGCGCCTGATCTTCGAGCAGCCACTGATCGCCGAAACCGTCCAGCGACTGGCTCGTGTCTATCCGCTCGAACACATCCTGGTCGTCACGGCCAGCCGCTATGCCGATGCCATCCGTGAGGCGGCGCCCGGTCTCCCCGCGGAGAACGTCATCAGCGAGCCGGTGGGTCGCAATACCGCCGCCGCCATCGCGCTGGCCGCGTTTCAGATCGCCCGCGACGACCCAGCGGGTGTCTTCGCCGTCTTTCCCGCCGATCATGTCATTCTCAAGCCCGAGGCGCTGTACCGCGCGCTCAAGTTCGCCAATCGCCTGGCCCTGGAGCATCGAGTGGTGGATATTGGAGTGCCTCCCTCGCATCCGGAAACCGGCTATGGCTACATCGAGTTGGGCGCCCAGATTGCCCAGGAGGATGGCCTGGCCGCGCTCGGCGTACGTCGCTTCGTCGAGAAGCCGAACGTCGAGGCCGCGCGGCAGTATCTGGAATCCGGTACCTACATGTGGAACTCCGGCATGTTCGTCTGGCGAGCCACCGAATTCCTGGTGGCCCTGGAGCAACACCTGCCCGATACCTACCATCGCCTGCGGCGGGCCTTCGATAGCAGTGGGTGGGACCAGCTCTCTGAAGCGTATGCCAACTTGCAGGACATCTCGGTCGATTACGCCATCATGGAGAAAGTCAGCGATGTAGTCGCCATTCCGGTCGACTTTGGCTGGCGCGACGTTGGCGATTGGGCCGCCCTCTACGATCTGATGGACCACGACCAGCAGGGCAACGCCTCCGACGGCCGGCACGTAACCCTGGACACCGAAAACTGCCTGTTACTCTCGCCCAGGAAGCTGATCGCCGCGGTGGGCCTACGCGATCTCATCGTGGTGGACACGGACGACGCCCTCCTGATCATGCCGCGCCACCGCGCCCAGGAAGTGAAACAGGTGCTGGCGCGGCTCAAGGAGGAGGGCCAGGAAGGGTATTTGTAACCCGCTATGGACGGAACGGTCCGATTCATCCGCCCCGTATCCACCCGGTGATCACGGTCCTCAGCCTCAACACGGCGATCGATCGCACCCTCCTGGTGCCCGGCCTGCGGCTGGGCCAGGTGCATCGTGCGCGGCGGGTCTGGGCGGAGGCGGGAGGTAAGGGGCTAAACGTGGCGAGAGTGGTCCGCCAGCTGGGCGAGCCGGTACGGGTGCTGGGCTTTCTGGGCGGCGGAGCACAGGGATTTATCGAGGAACGATGCGCCGAGCTGGGCATCGAGCAGCGCTGGACCGAGATCGGCGGCGAAAGTCGTACCTGTGTGATCGTGGCCGATCCGGAAACGGGCCGGCAAACGGTGGTCAACGAGCAGGGGCCGGAGATCCGAGCCGAGGAGGCAGCGCGGCTGCTGGCGACGCTAGAAACGACGCTGGCGGCCGGAGACCTCCTCTCCCTCGCGGGGAGCCTGCCGCCCCAAATGCCGCCAGACTTCTACGCGCGTGTGATTCAGATCGGGCGCCGGGTAGACGCGCGGGTGTTGGTCGACGCCGGTGGCGAGACCTTGCGGCTGGCGCTGGAGGCGCATCCCTGGGCGGCGGCTCCCAATGAGGAGGAATGCAGCGCCGCACTGGGCTCGGTGCAGACGCCGCTCGCCCTGGCGCACCGATTGGCCGAGCACTGCGACTGCGGGCTGCTGACGCTCGGACCGGCCGGGCTAATCGTGGCCTCCGGCCAGGGAACGTACCGCGTCCAGCCGGCAGAGGCGCCGGCCGTGAACGCGGTGGGATCGGGCGATGCCTTCGTTGCCGGCTTCCTGGTGGGAACCGTGGGCGAATTGCCGGCCAACGAGGCGGCGAGGTTGGGCGCCGCCTGCGGCGCTGCCAACGCCGGTCGATTCGAGCAGGGAATCGGGTCGCGCGGCGAGGTGGAAAAGCTACTGCCGCGGGTGCGAATGGAGCGGCTCTGAGTGCCGGTCAGGCCCAAATTGATAGAGTAACGTATGACACAGAAACGACCAATCGAGCCGAGGGATCTCTACCGCCTGCGTCTTGTTTCCGATCCTCAAATCTCGCCGGATGGTAGCCGGGTGGCCTTTGTCCGCAAGCAGCTGGATGAGGAAAAAAACGAGTACGTCAGTAATATCTATGTTGTCGATCGCGAAGGAAGCGTCTCGCAGTTCACCTCCGGCGACAAAGACTCCTCCCCCCGCTGGTCGCCCGACGGCAATTATCTCGCCTTTCTCTCCGGTCGCAAGGAACGGGCACAGCTCCATCTGCTTTCCACCAAAGGCGGAGAGAGCGTAGCCCTCACCGAGCGCAAGCTGGGAGCGGGTGTGCCGCTGTGGTCGCCGGATAGCACCGCGCTGCTCTTCACCGGGGCTGTATCCACCGATCCCGAGGAAGAAAAAGAGGATAAGAAGGACGACAAGGACGACAAAAAGGTTGCCAAAACCAAGATCACCGAGCGGGCGTCCTACAAGTCGGACGGCGCCGGCTACATCGGCAACCGACGGCGCCATCTCTTCCGGATCGATATCGCTGAGCGCACCGTGGAGCAGCTTACCGAGGGAGATTTCCACAACGATAGCGCTGCCTGGTCGCCTGATAGCCGGCAGATCTGCTTTTCCTCCAACCGTCGAGCAGATTGGGACATCAATCTAGACAGCGACCTGTATCTGCTGCCACGATCGGGCGGACAGCCCCGCAAAATCACCTCCGGTGGCGTCTACTTTTCCCCTGCATTCAGCCCGGACGGCAGCCGCCTGGTGTTCGCGGGCTACGCCGATAACCGCGATGTCTTCGCGCCGGCACGCCTCTTCAGCATCAACCGCGACGGCTCGGACTTCCGCCCGGAACTGGGGGAGTGGGACGGCGAACTGGGCTATTCCGTCAGCAGCGACGTAATTCAGGCCGATGACGGCTTTAACCTGCAATGGCGCCAGGATGGGATCTACTTCCTGGCAGGCGAACGGAGCGCCACCGCCGTCTACCGCATCACCGATTCAGTCCAGCCGGTCACGCATGGCCGGCATGTCCTCTCCGACTATTCCATAGCCGACGACGGAACGCTGGTCTACACCTGTTCGAATCTCACCCATCTGCCCGAGATCTACCTCCAGTCCGGCTCGCAGAGTACCCAACTAACCCACGAGAACGACGAGTTCCTGAATGACGTACTGGTCATCCAGCCCGAGCGCTTCACCTTCACCGGCGCCAAGGGTGAGGAGAACGAAGCCTGGTTGCTCCCCCCGCGCGGCGCCGAGTCGGGCAAGCATCCACTCATCGTGTATATCCATGGTGGGCCGCAAACCAACTACGGTGATACCTTCTTCTTCGAGTATCAGTTCCTCGCGGGCCAGGGCTTCGGCGTGTTCTACCCGAACATCCATGGGTCATCCGGATACGGTCGCGACTATCAGACCAGCATTTGGGGCGATTGGGGAAACCTCGATTTTCAGGACGTGCTGGCCGGCACCGAGGTCGCCGCGTCACGTGACTGGGTGGATCGCAAGCGCATAGGGATCATTGGTGGGAGCTACGGCGGCTACATGACCAACTGGGCAATGTCGCACAGCGACATCTTCCGGGCCGGCGTGACTGAGCGCTGCGTGGCCAACCTGGTCAGTATGGTCGGCACGTCAGACGGCGGCTGGATCTGGGATCGAGTGTTTGGCGCCTTCCCCGAGGACGACGTCCTGAAGCTCTGGAACATGAGCCCGCTCAAATACGTGAACGACATCCAGGGGCCACTCATGGTGATCCACTCCGAGGGCGACGATCGCACGCCCATCGGCCAGGGCGAAGAAATGTTCCTGGCCTTGCGCCGCCTGGGCAAGACCACCAAGTTCGTGCGCTTTCCCGAGGAGAGCCACGGCCTGTCGCGTATCGGCAAGCCCTCCCGCCGTGTGGAGCGCATGGACTACATCCGAGATTGGTTCAGGGAATACTTGTAATGCCCTCGGCTCGCCAGGTTATGGCCGTTTCTCCTGCTGATCGCGGCGGGAGGGATCATACTCGTCCCGGCCCGATGAGCCGGATGGCAGTTCATGAGGGACAGTTTCACGCCGCACAGTTCCCGCCACCATGCGCCCCGCAGCCATGCGCCTCGCCACGATACGTCCCGCCACGATGCGTAGAATCGATCTTCAGATCGTCCGCTGGAGGCGCCGCGCGCAAGCGCCGGCGCCGGCCCGTCCCACGGCAGTACCGCGCTGCCGCATCTCCGCCCGCACAGGACCAGCGTCCGCCTGACACGCTCCTAATTTGCGCCACTCCGTGGTCGCATGCACGCAGGTCCGTCTCTCTCCACAGAGCGGAGCAGGGACGCATACCCGTGGATGGCTCGACCACCCCAACAGTGCAACCGAGGAGCAGCATGGTGGGACGGCCCAGGACCGGCGCTGCCGCGCGGTCCTTCCTTTGACGGTCTGAAGACCGATTCTACGATCTCAATGGACGGTCGATCGTGGCTGGGCGGCGAAGCGAAGCTAGCACACCCTCACCACACTGTCCGCTTATGAAGGATGGCGGAGGGGGTGGGATTCGAACCCACGAGACCCTTGCAGGCCTATCCGCTTTCGAGGCGGACGCACTCGACCGGGCTATGCGACCCCTCCCCGCCGAGAGCAATTTTACCATAGCCCGGCCCTGACAGGAGGAGCGCCGGGCATGCTTCCGCCGGGCCTCGTTCTAGGTAGCCAGACCCACCTGGTTAGGGACGCGCTGATGCACGAAGGATTCAATCCGCCCTACCACCTCGTCAACCGAGAGCGTGGTGGTATCGAGCACCAGGTCGAAGGGTGAAAAATCTGTCTCTGAAATGCCGTAGAGCGCCTGATAGCGTCGATTGTCGCTAGCCTCGCGGCGCAACAGGTTATCAGCCGAACGGGGGTGGTTTTCGCGGCCTTGAACCCGACGGAGCCGCTCCTGTAGCTCACAGGTGAGCCAGACCCGGATTGCGTCAATATCGGGTGGAAAGAGCCAACCGATAGTACGTGACTCGATCAGCACCTGATCATCTTCTCCTGCTTCGATCAGCCGGCGATCGATCAGGCGTTCAGTTTCCTGATCACGCTCCAGCGACTCCGCCAGGTCTTCCAGAGAGACTCCACGCTCCACCGCGAGGCGACGAAAGATCTGACCGCCATAGATGTACCGCAACTCGAGATCGGCGGCGATGTGTTTGGCCGCGGTTGTGCTACCGGTTCCGGACAGCCCACTCAGCAGTATTCGCACCGTCAATCCCCCGCCGCTTTTATCTATTATTCAGTTGCGAGCCAGGTAGGTCAATCGTATCTGGGTCCGAATCATGCAACCTTCGGCGGCCAGGGTACGTAGTGCGGTTTCCGCTTCGCGGCAGGTCGCCACGTCCAACCAGTTTCAGGAGAGGATATATGAGCAACGACCAGAGAGATGGCAAGAAAAACGAGGACCTGGAAGCCTTTCGGGAGAACCCAGATGGTCAATATCTGACCACCAACCAGGGCCTGCGCATCAATCACACCGACGACTCCCTCAAGGCCGGTGAGCGTGGACCGACGCTGCTTGAAGACTTCCACTTCCGCGAGAAGATCATGCACTTCGACCACGAGCGGATTCCCGAGCGGGTCGTCCACGCGCGTGGCGCGGCTGCCCACGGCGTCTTCCAACTGTACGAGCCGCTGACGGATTTGACCAAAGCGGGTTTCCTGAACGACCCATCGCGGGAAACCCCGGTATTTGTTCGCTTCTCCACCGTGGTTGGCTCGCGCGGTTCCGCCGACACGGCCCGCGATGTGCGCGGCTTTGCGACCAAGTTCTACACGGAAGAAGGGATCTTCGACCTGGTGGGGAACAATATCCCGATCTTCTTCATTCAGGATGCGATCAAGTTCCCGGACCTGATCCACGCCGTGAAGCCCGAGCAACACAACGAGATGCCGCAAGCCGCCACCGCCCACAACACCGCCTGGGACTTCTTTTCGCTCCTGCCGGAGTCGACGGCCATGGTGATGTGGGTCATGTCCGACCGTGCCATCCCACGCAGTTTCCGGATGATGGAGGGCTTCGGCATCCACACCTTCCGCCTGGTCAATGCCGAGGGCAAATCTCGCTTCGTCAAGTTCCACTGGAAGCCCCTGCTCGGCGCCCACTCCCTGCTGTGGGACGAGGCCCAGGAGCTGGCCGGACGTAACGCTGACTGGCACCGCTCGGATCTGTGGCAGGCCATCGAATCGGGCGCCTACCCCGAGTGGGAGTTCGGCATCCAGGTATTGGAGGAGGGGCAGGAGTTCGACTTTGCCTTCGACCTGCTCGATCCAACCAAGCTCTGGCCGGAGGAACTGATTCCGGTACAGCGTATCGGCAAGATGACGCTCAACCGCAACCCAGACAATTATTTTGCCGAGACCGAGCAGGTGGCCTTCCACCCCGGACATCTGGTCAGCGGAATCGACTTCAGCAACGACCCGCTCCTCCAGGGGCGTCTGTTCTCCTATCTGGACACGCAGCTCACGCGCCTGGGCGGCCCGAACTTCGCGGAAATCCCAATCAACCGCCCAATCGCGCCGATCCACAATAATCAGCGTGACGGCCTGCACCGCACCACCATCAACACCGGCACGGCCCCCTACTCCCCCAATTCTCTGAGCGGTGGCTGTCCCATGCTAGCGCCGGAGAACGCGGGCGGATTCGTGAGCTACCCCGAGAACGTCGAGGGGCCGAAAACACGAGCCAGAAGCGAGAGCTTCAAAGACTACTTTAGCCAGGCCACACTCTTTTGGAAGAGCCTCTCTCCCATTGAGCAGGAGCACCTCGTCGCCGCCACCCACTTTGAACTGGGAAAGGTGACAGCCCTCCAGGTGCGCGAGCGAATGGTGGAGATGTTCTCCCATGTCGATCCAGAGCTGGCCCGACGCGTGGCGGCCGGGATCGGCGTGGAGGTTCCATCCGGCACGCCCCGACCCGGCGTACAACCACCTAGCGGCAAGAAAACCGTTGAAAAGTCGGCGGCTCTCAGCCTGGAGAATCAGCCAAGCGACTCGATCGCGACTCGCCAGGTTGCGGTACTGGCGGCGCCGGGTGTCGATGCTGGGCAGGTTTCAGCGGTCAAGAGCGGCCTAACAGCCAAAGGCGCCGTGGTCGAGGTGATCGGCCAGCGTCTCGGCACGATTCAGACCAACAATGGCCAGGAACTTGGCGTGGACCACAGCGGCCTCACCGTCTCTTCGGTCATGTACGACGCGGTGTTTGTCCCGGACACCGGCAGCGCGGATGAGCGAGCCTCCGACGGTTCGGTGCTGCAGTTCATTGCTCAGGCCTACAAGCACGGCAAGACCATCGCGGCTGCCGGCACAGGTGTCGCCCTCCTGCGGGCGGCGGGAATACCTGGAATCCCCGCGCCAGGATCTGATGGCCACCTCATGGAGGATGTGGGGATCATCACGACAGATGGAAGCGCCGACATGAAGGCGCTGGTGGACAGCTTTGCGGCAGGCATCGCCCAGCATCGTCACTGGAACCGGAACGTCATGCTGGTCCCTGGCGGCGTCGTGCTGCCGGTCGGCTAAAGGATTCATGGGCGCCCCCCCTCCCCCAACCCCTCCCCCTCGCCTGACTTTATGACAGTTTTGGAAATGAGGGGCTCATTGGCCCGCTCCATGCTCAAGCGTGTGTTGAGACCACACGAACAGGAGGGGACCAATGAGCCGATCCAGCACGTTGCAAGAGTGTGACCAC
>JAABUJ010000912.1_pt1 | contig 49715 bp, 27 predicted proteins | sample 5559131 | NCBI WGS metagenome assembly JAABUJ01 (sample SAMN10711875, study PRJNA513366) | rock metagenome | isolation source: Antarctica rocks | place: Antarctica: Victoria Land, Mt New Zealand nord | collected 2016-01-07
ATTTAGCTGTATTAGTAAAGAATAGAAGCAATAGTCTTATTAAAAAGACAGTAAGCATGCAAGTATAAAGTGATCATTAGGTCAGACTGACTCAGTAAGTTTTATAACTTAACTTAACTTGACTCTGAGTCAGGTTAGAAATCTTAACTCAGTAAGTCAAATCAGATTAAGATTTCTGACTCTGATTTGATCTGTTGAGTTTGTGCAGGTCATGTATAAGTGAATGTATAGTGCATAAAGTATGCATAAATGTGAGTAATGTGTGTATATTATGCATAAAGTAATGTGCACAATAGAAATGAGCAATATAATTAATCTATAATTAGTGTTAAAAGGTGGCACCACACTAATAGCACAGCTATCGTGAGTTATATACCTAACACTCCCCCTAACCCGCAATCGGCCCGCAACCGACCCGCAGATGTAAAGGGTGCACACAGACAGCAGTTCAAACTCATGACCTTTTGAACTTACTCTCTCACCATGGACTTGAACCATTGGCAGAGGTGGTCTAGGCACCATTTTACACAAGTTATCACGCACTAACCCGGGCTCATAACCTGTTAAAAGGTGGCACCACACTAATAGCACAGCTATCGTGAGTTATATATCTAACAATTAGTATATTTTCATGCATACTAGCCTGATTAGAAAACTTACTTACTTAATATATACTATTATATTTAATGCAGATTGACTCAACTCAACTCTGACTCAACTTAGCTTTAGTACAAGTTGAGTTACAGGTAGACATCTTGATCTGTAAGTTAAGTTAAGTTAGAAATCTTAACTTTAACCTGATCTAACAGTCACTCTATGCAAGTAGAATGAAAATAATTAAGAGCTTTAAAGCAAATAAATAAGTAAGCTTTATGACAATTTACTTATTACAAAAGAAACAAGACAGCAACTTACTGTTAACTTATTATCAATTTACACAAAGTCTTATTTCTCTTTTGACTTTTAAGTAAAGTCTTTATCATATTAGTATAAGGCAGAAAAGTCTTATCATACTTCTTTATTAACTTTTTTAAATTTTCTAACTTTAATATCAATATCTAGATGTCATATTCAGGTTCATAACTCTCTTAATGCATTAAATATTATATAATAGTTCTATATCTTCTTCAGATAATATATTAAATAAGTAGTTAAAAAGCAACAACAGCAGCAAAACTCTTAGCACATAGCTTAAATAGTTAAATAGATTGCAAATACAGCTTTAAATTATATTCTTTATTTACTCATCATTACATCAACAATGAACTGCATGAAGAGCATTGAGACAGCATAGAGAAGATATAAAAACTTTATTAGATCATTATTAATATTTAAATCTTCACAGTAAAAGAGTGAGAAACAATAAATTATTACTGAATTTATTAATATTAATTGACATACTTTAATTAACAGACTTAATAAACTTGCAGATGATTTTTTAAAGATTAAAGAAGTAAATTGTTACTGTTAGATAAAATGAGAGATAGAAAGCTGAATTGCTAAGTAAACAAAAGTCTTAGCTACAATACCACATCAAAAGTCTTCATGAATGGCCTGTTTACCATCAAAACTCATTACTATCAGTGCTATAGAACTTAGAACTCTAGACAGTTAAAAATTCTGAGACTTCAGAATTCAAGAGACTTTTATAGGATCTGTGAGTGCATATAAATTTTATGTATGAATAATAAGTAGAATGTTAAGTAGTATAGCTGAATTGCTGAGTATATCTTAAAAACATTGATTTTACATACAAATTTCAATGTTTTTCTTGTTCATCAAGTACAAACTGTGTACAACAGAACACCACAATTAATCTATAAATTCTGAATTGATAAAAGTCTTGTTAAAGTAAAATTCTAAAACATTCTGAATTTTCAGAATTTTTAACTGCCTAGAGTTCTGAGTTCTATAGCACTGATAGTAATGAGTTTTAGTGGTAAACATGCCATTCACAAAGACTTTTGACCTAGTACTGTATATAGTTGTCTAAGACTATTACATTATAACATTAGAAAAGCAAGAGCAATTTCTTATAATGATAAATAAAGCAAGAACAAATATTTAAATGAAAAGAAGTGATAAAAGATCATAATAATAAATTAGTGTAATGAGAAAAAGTAATATCAGTATCATAATAAGTTATCAGTTACAAAAAAGACATCAGCTTCTGATGTTATCTATTTGTTATTATCTTTGTCTTTACACTTTAATAAAATTTTCTTATTCTTCACATTCAGCACTTTTCACTCATCTTCTATTATCTTGACAGCATCAACATCTATTGTTTAGTGATTATTCTGTAAGTACTAATCAATGACATTTAATATATTAATTATTTTCATTAAAGTGTTCTGTGTTATTGTAATATATTTCTTCATATTATTCAATTTTTCAGTCAAAACTGCAATGCAGTTCTCTAAATCAATAATATAGCATGATAGCTTACTTATCATTTAAGTTTATTCAGTTAGCTATATGTCTAATTGAGTGAAGCTATTGACTAACTTTTGCATTATGACTTATAGAAGAGATATGTTGTTGCTAAGAACTTTAATGAATTAAGATTGTAATTTAATTAATATTGTGACTGCTATTGACATTGTGACTAAACACATTATAAGCAGATTTATCAGTTACTATTTGTCTATTACAGAAACATTAAGTTTTACTTTATCTGCTGTTTACTTAGATGTTTAAGATACTTAATTGTTGAAATATAATGTAAAAGTATTAAAGCTAATTGTAATCAATGATAATGTTGTTATTTTGATAGATAGAATGTTAAATGCAATTGATGTTAAAAGTATAAGTTTTGATTTTGTAATTAGATTTGATGTTGATGATGACATTGATGAAGTTGTTAATATTGATGAAGATATAGTTACATTAATGTTTTAATGTATGAATGAATTGACTTTTGCAGTAAATAATCTTAATTTATTATCTTTAATGATCTTCAGCTTTGCTTTTGTGACTGATTGTGAGTTAAGATAAACAATTTTGTTATTAAATTAAAGTGAATTATCTTTTTCAATTTAATACACATCATAATGAATTTTAACTTCTGCTTCTCTTTCTGTTTCTTTACATAACTAATAATATTCTTTATAAACTGCATAACAGTTCTTGTCTACATTATTTATCATAATAAAAGCATATTCATAATCTGTTACAGTCTCAGAAAGTCACAACAGCAGCAAAACTCTCTATACACAGCTTAAACAGTCAAACAGATTGTGAAATACTGTCTTAAATTACATATTTTATTTATTCATCATCATATTGATGATAAACTGCATAGAGAACACTGATGTAATGTAAAGAAGATATGAAAACTCTATTTAACTGTCAGTTACACTTAAATCTCAACAGCAAAAGAATAAAAAGCAATGAATCATTACTGAACTTATTAATGATGATTAATATACTTTAATTAACAGACTTAATAAATTAACTGATGATCTCTTAAAGTTTAAAGAAGCAGATCAACAACAAAACAAAATGTTGAATATAACTCAATGAGTAAGAGCTCTCTAAATACAAATAAATTAAAGCAGAAATCTGATGCAAAAGTAGCTCTTAAGAATTGAGAAGAAACTAAATAATTTAATAAAGAGTCATAATTTAATGAATTAGACTCTGCTGAATATGCAAGAAGAATGAAGTTTAATAAATATATGAATAGATATGACAGCACAGAGAATTCATTAATTAATTAAATTTTCTTTGCAATGCATTGTGATCAGAGTGCAATTATCAGACATTTAAGACAAATTATTTATAGAATTTCTTGTCATAATTAAATTGTTAATTGTAGATATTTATACAGTAAAATAATTACAAAGTGACAACATCAAGATGTCAGTCTCAGATCAGTACACAAAAAATTAAATACTTAATTAATTATAAATAAAGAATCTACAAATTTTTCAATAAAACTATTCTATAAAGCTCTGAGAGATCTCACTATTTATATTGATTGAAAATGAAAGAAATGCAAATAATACATTGCTTATGCAAGAAATTTGTATTGCATTTAAGATCATTATATTTACATTCATTATAAATAAGATTTGCTGACTACATACATTTAAACAGCATAAGCTACACTTACAAGCAGACAAAATTAAAGATATTATTGTGATCAGTCTTTCTATATAAATTTTACAATATAAAATTATTCAGAAATGAATTATCATTAACTTTTAGCTATACAATGCTTATCTTTATGATCACAGTACACAGATCAGACAGTGCTTTAACTGTAAATAGTAAGATTATATACAGTTAATCTGTGAAAAGAAAGTGAAGTGCAGTATATATATAAATATACATTAAATTATGAATTATTCTAAGAAAATAATATCATGCATAAACTGTGATTAGATGCACAAGACATGACAGAAAACAATGTACAATACTTTTAAAAGCTTTTTATCACTTATTAAAAGAAATGTGTGATCTTGACAGTCAGAATGATGATAATTTACAATTAATTTGTAATTATAATGTAACTGTCATCACAGTTTAATGAATTCAGAATGATTCAATTAAAAAAGTAAAAATAAATCTTAAATACTGTGTCAACATTAATTAAACAGAGCTGTAAATATTTACAGAGTATTTTTACAGCAGCTTAAAATCTTAATTAAATTAAGCTCTTTGTGACAGAACTCAGTGATGATGAATAGAAAAATTAAATAATGCAGAAAACATTGATGAATTTTATAAAGAAAGATACAGTACAATCAGAACTCTTTTTATGTTAAATATTTAAATTCTTTAATTTAACTGTGAACTTACAAACTACAAAGTGATGAAACTCATTCTGAATGTAATTGACTTAAATACTCATTAAATGTTAATTATACAGAAATATACATTTAAAAGATATACAGACTTTATATATTGTTTATAAAGTTTTAATTTAACAATTAATAATGATTCAGCATTTCAAGTATGCTTTATAATTAATAAAAAACTTTTAACTTATATCTGATTCTTTTAATTATATGATCAATATGTAACAGCATTATAAATGTGTCATATAAACAAAGATATAATTATCATTAATGTGTACAATTTAAGAAGCAACAAATCTCAAATTTAAACATAGCAAATTATTCAGCAAATTATTTACAAAATTAAAAGAAAAATTATGCTTTTAAGAAACTTCAATATTTATTATTTATTCTGAGATAATTGTTAAATCATCATTAAGACACAATTGAAACATCTTTGCACTATAATTATAATAAATAATCTTTTTTTATTTACTTTATGTGAACTGTCAATCTGAAAAAAGACAGTCAATAGAGTATTATTGATTTATATTTATTTTAAAGATAATTAAAACATTAATTCAATTCTGTAATTCAATGAATCACTGAGCAATCATGCAAGATTATATATTGATAGATATTTAAATTATAATGCTGAAAAAAAATTAATTTTAAGCAAATAATACATACTTGAAAAGCTAGACAAAAAGAGACTTAAACAATATTTATGTTAAAGTAAATAAACATACACATTATGCTTACTGACAGCTCTACAACAGATTATCTATAAAGATTTAAAGAAACACTGTCTAAAAACTTACTTATATGCATATGTAAATTCTCAGTGATCATTAAGAATCTTAGAGCTTCTTATAAGTGTGAGATGTACAAGATAATGATATAATAATATAGAAACAAATTACAATAAAATATTTTATTAATTGTTTTAAGAATTATTTAAAAAGAAATTGCAACAAGTAGAATAAGCAAACTGAAGACAGTTTATTGAATAATTAATTTTAATTTTAAATAATTCTTATAAAATGAGTCTGTAAAGACTCTTATAATGAAGCAAGCTTCACACAGAAAAATTATAGACATCATTTTACATTTTACTTTTATATAGAATAGATTATAACAATACTTATAATGATAATGTTTTTAAAACATAAATTCTGATGAAGAAGTTCTTTTTAAAAGAAGATTAAATAAATTTAAACAACATTAACAATGAAATGTCTGTACACTGTATGCTTAATATCTCATCAACAGTTACTGCAGAACAGATTGAACAGACAATTTATAAATTATTAAATGATAAAGTTTTTAAATTAAATAACATATTAAATGAAATTCTGAAGAAACTGATTTCTGTCATTAAAAATGATTTTATTTAAGTAATAAGCAAATACTTTATCAATAAGACAATATTAAAAAGCTTTTACAAATTCATTATAATAGTTTTAAGAAAGAAAAGAAAGAAAAACTACTTACTTTTAAGCAGTTATTGTTTCATTGCATTGAAAAATACAATTATAAAGCTTATGAAAAAGCTGATCATAGAATGTATTACTGATACAATGAAGATATATAGTTTTTTTTTATAAAATTAAATAAAAGCTAAAAAATAAAGATCTACTCTTACTGCTTTAGAATTGCTTACATTATGTGTTAATACTGCATGAAAAGCAAAATCAAAATATATAATATTGATATTTAGTCTGAATCTGAATGAAACATTTAATAATGTCTTTTATAAAAGACTGCTACACATTATACACACTGCAGACTTTCTATTATGAATTTTCTGCACTGTAAAATGCTTCTTGACTGAACAGTATATAAAAATAGTCTTTTTAGAATTTAAAAGTAATTAAATACTTATAAAATTAAATATTTTATAAGAATCTTTACTTTTCTCAATTTTCTTTCTTTTTTTTATATCAGAACTACTTGCAATCTTTAAGTGCTTAAAGAGCAAGATTATAATGTTTAATTTTGTAAATAATATAAATTTAATTATATAAAGAATCTTTACTCAAATAAACTGCTGTAGACTGAAGTCAGTTTATAGTTGATGTATTGTATAAGTGAAGAGATATAAAGTAAGATTTACATTAAATAAATATTAATTAATTTACTTTATAAAATGTTATAAAGATCTTAATGTGAATCTGATGAGTACTATATATTTTAATGATTAAGAAATCTCAACAAAGACAACAATATGCATATTAAATGTTCAGATTGATGCAAGACTAAAATGAAAGAAATATGTATAATAAATAGTTCAGAAAGATAATATGACATTTGAAGCTTTTTTGTGCATTACAGCTTTTATATAAAAATTATTTATGAAATAATCTCAATTTCTTTACACAGTAATGATCTGATCAGCTATACTTTACAGTTTGCAGATGTAAGATCTATAAAATAACAGCAAGTCATTAATAACATTACTTATTAAATTACTAAAGTGTCTATAGAATTGCTGTCTTCACAGAGTAATGAGAGTTTAAAAAAGAACTTTTATTATTGTATTAAAATGAGAGTTAAATGTTATGTCAGTGAATTTATACATGAAACACAAAACAATGCAGAGATTTCTTAAAATAATTAGTCACTCAGTCACTACAAAAATTAGTTAAGTAATGAATACAGTTTAAATGTTGCTTCAATGTCTAACTAATAAAGTATTAATAAGATAACAATGAAACACAGTCTTTACATTTAGATCAACAATAGCAGCTAAGAGTCTATAAAAAAGAGCATTGTCATAAATAAAGAAATAAGTGTAGTGATAATTAAAGAAGTAACAGATGAGTTTATAAAAGATATTAAATAGATGAATGAATCTTAAGTAAAAATGAAGATGAGTTTACAAGATAGAATAACAAAAAGAAACAACATAAAAAATAAATTAAGCATAGTCAGTTCATCAGCTCTACAATGATTTACATAAACATAAAGCAATAACTTTGTTTTTACTTTACACAGAGATACTAAATCTAAATGTTTAATTAATTTCAGTGAGAATCTCAGAAATTGATAAGCAATGCATATGTAATTAATCAATACAGATCATATATCATATTCTTTTCTTCTGCTTAAATTACATTAACTTTTGTGTTTTTTATTTTTAAAGAATTAAGCTTAGACTGAGTTCACAGATAGTCTTTAGATAAATTGAGTCAGAGTTGAGTCTGAGTCTTAAGATGAGTTGAGATGACTTCTTTTCTTAAAGATTAAGTACAGATTAATCTGACTCTATCTGCATTAAGTTGTAAGTTTTATGTAAGCTGACTAATTAAGTATAAGTATGAGTAAGTAAGTATAACTGCATAAGTATATGAACATTATTTGCAGTCAAGATTGATTACATGCATGTTAAAATTATTTATTAAAAATAATGATTTTATTATAAAGCATAACATTGATTATTCAGATCTTTCTTTCAGATTTATAATAATGCTGCTGCTGTCTATGCTATAACTTTATGCTAAAAGGCTCAGTCAGCACTTAGAAGAATCATTATTATTTATTGTTTTCAGATCTATGTCTTTAAACATTACTTCATCAATAGAGAATATTTTCTCATCATTTGACATCATTTTATTGACAACTTTTTCTCATCATTAAACATCACTTCATTGACAGAATATTCTCTTCTTCTTATATAGTTTTAATAATGAGTGCTCTTCAAAAAATAAGCACTCATTGTTGTCAATCTCATTGTTGTTGAGTTGTGAGTTGTGTTGTGAATCTATTAATATTGAAAGATATAAGTCTTTAAATAGTAAATGATGTCAGTTTCTCAACAGTGAATAATGCTAATTATGCACAGTGAATGTCAAATTACATCTATATAACTCTTTGTTGCTTTATTATACTGCAATTATTTATCTTTCTTCATTAAGCAACTGAATCATCAAGAAGATCATGAATTCTCTGCTGAACTGATATTAAGAGTATAATAGTTACATCATTCTTATAGTAATTCTCATTATCTTCAACAAGATTGATGTTTCTTCACTGCTTATCTTGATAGTGATCTTCATCAAAATTATATAAGAAGAAGAAAGTACTCTGTTAATGAAGTGATGTTTAATGATAAGAAAAGATTGTTGATGAAGTGATGTTTAATGATAAGAGAGTGCTCTGTTGATGAAGTGATGTTTGAATAATAAGAGAAAGTGATTGATGAAGTGATGTTAAATAATGAAAAAGAAGTGATCAACAAAGTGATGTTAAATAATAAAGAGAAAGTAATTAACAAAGTAATGTTAGATGATGAGGAGGCACTCTGTTGATGAAATAATGTTGAATAATTAGAAAAAGTATGATTAATAAAGTGATGTTAGACAATGAGAAGATACTTTATTAATGAAGAAATGTTTAATAATGAGAAAGCTTCTTATTAATGAAGTAGACATAGATTGTTATACTGAGAGACATCTGAATGTAAAGAATCATTGTTAAGACATTAAGAGATTTCTTAATTGTTTTTTATAACAGTGAAAATCACAGTTTATCTAATTATTAAGACTCTTGATCTTTTTTGATGATTGAAGAAGTGAAGAAGAAGTGATGTAAGTGAGATTGATGTAAATAGATTTGATTTGACATTAATTATTAAACATTTAGCATTAATTATGATCAGAGAATTCTCATTAAGAAATTATTTATCTTTTTTTATTTCTTTATCATAATCTTTCTAATGTAATTGTTTTTCTCATGATCTGACTAACTTCTTTTAATATTAAAGAAGTTAATGTTGTAATCTGAACTGCTTGTAGTTTTTGTGATGCTTTATATTTATTAATATATTTATTAAATACATTTCTTTAAGTTCTCTTCTCTGATTAAAATGAAGAAGTTGACTGTGTTTGAGGTTGTGAAGAAGTGATAATATTAATGAAAATGTTAAGATTGCAGTATTTTAATCTTTTAACAGATAATTTTAATATGTATTAGTCAGTCATCTTCAAAGCTATTTAATCTCATATCTTTGTTCTTATTCTTGACTTTGATATCTGAAATGACATGAGAGTTGTATACTAGAACATTGAGAGAGCTTGAATTTACAATGTTAAAAGAATTTAAATTTAAAACAAATACATAAGATAAATGCTCTGTGTCTGAATTAGCTTCATTTAGAAAAAGATTATCTATAATGTCTTTACTGAGATTTGTTAAATTGTTTAATCTCAATTTCTGTTGTTAAAGCAAATCAAACTTAATCATCATAATAATCTCAATAATATCTCTGTTCAGCTGATCTCTTCAATAAGTTATGACATCTTAAGCTGTGTTGAACAGTCATTCAATCTCAACATTGACTAATAGAATAGCAAGAACATTCTTAATCATTGTAACTAATACTGAAAAGATTATGATGATATAATCTGTAATTTTCAGTATTGAAGTATGTTAAGATTCTCTCTGTTGACTAAATACAGTGAGAAATTTAAGTATTGATTGACTTTCAAGATTATGCTAATAATTGCTTTGTGTTTATTCTGAGACTGCTGTGCTTTAATGATGAGATTGATGAAAGATTTAATGACAGTGTGTTTTGAGTTAAAAGTATGATTATGTGAATTAGCAGTCTCATATGACTGATAATGCTGTCTATAATAGTTGTGAAATTCTCTTCAATATTGTAAATAATATAACTCTTCTTACTTGACTAACTATATGATCACTGTAGTTAGTGAAGCACATTAGAAATACTTATTAAAAAGATCTATAAAGAATATATTTGATATAGAGAGAGCTTTTGAATGAGATTAAGCATGATGACAATGTTATATAATAAGTCATTCTTATCTTTCATGCAAGCATAATACTTTTACATCTTAATCAATGCATTCTCAATAGTCATCTTCAGCTTCTCTGTTTACTTTAAGATTGAATTTAATTTCTTTATATTATTCTGATTCTTCAGATGATTAAAGAGATTGCTGTACATAAAGAAGATTTTGTGAATTGTTAAATTAATAATTTAATCTATTGATTCTGTGTACTTCTTAAAGAGTTAAAGAAAAGTCATTATATATGTAACTTGCTGTCACTCTTGCTCAATTACACATAGAGTCTTAAGCTTCTTATTTAATCTTAAGTGTCTATGACTGTTCTGATCAATTCAGACATGAATATCATTATAAAGTTTATATGCTTATTGCATCATTTTCATAAATAGAATTTCAGCATGTTCTAACATTCTGTATAAGAGTCAAGACAGTCTTGAGAGAGATAAGATGCTGAATATTCTTAAACTTTTTGTATTGCTGCAGAGAGAAGTTAATGATGATGATAACTTGCTGAATCTGATTATTGAAGTACATGTTAACTATGTTTGTTAGAATTATTTATTAAAATATGAATAAAGATATATTTTCAACAGAGTGTTGAACAGAGTGATTTCTGTAGTGATTTATGTTAAGTTATTTTCATTAAATAATAAAGTGACTGACTCATTGACTGTTGATGTTTTTAAAAAGTCAAGTAGATCTTTGACAATCAGCTAAATGACATGTGCAAAGCAAGATATAATGTTGACTACAGCATATTATACAATATCTTTCTGTTCTAAAAGCTCACTTAATGCTCTCTACATGAAACTGTTGTTGCTGCAGTTGTCTATAGTCACTATCAAAAGACATTTTGTCAATTCATATTTCTAAAAGAATCACAAAAACATCTGTGATCATAATTTGATCAGTATGTTGACTGTAAAGAGATTAAAAAGCAAGAAGAACTTTCTGATAGTTTCAGTTCTTGTCAATAAAGTAAGTAATGACACTCATAAAGGTCAGATAATTAAGACTTATTCAGTTATTAAGTGCAATGAAGATCTTTGTTGTTTATTCAAGCTCATTAAGAAGTGTTGCTTAAATGTTTTTACATTATTTCTTTATTAAATTACTTACTTAATGTCTTTTCAAAAATTGTGTTTCTGACTACAGCATCTAAGTGAGTTTTTGGAACTCAGAGTTCTTAAGTGCTTAAAAAGAAAGATTTAAAGAGAGAAAGCTGTTAAGAAGTTATTTAATAAAGTTGTCTTCACTGAAATGCTTAATTGCTGCTTTCTTAAGAATTTTTCTCTGCTGTACTACATTAAAGATACACATTAAAACTACATGTTAAAAATATAGCAACTGATCTTTTGAAAAGCAGACTGAATATTTATGTATAAATAAATGTTTATACTGATGATTATGCAATTACAGCAATTCTTTCTTGTTCTGTGATTTCACAATAAATTCATATCACTGTTAATTGATATTAAATGAACTATATCATCACTGCAGTGACAGCAGATCAAGCAAAATATATTAATAAGTTAATGTATTGTCTTTAAATACTTCTGTTACTCATTGCTGATGTGAAGATGATTATCTCATCACACAGAACAGTATTTTCAAGTTGATTTATCTGTTTTAAATTAATCATTATCAGCATGCTTACATACATAGTCAATGAAACTTCATCACTCTTTAAATTAACTCTGTAACTTCTTCTTCTTAATGAGATCATCATGTTGTAAGTATTAAACTAAATGTTTTTGAGTGTCAATTAATTGCAAACTTGAAGAAGAATCTAAAGATGAATCTGTTGAAATACTTAATGATGCTGTGAATAAATCAGTGAAGAAGTCATTCAATGTTGATGATGAAGATTGACTGAAAGCTATCTGAGTAATTAAGCTATGAAGAATCTCACAATTGTACTGTGAACAATGTATGAGAATTATAATGCATCAAGAGTCATGTATTTACAGTACTTCATATTATTTGAATTTAAAAAAATAAGAAAGAGACACATTAATTACATAATGTTTCTAATGTGTTTTTCTGACAAACAAATGATTGCTGAGCCTCAAAGACAATAATGATGTAATTAGTGACTGAGTTACATTCAATTAAGTAAGTGAAAGCATTAAGATTTCATATGATGAAAATTGCACTACACTATTTTTCAGAGGTCTTCATTAATTATGTTAAAAGAAATTCATGAAGAACTATAGTAACTAAATATTGATGATTAATCAATGAAAAACTCATGCAAATAACTTTGATGTAGACATTTAATCATATATTATGCACTGTTAACTCAACTTATTCTTATATTCTCATAAATGATTTATTTGAATCACAATGAAAATTTAGTAGAACAAATGATAACAATACTTGTAATGATTTACATCAGACATTAAACAATTGATAAAGATTGTCTATATATATTACTGTAGTTAAGGCACAGAACTGTGATGCATTAAAAAGCACAAGATATACTGTAAGATAAATGAGAATTTGAAATTCAGAATTTAAAGTTGCTGATAGACTTTTTTAGTGTATGTTCTTTTTGATTGAGTCTTAATGTCAGTAAGTGAAAGTAAATTAATTAATGAACTACTGTAATTAGCTAGTAGAAGCTACTCTCTATACAGTAAGAAAAAGTAAATCTCTTTTCAGCTGTGACTTTTACAGCAATTAAAATCATCAGAAATTAATCTTTATTTTTTAATTGTCTCAAACTTTCTTTACTTTTTCTTAAGACAATATGATCACTTCTGTAAGCTTTAATTGATTAACAATTTATTTCTTTAACAGTGCACATACTGACATTGATTTCATTCATATTACAGAATTTACTTCTTCATCATCAGTTCTCAATTTCTTCTGATTGTTTTCAGAAATCTATAATCAGCATTAATATATAAAAAAAAACATTCATTAAAACTCTCTTATCTCTGCATTACTGACTGCAGCTTTCTTCTTAAATATATTATTTTTCTTTATCACTTTCTTTTCAGTCACATTCTTCTTCTTCATAACATCATTCTCAACATTGTTGTTTTCTTCTTCAAAAACAACAACACTGAACTTATTGAAATCAATCTTCTGCAGTAAGTATTAGTATAGATGCTGTTATGTGCACATCAAAACATCACAATCACATTAGCTATTAAAAATTCACTTAATGCATGTAAAAAAGCTCATTCACATCTCTAAATCCCTCAAATCTTTTCTCTTCATCATCATTTTTCATGGTGGCAGAGCTTCATTTTCAATATCTGAAAATTTTCATCACTACATCATACAATCAATTTCTTTCTGCATATATTCATCAACCACACAACAAGCATAGCCACTAATAAGAAACAGACTTCATAGTTATGTTTAAATTTGTCTTATTTGCATTTTATACACTCATCATTTCTCATCATATCTGCTACTTTTCAGTGCATTTAAGTGCAAAGCTCTTTGCACAACCTTCAGTTTTTGATGTTTCTGAGTTCTTGCTTATTCACTTGCCTATTTTCACATCAAAACAACTCAAAAACATCAACATCACAACATTTACACATCAAAACAATCATCTCAACTTCACTTTTGTGTGCGCACCAACAACCAACAAAGATATCAAAAAATCAAAAACAGCAAATTTTTCACATCACATTCTTCATAAATCAAAATTGTTTCCATCTCTCATTTTATCAGAAAGTTATAAGCAAAAACATCACACAACACTGAAAGTTTTGATTCTTCTGATGTCTTGCTTAACAAAACAACACAGTAACAACATTAAAAAACATCACAAAACATTAAAATCACATCTGCATCACTATATTTCACTTTTTAAATGCTATTTTTTCAATCTTTCAGACTACTTTTCAAATCTTTCAGATCAAATTGAGTTATTTTAGGTCAAATTTACTGTTTTAAGTCAGTTTTGCAATTTCTTTGTGCAGAAAGATTTTCTGAAAAAGAAAAAATGAGATATTAAAGTGTGTCAGTAGACTGTAAAGAATATATACTTAGAGTTAGAAGCATCACTGAAGAATTTAGTCTTGAGTATAAAGCATTAGATGTGTTGTCTTATCTAATTGCTGATAAAAAGCTCATTGTAGAATAACTTTACTTTGAGTGAATTGAAATATTAAGTAAGATTTAAAATAAAGAATTGAGACTCTCTTGTCTTAAATCAGAAATAGATCAAAAGAACTTAATCTAGAATCTTAGAAACATTCAGTTTTATAAAAGCTGAGCAATTACTGCTAAACAAGAAATCTTTTCATGAATTTGAATATAGACTTTCTCATGAAATTCATGATACTTACAGTACTCATCACATCAAAAAGTTAAGTTTATGACTTCATCAGCTTGCCTGACACACTCATACAATCAGTTCATCAGACTATAAAATCTCTGAAAAAATAAAAAGCTATAAATAATTTTATCTTTTCAACAAATTCTACTTCTAGCATTCACATCAATCTGCTAGACAATAACATCACATCATTAGTCACTCAACAAAACAGTAATTAGCTACTTCAGCAAGTCAGAAATCTTCTAAAATTAGTCTTTCAGCAAATTAAAGTAACAAATTAATCAAAACTAACTATTAACATTAATGCTATAGATAAAATTTGACAGTCAGAAGATCTCAGTTCTTTAACTACTGAAGAGAAAAACTTCAGCAAAGAACAACAAATAGTTCAACAACAACTTAATTAATTTAAGAAAGAAGTGAACTTCAAATTAAATTAAATTCTCTGTTAAACAGTGCAAACAGCAAAGAAATTCATCTTTTAGTTAGAATTTCAATTTACATTCACATCAAATGACTTCAAAACAGCTATCACACACTGAAAAACAGCTCTCAAAACAGCTCAAAAAACTGTTTTACAACATCAGCAATTAAAATTCTATGCTGCTGCACTTGAAAAAAATCTAAAAGCCTTTACATGAATAACTGTTCAAAACAGCAAATTAAAATTCACTATTACATTACAAAACACTGCATTCTATAGAAATAAACATCTTATTATTACATCAACAACTGTTGTCAAGACACTAAACTCTATTTTTATAAGAAATAACATCAACAATGTTTTTAAATCTGCAAATCTCAACATCATGATAGTCACTGTGACTATGTCTCAGTCAAAGTTCAACATAATCATAACAATTATGTCTGAAGTTACTGCAGAAGACCTTTTAAAACATTAAAAAATCTGACAACATATTTTAGAATTCACAAAGATCAAAAAGAATGAAAAATGATACAAAGTAGTGATACATAACATTTTCACAGCTATTTTCAACACTGCAAACAACATACAATTAATCAAAGAAGAACTAGAAATCTTTAATAAAGATCTTAAATTAGTCTGTCTACTCACATAATTAACTTTGAAAGAAGTTCAGAGTCAAAAAGTACATTTTTCAGTGATTTTAGTCTTTGACTCAGATTAAGAGATTAAAAAAGCTCTAAGAAATAGACTAATTATAGCTGAAGTTTTAGTTAAAATAGCTGTCTATAATGTCTGTAAGTTGTTAAAAGGTGGCACCACACTAATAGCACAGCTATCGTGGGTTATATATCTAACACTCCCCCTAACCCGCGATCGGCCCGCAACCGACCCGCAGGTGTAAAGGGTGCGCGCAGACAGCGGTTCGAACTCGCGACCTTTTGGACTTACTCCCTCACCATGGACTTGAACCACCGGCAGAGGTGGCCTAGGCGCCACTTTACGCAAGTTATCACGCACTAACCCAGGCTCATAACCTGTTAAAAGGTGGCACCACACTAATAGCACAGCTATCGTGGGTTATATATCTAACATAAGTCAACAGATCAATGCAAAAAATGTTAGCAGTTTGAACATTACTTTGTAAAGTGTCAAAACACTGTTAAATGTCAAATCTGTATTTAAGATCATAACATCAGACAACATAATTGTTTTCTATGTTCTCAAATAGAAAAGAGAACTACTTACATTCATACTGTGTTGAAATGCAGTAATTGTCAGAAAATACATAGAGTAAATAGCTTAGAATGCATGACTTTTAAAGCATTACAGTCTATTTTTACTTTCTTAACAACAGATCATCTAGTGATGAAGTTATAATGAGTGATACACTTATATCATTCATAAACATCACAACATCAACATTTAAAATTCAGATTGTACAACACAACTACATTAAAAATGTCAATGTCATGCATTCTTTACTAAATTCAACTATGAATAAAGACATAGTCTTAATTCAAGAATCATGAATTTTCAAAGATAACAAAATAACTGTTTTACATTCAACATTTACTACTTTACTTTCTTCATCAAGTCTAGATGTTAAGTCACAAACAGTGATCTTTATCAACAAAAATAGACAGAATTTTGTCTGTACACTAAGATTAAATATCTTTATGAATTCAGATTTACAAACTATCACTATATCTATCAATAACTCTTCAGAAATTGTGCTACTTCTCAATATCTACAATGAGAAATCACAAGAAGAAGATAGTGATCTATGAACAGTTAAAAGAAAGTTAAAAGATATTTAGCTTTTTTTAAAATCTATAATCTGCAATGATTTCAATGCACATCACACATGATGAAATTCAGAAGTTGAACACTCAATTAAAGCTACAGTCTTGACTTAATGACTAAAAAGTCAAGACTATGAATTTCTCAACATATCTGATGAATTTACATACATACATTACTTTGAAAATCCTTTCTTTATAATTAACTTGATATTTATCATGTCAGCAATGCTTGTCTTTGTCAAAAAGTGATAAATTGATGAAGAAATGACTATTGATTCAGATTATGAAGTTATTTACTTCATAATATCAATAAAAGAAGCTGAAATGATTAAAAGTTCATTAAATTCTTTATACAACATGGTCAAAGCAGACTGAACAAAATTTGCAAAAGAATTACAATAAAAATCAGAAAAGATTTTGAATTTAACAAAAAATTTAAATTTTAGTTTGAAAGATTTAAAAAATATAATCATTTCTTTCAGAAATCTGATTGTTGACATTGTAAATCAACATATTTCAAAGAGAAAATCTTTCATAAAGATTAAAGTGTGATGACATGATGATCTTAATGCATTAAGAAAGTCATTAAGTTTAGTTAAAAGAAACTGAAAATTCAACAAAACTGAAAGTAGCTGAAAAGAAGTTGTTTTTTTTAAAAACAAATACTTTTATACTATTTAAACAGTTAAACAAGTCTTATGAATCACTTTTCTTCAGAGAGTCACAGAAAAAGATGTGTTTACAGCATATTATTTCATTAAATCTAGAAAAATAGTCAAAATTTCATCAATTCAGCATGAATTTTTTTTTCTGAAAAGTTATTTCAAGACTATGTTTTCATCATCTTCAGAATCAACAATCACAGGCCTAAAACCTGATGATTTAGATACAATAACATGAAAATTAACTACTTTTAAAGAAGTTGAGCAAACTATAAAGTTCTCATCACTCAGAAAAGCATCTAAATCAAATAAGATTTCTTTTCTAATTCTACAACAAGCATTTCAGACTATTTCAGAGCTATTTTTTGCTATATTTACAAAATTACTGAATAATGACTATCATTCAACATGTTGACATCAGACAACTGATGTTATTTTAAGAAAAGATAAAAAATCTGACTATTCTGCACTCAAGATATACTGAATCATTATGCTGTTAAATTGTCTAAATAAAATATCTGAGAAAATAATAGTCACAAGACTTTCTAAACTGACTGAGGTGTCTGATCTGCTTTATAAAGATTAAATGAGTGATAGAAGACAAAGATTTGCTGTGAATGCAGCAGTATGTCTTACACATGATATTCAATTCATAAATCATCATGAACAAACTCTTTCAGCACTACTTTTAAATGTCAAGAAAGCATTTAATCATGTTTCACTGAATCAGCTGCTGAAAATCATGCAAGATCTTTATTTACTATATATTCTGACAAAATGAATTCAATCATTTCTATTAGATCAAACTGTCAGTCTTGTCTTTAATGAAGAAAGAAACTCTGATCAGAAAGTTAAATCTGAAATATTACAGAGCTTATCAATTTCATCTATACTGTTTTTGATATATATTAGATTTCTGTTTATTCAAGTCAAAAAACAACACACAGATTCACAAATCAAAATACTTAGCTATATTGATGATGTAACTGTGATGGTTAAGGGCAAATCAGCAGAAGAAAATAGTATAATGCTTAAAAAAGTAGTCAAATCACTATTTCTATGGGCAAAAGACAATGTAATTGTCTTTGATGACAGCAAAATAAAGTTTATATACTTCAACAAAGATAAAGAAATAGCTATTTCAACTGTCACACTTTTAAATAACATCATTATCAAATCTTCTGAACTTATACAATGACTAGAAATGTGATTTGACTGAAAACTCACTTTTAAAGATTATATCAAGAAGAAAATAGTCTCTGTAACTAGAACTTTACATCTGTTACACAGATTGTTCAGTTCAGAATAAGATTTATTAACTGCTGCTGATAGACAGCTCTATATTGTATGCATTACATCTATTAATGATTATGAATGTCAAGTGTGATTCAACAATCAGAAAGAATTTCTGAATTCTTTTCAGAAACTTTAAAATTCAGCACTCAGAAAGATCTTAGAGATCTTTAAAACATCATCTTTCTCAGCAATGAAAATAGAAGTGACAATTCATTCTTTCACAGTGAGATTTTAGAAAACATGCAGACTATATGCACTCAGAATAGTCTGCATGACTGAAAATCATTCTATAAGACAAAGAACTTCTATTATCTACTCACTGAAATATCAAACTGAATTGAATTTGAATGAAAACAATTTTTTAGACTGAAATGAAACTAGTATTCAAATCATAAAGAAACATTCAACTCAATTAATTAGGATTTTACACATTCTATTTAAATTGTTATTAAACACCTCAAAATTGAAAGAATATAGCTCAGAAACTAGCCTGAGAGAATTTAACATGAGAGATTTTAACATGAGAGATTCTGACATAAAAGAAACATCTTTCAATCAAAAGTCATGTGACATTCACATCAGCAAAAAAGACAAAGACTAAATAACAAAAACTCATCTAAATCTGATTAAAAGAATTCTTTCAAACAACTGAAATTCATAACACACAGTGATTTACATGAATGAATTCAAAATTCAAGACAATGTGAATGCAAGAATAGTCTATATGTGTGAAAGAAATAGTAATGAAAAATCATGAAATCTTGAAAATAGTCTAGAAGTCTTTGATGCTGAGCTATTTGCTATATTTCAGCTTCTAAAATGAACACAAAGCTTTGATTTAGAAAAAATTAAAGAAATCTGAATTTTTTCTGACAGTCAAGCTGCAATTCAAAGACTTCAGAACATCAAATCAGGACTTGAACAGCATTTAATGATTAAATGTCATTTAACAATGCATATACTCAAATCTCAAGGTTTTACAACTCACATTCACTGAATTCCTAGCCACAAAGACATTATTGTCAATTAAAAGATGAATATAGCTGCATAAAAGAGTGCAGAACAGAAGATTAAAATCTGTTCTGAAAGATTTATCTTAATTAGCTATATGAAATGTCTTATAAAGGCTGAAGCACTTGTCAGCTGAAAAATTCACTGAAATTTAGTCAAAAAAGAACACATCTACATCAAAATGAAGGCTGAATCACACTGAAATCAGAATAAAAATCTTAAAAACATCAACAGACTTCAGTTTTCACATTTATTCAGATGAAACTAGATTACAATTATTTTAAATTCTATTTAAATAGACTATCTGACTATGATTCTGATAAATGATCATCTGTCATGTCATTAAAGACAGACATCAGAACATCTTTTAATTACTTGTCATCATTTTAAAAATGAACAACTAGTTTTAAGAAGAAAACTAGAAGATCTATCACTAGAAATCAGAATTCTTTTTATTTTAAAAAAAGAAATTCAAGCTGTTTTACAGTTTCTGAAAGAAACAAGAGTAGGAATCAGAAAGTGGTTGTTAGAAGAGAAGGTGAAGAAAGAGATTGACTAAATTGAAAGAAAAGTTGAAAAAAAGTTAATTAACAATTAAGAAAATAGCCTGACTGCAAAGAAGTGATTAAAAACACATCAGCATGTAAATTTCTTTTGTTAAGAGTTTTATGTGCTATTTTCTGTTTTCAACTGCCATAGCCTTATAGGCTGCATGTGATGTATGAAGAATAAATAAATAAATAAATAAATAAGTATTAGTACATTATAATTATCTGTTAAAAATGTCTCATCTTAAGTTCAGAATCATCAGTGTATATTAGCTTACTGTGATCAGACTTTACAGTTTAAAAATTATTGTCATTAATCTCTGTATTAAGTGTCATGTCAGAGTCTTCATCATCAAGTAAAACAATGTATACATTCTTAAATGTTTTAAGTTCTTTAACTACAGAGATGATGTCTGTGTCAATAATATAGTCTTTTATCTCTGAGATTGCATATCTGCTAGATGTAAGTGAAATCACATTAAAATAAACTGTTAAAACACTTACATCTCATTTATGTTTAAGATATTGTCAGAATCATTCATCTACTGATGAAACTGTTGTATATATACTGCTGCATTTGAATCTTCAGTCACTTCAAGATTGTATTTTTCTTTCAGATAATTTATGTACTCTCAGCACTGAACAACAAAATTAATATTCTGCAATGCATTATTCTCAATCATTAAATGAATCTATCAAATAGCAGTTTAGTTCTAACAGTTATTTCTAACAGATACAGATAATACTTACTTCTTCAATAACAATTATTTTCTTCAGTGAAGTCTTTTCTTTCTTTTTCTTCTTTACAATTTTTAAATTTTCAGTTACATATATAGTCTTCTGCTTCTTCTGTCTTTTCATAATCTTCAATTTCTCACAATAAATTGCAGCCTCAAGTCATTCAACTAACATTCTTTAGCAGATTTTATATAGAATAAGTGACAAACATATTACTCTTCTTAGCAGAGAATTACATCTTTATGAGATTCTTAGTTACTATCTTCTTCATATTCTTCTCAATGTCATCATCAGCATTCACTCATGCATAAGTTTTAACATTTTCAATACATAGAACTTTACTTCTTTATTATGATCACTGATCTGAGCAAGAAGTCAATGATTAGAAAATAAGATCTTGTGATGTTTATGCTTGATGACTGTATATAAATATTGTAAATATTCATTCTTCATCTTGTACAGAGTTTCACTTCTTATCTTAATTTTTCATTTTACTTTCTTTAATGAGTTAATCACATATATTTCTGTCAGTTATCAATGCAGAATTCTTGCTTCAATTCTTAGGTTCTATATGATCAGATATTATTAATGTATTAGAAAGATGTGTTAAAAAGATGTATCAGTACTTATCTCAACATCAATAGAAGCAGTGAAAGAAGAAATGTCAATGATGATATCTTTCTTAAATAATTTAATAAAAGAGTTAATATCATTCTACATATTAATTGTTATCAATACTCAGAAATAAGTGTTCTGACTTGTCTCAACATCATTAACAAAATCATTAAACATTATCTTGTCAACAGGCTCTTATGTAAACTCAGCATGAGATTTCTTGTTTTTCTACACATTTAATGTTAGTAAAGCATTAGAAATATGCATTAAAACTTATCTTTAAATTGTTGTGATACATCTTCTTTGAAGAAGTAGATATAATAAAAGAAACTGATTACTTTTTTAAATTATTAAAAGCTGACATTGTGATCTTTGTTTCTGTTAAGTTGTTTTAATGTACATGTCAGCTACAACAGAGATGTGAATGTTGAATCTTATATACTTGATGACTTTGCTTATAATGATGTTTTGTGAAAGAGATAGTTGTGTAAAGAATGATAAGTTGAGATTCAATATTTATTTGCATTGCACTCACAGTGAATAGCTCAGTAACATTACAACAACAATACAGCTTAATTTACTCAACATTAACAACACTGCATTTAACAAGAGATACTGCATTAAAACAATTCAATTTCATTACTTCATCTCAGTTCTGCATTTCACAAAGTTATTAAAAACTCAGATACATCTACTTTTAGTCTTTTATGCACATTACTGACAGTGTCCTTACAATAACAGCACATTTTATTTTCAAAATTAATCATGACATTCTTACTCAGTAATACAGATCAGCAAATTAAAATAAGTTATAATCTTTAATCTTTAACACATAATTCTAACAGTCTTCAACAGAACATCATTACTTCTTTTATATCTATATAAAGATTCTTATCTCTATCTAATCATTATCATTCTCATATCATTATTAAGTCAAATACATGTAATCTATGTGCTATCTATAAGTGTGACAGCCTTGAAATCATAATGAGATTAAAGAAAACTCTGATGAAGAGAATTACAAAGAATAAGTGAAGTGAAGAAAATGTTAATGAAATGACTGAAAGTATAAATTCAGAAGAGAAGACAGTTTAATTAAGATTGAATATATTTAAGAAATGTTGAAGCAAATCAGAAAGTCAGTATACATCAAGCTTGTTTTAACAGTACTTTTTAACATGACTGTAGTAATAACTCTAAAAGAAATTAGAAAATATTAAAAATTGACAGAGCTGCAGTTTAGAAAGCTTTTCTTTTAGTAGCTTCTTTAAGAAATTGCTCAAGATTAATTCATTACACTTCATTAAAAAGATGTCAAAATGCACTGACAGAGCTCTGCAATCCTAACTGTTTAAGAGATAGTGAAGATCTTTATTGTAGTGTATCTTAAAGATATAACTTGCATATAAATGTTGTATTAACTGTTAATGAAATTTAGACATCAATCTCTGTGTTATTCATGTTAAGCACATCACTATTCAGACAAAGAATATAAAGTTAATAATTCATTTTTACTTAAAGCTTACTCAGTTTGATTCTGAGAAAAATTATAAGAGATAGAAGTACAAGCATATTTAAATGTATTGTAGAATGAATGTTGTTCTTTATCTGTTAGAAATATGTATTAGAAATATTAGTAATCTATGAATTGTGATTTTGTTGTGAAATCAACTCTAAATATATTATGCAACAACTTATACTGAATACAGCATACTAACTAAATAAGAAATTGTTTTTAAAGCTGCTTAGCTCATTGCAGCTAGCTTTATCTCTGTGTAAGTATCTGCACAGATTATAAGTAAAGTTAATTTGTACACAAATTCACTCTGACTCAACCTGAACTCTAGCACAAGTTCAGATTGAGTAAAGTTATTTTTAACTTAATCTGACTCTAGACTCAGTCTAATTGAGCTTGCAAATCTTCAGAACATCTTATTTATAATGATTAGCATTTATTAAATAGTTAAGTAACTTATTATCAGTGATCTTCTTAATTAATTCAGTCTTGCACAATAAATTACTCATAAGAATATCTTAGACTATAGTGATTTTGTATATCTGAATAATTTAATGATAATTTAATGAATTAAAATCAATTTAATAAATGTAGAGAGATTATCTGCTGATTAGTGAAAGTAAATGTTTAAGAGATAGATTAATTATAAATACATTAATGTATACAAAAGATGACAGCAATAAGTCAGTGTCTTATTGATGAGATATCTGTGAGAGAGAACTAAGATTTTTCATTTTATTTTATTTTTTGCAAAGATGATTTGCCCTTCTAGATCTAGATAGAGACTGAATAGAAAGTTAATAGAATAAATAATATTTATCATAATAATCTTGTTGTTATAGTTAGCTCTTAAGTCTCTTATCTTTTCTTATTAATTAAACATTACAGATCAGACTATATTTCTCTTTTTGCTCTGCATCTTATGTATAATTATATAGACATTGTAGTCATTAAGTTTTACTTTATTTAGTAATAATTTGTTAAAGTAATCTGATGTTTCAGAGTAAAGTTTTTATTTCTTTCATACTATTTAAAGAATATTGCTCAATTCATTTGTATTGATCTTCTTATCTAATTCATTATTATTTCATAGTTTATAATTCACTGATTCTGAGTTTTTCTTTTAATTAATCATTTTAATGTTTCTTAATAGAAAGGCTTGATGAGTACTGAATGCATTGTGTAATTTTGATTAATATAGTGATATAATGTAGCTATTAAGAATGTTGTTTAAAATTGAATAAAAGAAGTATAGATTTATAAATGTTAATAGATGTTTTAATGAGCAATGTTTTTTTTTTTGAATATTTGTTTATGTGAATTTTGATAAAGATTGTTGTGTAGATGAAATTTACTCATTTAATAAGAAATGCTGTCATATAGTTATGTATTTAGTTATATTAGCTCTTTAGTGTTGCTTAAATCTTTAATGTTAACTTAGCTATTATATTCAGACTCATACTCTAGTTAACATGCCAGATACTTAGTAATTACTGTTTTGTCTCATTAATATGTTCTTTTAAATAGTAATTTTTCAATTTCTCATTCTCTATCATCATTCACTATAACTTCTTCTGACTTTTCTGACCTTAGTCATTAATATGAGTTCTTGATATGAGCTGACTTCAGGTGCACTACTGATATAACATTATAAATACATTAATTTAATAATAGTTTCTGTCAATATATTAGTTTTCTGACATAATTCAGAATCTTTAATGATTTTACAAACTGCTGTCTTGACTTCTTATTTTTATCTCTTAAATTGAGTAGCATATAGTTTTTATATAAACATAGATTTACTGAATCTCTCATCTTGAAATAAAGAGATTTATGTTTTTAATTATAGTAATGCTTCATCATTATAATGATATATATTATTGTATCTTTAACATCAATATGCATCAGTCAATACTGATTCATTCTTATAAGAATAATCAGCTTTTTCTTCATTTATTCTTCATTATGATTAAAATTTATTAACTTTATGTCAAATTCTTCTACTCAGAGTAAGTTTAAGACTTTATAAGTTTGCATATTGAAAATAATTTGATTAAGACTGAGTCTGATAAAACTGTACTTAATTAAGTTGTTTAAAGTAACTTATAAATATATCAATACAGTTAATTAAAGATTTAACTTCTTCAGAATTATTAGTCAGTATTGAAGTGCAATTTTATTTAATTAATTTGTTGTTTCTGAGCTGCTGTCAGTTTGTAAATAATAGACATTTAAGTAAAGTAAATTCACTTTAAGCTATTTAAATATTTCTTTGTACAAGCTTATCAGAAACTTTCAATCTTGATTTAATATTACTGCTCTTAATAAATCTCAATTCAGAAGTACTAAATGATTCAGTAATGATATAGCTTATATTTTTTACTATTATGATGTTTTGATCAGATATGAGAGTGATTGTCTTGCTAAACTTGTCTATTATAAACATTATGATGTCACACTTCTCTAATTTAGACAATGATAAGACTAGAATAAAGTTAAATATTAATGTATAAAATAAATATAAAGACATAACAATTGACTATAAAATACTATAAGACTTATATATGATGTTTAACTGAGCTGACATTGTGAACAATGTTGTATGTACTTATGAAGATTCTTTAATAGATTATAGAAGTAAAGTTAATTAATTAATTTCTTATGCATTTACATATATTCTGAGTAATCAATGTCATCATAAACTATCTTAAACATTCTGTCATAGAAACTCTTTAATATACATAGACAGAGCTCTTTCTTAAGATCTTTATAGAAGATAAGACTATTTTTTACTTCATATAAAAGTTTAATAGTGTTAAATCTCAGAGCATTATTTCTTTTTAATATTTATAAAATATATTTTTATTTTAATTCTTTAGCATATCTGTACTTAATATTCTGTCATAATTGATCTAAAACTTTCATTAAAATTTTCATATACATAGCTGTCTACTATTCTTAAGTTAATCTGTAAAGCTTTCAATATGAAGTTATCTGTTTTAAATTGATTTTCTTAATTAATTAGCTGCTCATAAATATTGTTACTGCTAAACAATTAAGATAGTGCATTCAGAATTATGTTTGATTTCTTAGATTTGTAATGAACATTTAAATAAAAGTGTTGAAGATACTTTGATGTCTAAATAAGACATAAATTAAGCTTTCTCATCATAGTAATGTTTAGACTGAACTGATAACTGATTCTTACTGAGATTATATGATCAGTATAAATAATAATATTTTTAATAACTATCTTTATCATATATCTAATCTTCTTCACTACTCAGATCAATTCTATCACTTCAAGAACACAAACATAAGAATTAATTAAAATCTTACTGCACACATTAAAACATCACAATCACATTAGCTATCAAAAATTCACTTAATGCATGCAAAAGAACTCATTTATATCTTTAAAACTTTCTAAATCTTTTATCTTCATCATGATAAATAGTATGACTAAAGTGAGTATCTAAGCATGTAGTAGTGAATGCACACAACACAAGTATGTGCAATGCAAACTCTGCAGGCTATAGAGAATACATTAATTTGTACAAAAAAGATTTAATATATCTTATTTAAGCAATCTTATTAAGTCACTTCTCTATGTTCTAAGTACTTAAGTCTAAACACCATATTTAATACTTTCTTTACAACTATATTTAATGTACTTTCTCTGTTAATATTCTTCATCTTTATTCTCTAAGTTGTACAATTTCAGACATTCTGAAATTGTAAAGCTGACATGTTTATTTTAGTGATGAAACTTATAAATATATAATCTTAAGATCATTATCATCATACTATTTTCTCTTTGTTAAATAGTCAAAATCTAAAAATATTAAATCTTATTTAATCTATCAAGTCACACAATTTCAAAATGCTGTCTATAACTTATAAAGATTGTTATGATGCTTGCTTTCATCAAATTCACTTAGTACTCACTTACTTGCTTGCTTACTCTTTGCTTTAGCATCTAGCTTACTCTGCACTGAATTCTCACTTATTCTAACTATTTAGCTTGATAGTTTGACAGAGAATTTAAGCACACTTTTTACATATAATAAAATGATTTATTACTTCTAATAAATGATAGCATCAATCACTATTCATTAAAGCTTTAATCATTAACTTAAATTCAATTAGTTAAAAGACATCATACAGTTTTTCATTATCTGCTTATGCTCTGCTGTCATCATATTAGTTCATTACTTCACTGTAACTAATACTTCTTTATGTCAGAATCTCTTCTCAAGAATCTTTTGCCTATGATTGTTACTAGAACTCACTCAAAGAACTTAAAGAGAAAGAACAGATAGTCATTTTAACTTGATAAATTTACTTTAAAACAGAATCTTTATTGATTAATTCAGCTCTCTTTGTTTATCAAGTCATCTATTCAACAGAACAACAGCAATTTACATAATAATGTTAATTTACTCTTTCTATTCTCAATAGAGAAACAGTCTGACTCAGATTATCACTTAAGTTAAGAAGAAAGTAGTGATACTTTTAGTATATTTACTCATTTGCATCATACTGATATTACAGAAAAGATATACAGATTCTTAGATACAACTACATTAATTATGACTGACAACTTATCTGCTGAGTAGCTTCAAATTATTAATGAAATCATACAGATGACAGTTACTGCAGTCTTAATTAAATTTAATTTCTCAACAAAACTTACTGATTCTTCAGATCTGCTTAAACCTAAGAAATCAGTTAGATTGAACAGTCTTGTTAGTTATGATAGAAACAATTCATTTCACTTTAAGAACATTAACTTGTTTAATTTAAATTTAAATGTTAATGTCATTGAAGTTAAAGATAATAAATAGATATATTACAATGTATTTAGCTTCATTAACTGACTCTGAGTCATGACAACTATCATGACTTCATGAGAGCTGCTAAGATATGAAAGAATGTTGAGTTGTGCTTATTGAGAAAAGTAAATTAATGATATATAGAGAAATTAATACACATTATGTGAATTGAGCTACAAAACAATAATAACAGAGTTAAAGAATGATGCAAAGCTCTGAAAACTTATTTTCATGACTCACTAAGTAGATTTCTGACAACATTGAAAACACTACAATATACAGTACAGAATGCTCAGAAATGAAGAGATTTTATGAACTACATATAATTAATTATTTTTCATAAAAAGAATTCAGATATCACTATAACTGACTATGCTCAAGTACTTATGATGTATAAACACTTTAATAATGAACTTCATCTTCATTTATTTATTTCTATTGAGCAATTCATCATTGCTAGACTTATCAAAGTCATCAACATTTAGAAAAATATTTAATACAATATTTATAGTTAAGCTTTTACTTTAGTAGCTTTTAGATCAGAACAGCTTGACTAAAATTATTTTTCATATTAATTTAATTATTTTAGATTCAATAACTCAAATCAATACTCTACTAATAACTCTTTTCATTCATTCTTCTACAGCAATTAAGCTCTGAATAAAGATCACTTTTCTTCTAATAACAACTATGACTATGAAGCAACTAATAATCAACAACAGAATTGCTCTCATCAGTTAGAACAATGGTATTTCTCTGATATTAGAGTATTACTATAAATAACAGTTAAAAATGAAAAATAATTCACTGAGTCATTTTAGAATCAGCATTAAAACAAAAAGTCATCTTATTGTTCTTAAGATGATAATTAAAATTGCTTATTATATTAATTAAATCATTCATTTAAAGAGACATATCAATCATCACATTTCAGAGTCTATCATGCATCAGATGATGAGAAAATGACTTAGAATGAATAAGAGAAATATTAAGAATTTAAGAAAGTATATCATAAAGAAGTGTATAACAACTCTGTTGATGCAGAAGATGAAGCAAAGACAGAGATGAATGATTTAGAACTGAAGAAATTAAATTAAAATAACAACAATGCTGTTGATGTTGATTATGTAATTAAATTGAAAGAATTTATCTGTCATTAATGCAGCAAATTATTTGTCTTCAACAATTGACTGCACAAGCATCTTCAGAATAAATGCAAGAAGTCTATTAAAAGATCTGTCACTACAGCAGCTAAATTGCTAGCAAAGATGAAAATGTCATCATTATATGTTAAGTTAATCACAATTGATTAAATCATAAAAGATTATGAATTCTGAGAATGATAATATGTCATTGCTGAGACAAAACTGAGTAATAATACATTAAATTAGTCAATATGTCTGAACACTGATTGCATTATGACATTAGTAAATCACAGTTTTCTACAGAAATAAACATCAATGTTTAAGATTAAACTTATGCTGTTCTTTCTCAGAGTTAAAGATCTTAAATTAAATATTCATTTATGTAATGAGTTTATTTAACTTACAATTTATCTGTCAGATCACAATGAACAGACTGTGATCATAGATTGAGAAACTCACATTGTGAAAGACTTAAAAGCAAAAATGCTAGTGAAAATCAACATACTTGTCTTAGAATCAATATTTCTCAATTTAGCAAAGCAGTTCATCAGCATTAACAGCTATCAGAACATTCAAGTACTCTTAACTAGTATTACTTATTTAATTAATCAGATTAATCAAGTAATTCTGTCAAAAGAGTATACAACAATTTTATTTCATAGTTACAAAAAGTGTTAATGTCAAATAAGCACTTATTAATAAATCACAATCTACTCTTTAAGTTCTTATACAATCACACTGCAATCTATACACACATCATCAATCACAACTTGTCTGAAGTACTGATACAAAATGATACTGATGACACTCTAATTATATTACACAAATCACAAATGAGTCATATCATTAAATATAAAGCAGAGAAATGTTACTGAGTTAATGAAGAGTCAGCATATCTTGTTATCAAGATCTTAAAGATCTTTTAACAAAATAAATAAATTAAAAAGCAGATACAAAATGTTCTGATTTTTACTGCTTTACACTCTGAGACAATAGATCAATTTAATGAATATAAACTTAATAATAACATCACTCTATATAGATTGAATTTCTTCACAGTTCAAAAGCTTAAATAAGTTATGAATAAGTTTCTACAACTATAAGAAGACAGAAAGAACATTGTTGATGTGTTTAAGAATAAATAAATGAATATTTTGTTCATAAATAATTAAAAAGATAAGTATAAGTTTGAGCAAGCTCACATCTATGTGATTAAACATACTGATTAAGAGATCATTAACAAGACTTTTGATAAGCTATATATTCAGAACTGCATTAAATGAATTAATACTTTGACTCTGTTCATTTATTTATGTTTTGTGATGTGAAGAACAATCACAAATAAGATACAGAAAAGATAAGTCATTGTTGATATTTAAGCTCTAAACAAAATCATAATGCTGAATGTATACTCAGTACTTTGATAAGCTGATATTCTCACAACAATACACAGCACTAAATATATAATCACAGTTGACTGTGTCAGCTTCTTTTATCAATGATAAGTGAATTCAGATCATCATCATTGACTAATAATTGTCTTGCACTGTGAGCAGAAGACATTCAAGATAACAGTAATAAAATATTACAATTTTTCAATCTATATTCAAAGAATGATAGACTAAATTCTACAATTAGAAAGAAACTATACATACATTTATGTTAATAACATTGTCATCTTCTTTTAAACTTTAAATCAGCACCTTAATTATCTACATGATGTGTTCATAATTTTATCAGAAAAGAACATTTATCTAACATCAAAGAAGTCATTTCTTAAATATCTTTCAGTTTAACTTCTGAATTAACAAGTTAATGCATTAGATCTGATCAATATAAAAGACAAAATCTGAGTCATAATTAATCTAAATTTTTTTAAATACTTTGTCAGCTAAAGATCTATCTAAGTCTTACTGACTATTTGTGACAGTACATATTTAACTATGTCATCATAATGAAGTCATTACAGCTAAGAAAGACAGAGCTAAACTGAGAAATTAAAGACATTAAAGATAATGTATAAAAGAAAGTATCTAAGAAAACAGATGTCTTAAACTCTATTTTAATAGAACTTAAGACATTTCATTAATGAGTAAAAGACTTTGCTGGTTCATGTGACTGCATAAAAGACTTAGATGGTAGTTGGCCCATAAAAAAGACTCAGATAGACTTTACTTTGATGCTAATTCTTTGTCTATAGTAAACATGTCACTGTCATTAAGCATTTGATGTTTACATTCACCATTCAATGCATTTTGATCTCACCATCATTCACACACTTGTGTGCCTTGCAGAAGGCCTAAGAAGAAGTGAATTCAGATGAAGAATATGTGTGCTCTGTGTGAGCTGCATCAGGATGATTTGAAAGACACTGATGAGAGTTTAAGGCTGAAAAATGCAGTTTATTGCTGCAGTACATGCCATCAGGTAAAGCATAATGCCTCTACATGCTGTAGGCCACATAATTAGTAAATAGAAGCAATTTAAACATATGAATATCTATTGTTTGTTTGTTTGTTTGTTTACTATTCTAATGTTTATTTACATTTTGACACATCAACACATTCTAAGACACAAAGACTATTCAGGTTAGCACTCAGTGTTGAGTCTATCTGAGTCTTTTTTACAGGCTGACTACCATTCAAGTCTTTTATGCAGTCACATGAACCAGCAAAGTCTTTTACTCTTCATTAATTACAGATTATGTTTTAAGACTCAGCATTCTTGCTCACTTCAATTCAAAACAACAGCTGTATATTGATCTTAATGCATTAAAAGAGTTCAAATTTAAAGTATATGTTTATCATGTCAAGTTGATCAATAAAACTGATGCACTTAAACAGAAAGCTATAAAGTCAATGTTGTTTCTAAATAGACTATTAATGAATGCTGAGACTCATTACTGACTGACAGAACTGAAAATTGCTGACATAGTATGAATAATGAAGAAAATTTATCATATAATTATTGATTAAGACTATAAAATCTACAACAATAGTCTATACAGATCATTTAGCAGCAGTGTTTATCACATAACAAATTAATTTGAATATCACAATCATTAAGAAGCTCAATCTGCAACTTATCTGCACATTAAAATACTTGCAACAATTTCATCTAAACATACAATATAAGTTAGACAAGACAAACATCATACTGAATGCATTGTTAAGATTGATAAATTAAAATTATCATTTAAAATTAAAGAAAGCAACTCTGAAAGCTCTGCATTCATTAAGTATCTTTATCTTCTTAATCTCACTAATTAAGATGTCTAATGAATTCTGCAAATGTCTTATGAATGAATACAAGAAATCATGATGAGAAAGAATTAAAGAAATGATTTAAGCAAATGAAGCATTGAGACAAGATGCAGCAAAACTTTCATATAGAATTATACAAGATCTAATTTATTATAAAGACATTGAACAAAATTATTGACTGTGTATACTTTCTTTCTTTCATCAAAAGGTCTTTTTCTTAATGCATGATTTCATGAGTCACTCAAAATATGTTAAAATACATGAGAAACTCACTGAAGAACTTTACATCTATAATTTATTGAAATATCTGCATAATTACATTCATCACTGTCTGCAGTATCAAGTCATACAGATGTCTCATCATAAACTTTACAAGTCATTACAGTCAATTCTCACTTCACTCTGATCATTTCACACAATCACTGTCAACTTTATACTAGCATTATCAGAGACATCAGAGAGTTATAAAAGCATTATATTAATTATTGATAAAATTAGTAAAGCTGTTAGCTTCATATCAGAAAAGAAGATCATAACAGAAGAAGATTGAGCTATCAGTTTAATGAATTGATTAACTTTCTTAAATTAAGATTTATCACAAATCATAATATCTGATCAGGACTGAAAATTCATGACAGACTTATAGTGAGACATTTTCAAGCAATTAAAGATGAACTTGTTGTTTTCAACAGTTTATCATTCACAAATGAATGAAAGCTTAGAACAGACAAATTAAACAGTAAAGATAGTATTGCATTACTATCTTATTACTTTGAAACAGTTACACAACTGACTCATCATCTTACTGTGAATACAGACAGCACTAAATAACTCTTGAAAGTACAGCTTCATGTTATTGTATTTAAATCAGACTTTATTTAAGAATAAAGAACTTAGCTAATTCATATAACTGCATAAAAGACTTTGCTGATTGATATAATACAGTGATTTAAGTTAGTGTTAAAAGAATTAGAAAGGTTAAAGTGATTAAAGTGATTAGGTATTTGAGTTAGTCTTGTAATATATTTTAAAATACTGATTTTGATGCATAGATTTTAATATAAATCAGTGAAGTCTTTATGCAATTGCATGAATCATAAGAGTCTTTTACTCATTATTTAATATTTAATTTTCACATTAGAGAAGCATTAGATCTAATTAAAATTAATAATGAAGATATATCTCTTCTGAATAAGAAATCATTAAATGAGCTGAAAGTCACTGCATAAACTAATAGATCTGTCAAATTGATTTATATAAATCAATATTGACTGACTTACATAGATATAAAAGATATTATTGTCTTTACTGCTATGCAGATAAAGCACTACTATGATAAGAATCATAAGTCAAAGTTCTTTTGAGTAGAGAACATAATTAATCTGTATCTTCATCATAAATATTTCTTGTCTAGTCTTACTGATCACAAGAAGATTAGTCAGCAATTTGTGAAATCACTATACATTATAAAGTGTATAGAATGACTGATCTACTGACTTGACATATTAGCAAACTGAAAAATTTATAATGTTATATTAATAGTACATCTTCAGCTCACAATTAAGTCAGAAGAAGATCTCTATTAAAGATTATAATTAAGTTACTTAGAGTCTGTTACTGTGAATGATGTAAAGAAGTATGAAATAGAGTGACTACTTTAAAAATGAATATTATGTTAAAGTAATGATTACTGTACACAATTTCTAACTTACTGACTAAAATATAAATCAGAGTACAACATTTAAGTTAATATAAAGAATCTTAGTAATGCTTAGAAATTAATGAATAAGTTTAAGCTCATCAATACTTAACACATGAAAGCAGTGCTTTCATAGTGTAACTTTACTTAAACTAATGCTTATTCTTATTCACAAACTGACTAACTAGATCTGAACATATCTGACATTTAAATTTATCTTTACAGCAACAATATTTTTATCTTTCTTACATCTCACTTCTTCTTTCTCATATCTTACTCAACATCACAACATCATCAGTTTTCTCTGTTTTTCTTTAATCAGCTTATCTTATCATCAATTTATTCTTTGTTTACAAGCTTATTATCATTATATCACACATTAACAGCCTCAATATCTAATTAAAATCACTACTATCATCAAAGTATCTCATTATCAACTCATCTCATTGCTCACTCAGCAAACTCATAACTTGTTTATCTTCAATACCTTCTGCACTCACTACTTTCAGAAAACTGAAATTATAGATTTTCACAAAGCTTTTTTCACAGCAGTTAGCACTCATCAGACAGCTCAATGACTGATTATAAGTAATTTATTTAGTTATCTTAATCTTGTGCAGTAGATCATGCAGAAGAACATTTTAAAATATGAAGATCTTATATATTTAAATGATTAAAAGACAGTTTAATGAACTGAGATAAATTCAGTGAATTAAGAAAGATCATTTGCTGTTTAGTGAAAGTAAATGTTTAAGAAATAGACACAATACAAACTCATTAATGCACATAAAAGACAATAACAATTAGTTAACATTTTGCTGAGATAGTATCTGCAAGACAGAATTAAGATTTTCTTATTTGAGTTTTTCTATTAAAAAGACACTTTGCCCTCATAGATCTAGATAGAGACTGAATAGAGAGTTAATAGAATAAATAATAATATATAAAGTAAATAGTGTCTCTACATCAGACATTGACAGAAAGTCTTTATAAATTTAATTTATGTTAATTTATTAAGACAATGATTTATTAAGCACAATATTTATATTATTATAATCTCTGTCATGATGCTGCACCTGCTGAGTTTAATGATCACTTAATTAGACATTATGTCTGTAACTAAGTCTTGTCACTCTTTTAACAATCATAAACACTGTTTTTTTTTCTTTTTCTACATCACTCTTCTTCTGCATTTTCTTTCAATTTCTCATCTTTACAACTTGACTCTTCTTAAGTCTGCACATATATCACTTAATTTACTTTAATTCTTACATTTCAGTTTTTCTTTTCAGAGTTCTTCTCTCTTATTTAATCTTGTTACAGCTAAGCATCTCAACAATTATTTCATCATTGCAGCAACAGTAATGACACTGAGATATTAATGAAGACAGTCATAACTGTAGCATTTTTACTTTATTTACACAATAATTGATGATATATGACTTCAATAAAGACCTTAACTTCAACTTTGAGTTTAATCTTAATCTTAATCTTAAACTGCTTTACAAAAACTATAATGATTTTAACATTATATATATTTACATATTATCTTTTCTTTTTAATTTCTGAAGTCTATTCTCTATTCTTGTACTCAGATTCTCTTTAACACAATGTAGACATCATTCTTAAGTAACTGTAACATTTATATCTTATTTGTCAATTAATGCAAGCATCATTCTCATACAATAATAAGACATCTTAAAGATTGCAATTACAAAGACTCATATGATCAATACATCTGTCTATACAATGAAGATCAATAACAAAAATCTTTTATTATGATAATACTTAAATTCTGTCTTGCTGCATCATTAACTGTCTTATAGATGATAATTTACTTTATAAATAATAATATAATTAAGAATTTGATCTGCAGAACAGTCTAAGCATATATGTGTAACATTGATGACAGCTTATTCATTTATTAAATATAATGATAAAGTATTGATTTAGCTATGATATCTATAATGAGTCTGTGACTTCATTTAAGATAGATATTGTTGCATTATTTGCATAGATGAGTAGATGAAGAAGAAGAAGAACAGAGCATTAAGAATTATTTAAATTATTATGATTAAGAAATTTATAGAGATTGAGAATTTAAAGTAGAATTAAATATATAATAAAATGAAACAAAAAATAAATATTAACTATATAAGCTCTGCTCTGCTGATCACTGTCTTAATAAATACATCATTAATAGAAAATCATCTTCATTCAATGTCTATAAGAGACTGAAGAGAGACTTTGAGATAAAAAAGACATTTATATATTATTTTGTTTTTATTGATGTTCTGCAGTTAATACAGCAGCTGTAAACAGCAATCATGATAGATCTTTTTGAGCTGTATATAATTATATAATCTTTTTATTTCACTACTTACAGTTTCTGCATTTTCACATTATGCTCTCTTATCTACTTCTGAAATTCTTTACAATGATTACTATCACTTTAAATGTTATTTAGTTTTTTAATTTCTCTTCTTAATTTTCATTAAGCAGCATTAAACACACGCTCTGTCATATAGTAATTATTTACTCACTGTATTGTCACACTGAAATAAAGAAGATTGCATTCTTCAGTCTTACAGAGAGACTGATTTTGTGATTGAAATTATTTTAAATAATAATGATTTTCTTCTCATTACAGAGTTTATACATCATACTTTAAATTTAAAATCTGCAAAGCAATCTTTAAAAAAGAATTTCAGCTTTAGCAAGACAGTTCAGTCAGTTATAGTAGATGATGTTGATAAAAGTAAAGATAAATGCATTAATTTCATTATATTATAAATTAATTATCTTTTAACTATACATAAAGACACTCATTATTCTTAATAATGAAATAGATTATAATTTAGATAAAATTAACTCTGATGCTTCAATTGTTATTAATGCTGATCAGAGTGTCAGTTTATAAATATTTCTCATAATTTCTTAAAATCATTAAATAAAAGATGAAGTTTCTGAATATAATAACATTAAAGTAAAACTGTATTTTACTCTTATTAAATCATACAACACAGTATCTGTTCATTCTGTCAATTATAAGATAGATTGTAATCTTAATATAATTAATTTTCATGATTTAATTATCATCAATGTCAATCAGAATATCAGTTCATAAATGTTCTCTATAACTTTTAGAAATCATTTTACAGAAGATAAAGTTTTAAAATACAATGATGTTAAGATAAATCTGTATTCTACTTTCATTGAACAGCATAATACAATATTTATTTGCTTTACAAGTTTCTCTATACATCACTATAGTAAGTTATCACAAGATGAGAACATAAAGTCAGAACAAGATCAGAAGATAGAGAAGAAGAAAGATAAATAAAATGAAAAAAATAATGATGATAATGAGAATTCACAATCTGTTAAATAATGTATGTTATCTTCTTTTAATAGCAATTCTATTACAGACTGTAGCTGCAAGCACTGTCTTCAGCATTTCAGTAGATGTCTTTTAACAATATTATTAAGTATATAACAGCATCAAGATGCAGAGCAAGAGAAGAACAATATTAACAGCAGTAATGACAATAACAGTGATGAAAACTACATGAACAGTTAAAGCAATGATAATAGTGATAATTTGTGACTCTTTTCTATTTGAAATCTCATTAATGATGCATTCTTCAAAGCACTGTTCACTGAACCAAGTTATCTATGTTTAAAATCAACAATGAAATTGCATCAAAAGAACTATCTTCTCTTTGAACAAGATCTCAATAATGAATCTATAAACAAGTTTAGCATCACTGCAATCACAAAATCTATCATCAAGGTTAATTTTAAAAGTTTAAACAATATAACATGACAGAGTTTCTGAGAAATAAAGTGTTCTATTGTAGTAGATCTCATTTAAGCTTGTTGATATACTTCTAATATCTACATCATCACTTTCTTACATGATTATAGCATTACAAAGTGAACTTGAGCACCTTAAATAAGAAAAAATAAACAATATACTTCAGGCCTGCTGAGAAGAGTAATATTGAGAAGTTTTTGATCTCAATAAAGAGATATGTAAGGTGAAGTAAAATGAGCATCAATTTTAAGACTATCTAATTACTTAAAACAATCAAAGAACAAAAATTAAAATCTTCAGAGTTTATTCTTGTAAATCATTGAGACTCTCATGCTCAGCAATAAAATCACTCTTATTAAGTTTCTCACTAATCACTATTCAAAGACATTGAAAGAAGATAAGCTAAGTAGCTTTCTTCTCTGCTTTCTTTATTTATTATATCTTAAGTGCTCTTAACACATTCATTTTCACAGAGCTGCAAGCTTGATCAATGTGTGTGGCTGTACCTGATATAGTGATAAGTAACATGATTGCACATTTCTGTTAAAGAGTTAACACTGATGACAGAGAGTTATAACTTTCAACTTATTCTCTGAATGAAAGATACACATGAATTATGTCTTTAATTTAATGATGATGAGACAGAGATTGACAGTACTCTGTAAATGAATGAATTGTGACAGCATGCTAGTAAGATACATTGTAGACACAAGATGGAAAATATCAGTTCTGTTTATCACAAGGTAGATATATATGTCACTCAGAGAAAACTACACTTAGTATATAGAAAAATTGATTAATTTAGTAATAAATTCAACTCTATAATGATTGCATTCAATCAGTCTGATTCTACATCATAATAACTGTGAAAATAATATGCTATCTGTAGCAACCTGTTGCAACTATGTCTAAAATATGTGTAGCTAAATATTTAGAATGTCAAGAATCAATAGCTAGAGCATTACAGAAGAATAATTATGTCTTATGTATATAAAGTTAAGTGAAAAGCACTTATCAAAACTGACCTTAAGGTGAGGCATTTGAAATGACACATAGGTAAGTATCTTACTTTTTGTCTTAAAATTAAAACATATAAACTCATGAGTCTCTTATCTATAAGAGGTCAGTGAGTAAGGTATGTAACAATGTGAGACACTACATTACAACAGCTATTTGATGAAGTTTCAATGTTAAAGTCTTGTATTGATAAAGATTAACAACTAAGAAACTTAAAAGATTTATATGTAAAGACTGTCTATATAGTACTTTGCTTATCAATTGTTGCATAAGAAATTCAGCTATGATTCAATATAAATACATAATGATATCATAACAATTGTCTCTTCTTCTATGCACTGATTCTTCAGTGCATTAATGTATCATCAACATTATAGATACATTGTGATTCTGTAAAATCAGATCAGCAAAATATAAGCAATGATTCACTTAACATTCTTACATATTTTGCTTGTTGTTTATCTTAGCTAGACTGATGATCTTGTGTAATACTTTAAGTTTGTTACAATTAAATAGATGATGATTCAGCTTTATTTAATAATGAATAACATACAAAACATAAATAAAATCAACTTTTCTTTGTTTCTGAATCAGTTAGATCAGTAATTTCTTTATTTAATTGCAATATATAAAAAACTCTTTCTCACATATAACTTGCATTCATTTCATCTTCAACATCTTAATATATCAAAGTCATAGCAACTCTGTGTCTTTGAATGATGCTTCTCTCTTATAACACTTTGTAAACAGCACAATAGTGAAAGCATAACAACAACAACAACAACAACAACAACAACAACATCATCATAATCATTAAGAAAAATAAAAGAAATGTTCTCTCTACTGTGTCTTTCATTAAGAATTCAGTAAGATTGTTAGTGATTTCTGTACATATAGCATTTAAGACATCAAGACATTTTAACAATGTTGCAGTCTAAGAAATGCACTTATATAAATACAAAAAAACACAATAAGAAATCTTTAAGTTTCTGTTACTCTCATCATCAGATACTGTCTATCAACACAATCTTAAACATTAATGAGTTAACAAACTTATCAGAGTCAGTTCTGAAGATTAAGTCTGTAAAAGCTAAGTTAATTAAGAATGTAATGAGTACTGTAACTAACATCATTAACATATTTGCTTTGCTGAAATGAAATGCAGAAACAGAATGTGATAAAGAAGAATATTAGACACAAGAAATGTAAGCATCTTAAGATAAATCTGCTGATAAAATGTTTACATAACAATGATGAGATGCACACTCTGAATAATGTTGTTGCACAGAAAAGACAGCAGCAGAGACTCTGTTGCTGTATGTAGACATAATTGTATTTATTTAATCTTTTTAATAATGAAGTGTTGTCTTTTTACACCTCATCTTCACTTTCTTAAGTCACAGATAAGTCATTATTGACAAATTTGATTGAAAATGCTTGCTTAATGATTGTTACTGCATCATTAACATCACAGAACATCATTCTTGAAGTGTAATTAATTTATAAGAAATTCATCACTCAGAAGAGCATTAAGTCTGAGATTATAATTAATGAATATCTTTCTGCTCTGCATCATATGCAACATTTTTCTTTCACAGCAGCATTATTACACATATTATATCTCAATTCTGTTTTTGCCTCAGCCCTCAAGAATATTGTCACTTCATAATGTTATATTTTTAACAATTTCTTTACTTTCTTGTTCACTCACACTGACATCATCTCAATGTCACATCATAATTATTACATCAACAACAAGTTAAATTCTCTCTGTTATCTTTGCTGTTCAAAGCATATCAGCAACAACATCAATTAATGCAACATTGTTAAGAACTAAAATTATAACTATTACAAGACACTCTAAAAGTTATGCAACTCAGTTTAACAGAAAGTTTCTTGTCATCTTATAATGCATTAATGATAACAGATCTTCACATTCTTTAATCATTGAGTTAATAATTTTTACATACTTATCAATTATATTGTCATCATGACAGTCAATGATGTTCATCAGTCTCAGCTTCAGCATCATCTTAATTATATGCAGACATCATTTATTAAATAGATCATCATCTACATTACTTATGTTGCAGAGTGTCACAGCAAGCATTGTAAGTTTATAGAGATCTGTAATTTGTTGTTGCTCATGATTTAAAAGCAGTAGACAGTTACTGTGATGTAAACATTTATGTTAAATATTTTTCACTTTATAATTTGTTCTCTTAATTCTCTTATGCTTTGCTGTCATCATCATGTTGCTTACTTCACTTCAAGTATGAACTTCTTTCTTTTCAGTTAAATGACAATATCTTAAAAAGCTCTCATAACTTGATGCTGTGACTTAATTACTTCAACAGTAATTATAACATCAATAAATAGTCACTGTTCTCATCTTCTGTTTCTGATAGTGATGCAGATACAGAGATAACAAAGTGATTTGATAGCATTTTATTAATGTATTGATTGTATTTTGACTTTACTTCTTCTAAATAATACTATGTAAAATATTTTCAATAGAAATTTTTAATCTCTTAAACTTTATTTACACTTGCACTTCTTCTCTATTCTTATGTCATATTCTTATTACAACACTTCTGCACTTCTCATATTCTCTACTCAAAGTCACTCATTATATTCTGTCAAATACTTTACTCACTTAACTTCATATTGTAACTGTTCTTTTCTTTACTTCTTATTTAAGATCTCTTTGATCTTGTATTCTTTCTCATCATTTATGAGATTCAAGAAGAACAGTTTTGACAAAGAATTATCATTCAGATAGCATTTATAAAACTTTAAATATGAGATATAAAATACATTATGAATTCTATAATGAGTAGACAGAGTCAGTTAATATGTTTGTTTATTAACAAAATTGATAATTTAAAAAAACTTAATAAATTTATACAACAGTTTCTTGCTTAATCTGCATTACTTTAAGTTCTTAATGAACAATAGCATCAGATCATCAACATTGTAGCTTTTTTGAACATGATTTTTGTCAAAGTACTTGACTCACACTTTCACAGCAACTTATTATTGCTTTATTATTGTAACATAAATTTTTTTTATTTGCTGTGCTCAATCTTTTGCTGCTAACATCTTTTCTTTATAGATGTTGTTCTCAATGTGTTGAGTAATTCTTAAATAATAACTCATTAATGTCTTAAATGATGTTCAATTAATTGTTACATGTTTTCTGTTTGCATATACAAACTCTGTCATTAACAAAAAGAACACTTAATCATCTTGTTCTTCACAACAATAACAATATAAATAATGTTCTAAAGTTTAATTCTGTCTTTCAATTTAATCATCAGTTTGTAAATAAAAGATGATGCTTAGTCTTTACTTCATTTAAAGTTGATAATAAAATTCAAATCAATATACATTAATAAAGATTGACTCTCAGTCTGAGACAATATCTCTGAGTTCTTCATAGCAGCATATAATCTATTCAATATATATGTTAGCTAACTTGATCACAGTGAGTTTTTTAATGACAGAGATATATTGAGTTATCTTTGTAAAATGATTTACAATTATCAGTATAAAATCATAAACATTAGCTTCTTATCTGCTAGGCAGCAAGTCAGTGATTATATTCATTGTTATTTTCTTTTATGATTGAGTAGATAATGACAACAACTGTAATTCATTATATGAATGATGTCTTAATACTTGAATTCTTAAGCATATAACATATAAAGCAACATATTCTTAAACATCATTCATTATATTGACTCAATAATACTTTCTAAACAGCAAATCAATTGTTCTGTTTACTTTATAATGTTCTGCTAAAACATTGTTATGATGCAGCTTTATAAGCTCATTCTTAATGACTTTGTCAAATAATATGTATATTTTATTTTTGTAATGAAGTAGTTCAGTGAAATCAAACATTCACAAACTATCATCAATATCTTTGTGATTTCAAGTCTTGTTACATCTTTACTGTTAAAACATCAGTGTTCTGTAAGAGATGAATAAGTTCAAGAAAGAATGATTATTTCTTATTATATATCATTTTATTGTCAGTCACTTTCTGAATTAATATACATGAAATGAACTGTTTACAATCAGTAATTTCAGCAACAAAGTTAAGCAGCTCTTTTGCTATGTTGTATATAGATAAATTAAATGTATAATCATCATTCTTTAATTCATTCTTGAATGAAGACTTTCTAAATCTTTTATTAATTTGTTCTTAACAGTCATAATCTTCAGCCTAAATGCTTAATCAATATTCTTTTAATAAAATGATCAGCATAATTTGCAGATTTAAGCTTTAAGCATTAATTTAATTAATTAAAGCAATAATGCTTAATCTTAATTCTTAAGATAGTGTGATCAGCTTTCATTGCAATGTTAACAGCAATCTATTTATGTTTTTCTTAACTTTGTAGTCAGAGTATCTTAATAACACATTAATGAGATTTGTTTTCTCTGATCAATGTATAATTATAAAATCATAAGCAGGTAGCCTCATAACTCAGTATGTTTATCTTTTATTTAATGATTTCACATTCATAAACTCTTATAGATTATTGTGATTCATGAATATCTCAATAAGATAATGACTATTCTTAAGGTAGTGTCATCAGTGTTTAAATGCCTTTATGATTGTTAACAATTCTTGATTATGAATTTCATAGTGTGTTTTAATTAAGTTTAACTTTCTTAATTAGAAGACAACAGAATGTTATTGAGCATTCATTTAAAACTGTAAGTAGATATTCATCAATTTAACTATTAAGACATCAGTTTCAATCTGAGCTTTTAGCTCTGAATTAAAGTGCATCAAAATAAATATCTATGTAAAGATGTTGCAAAGCTTGCAAAATGCTTACATTATCATTTATAATCATTTAAAGACATCTATCTTCTTGCTGTTCTTGCTGCCTTTTAATAGATCAGTTAAAGAAGCAGTAATCTTAGAATATCTCTGTATAAAATGATGATAAAAGTTTGCAAATTCTAGAAATATTTATATCTCACAGTAGCTTCTAGATATCAGTCATTTCTTTATGATTTTGACTCATCATTGATTCATTAAAACATCAGTAGTGAAGATGATAAACTTAAGAAATTTTATCTGTATAGTATAAAAAGTGCACTTCTTTAAATTTGCATATAATTTAAATTGTTGAAGTCACTTCAGAATTTGTTTTACATGACTCTGATGTTCTTCTAGAAAACTGAAATAGATCAGAATATTATTTAAATATATTACATAAAAGACATCAACTAACTCAGTCAATACTTAATTAATATAGACTTGAAAGATTGTTGAGGCATTAATTAGTTTAAATGACATGATTATATACTTAAAATAACTATAATGTATGCAAAATGCAGACTTTTACTTGTTGTCTTTTTTAATTTTAATGCAGTGATAAGCATTCTTAAGATCTAGTTTAATGAACATCTTGACTTTACTTAAATAATTAAGTGTCTCACTAATCAACAATAGAGAGTGACAATTCTTAATAATAATTTTGTTAAGATCTCTGTAGTCAACACATAGATATAAGCTCTCTTCATTTTTTAAGATAAACAGAACTGATGCTTCTACAGAGTTAACAAAATGTTATATTTATTTCTTTGCTAAAATGTCATCTAGATATTCTCTAAGCACTTGTAGCTCTGTTTTTAACAGATTATAAAGTGAATTATAAAATGATTTATGTCTCTTTATTTTTATAACATAATTATGACCTTAATAAAATAATAATTTGTCAGCATTCTCTTCAAAGAATACATCTACATATTTGTTATATTGTTAAGATAGTATCAATATATTATCAACAACATATACAGCAGTTGTTGATGAGTCTGACTTAGGCATCATCAACAATGTATAAATAGTGAGTTAATTTTAAATGTTGTTGATAAATGTTTCAGACTCATTAATAATCAAAGACATTTGTTTTATCTTATAGTATTATGTGTGCAAGTCACAATCAATATGAATGTGTTGTCATTTCAGATCTAAAAGATCAAAGATGAGTTTAAATTTATTTGTATTTAAAATATAGAATAACTGCTCTTCAGTTTGCTCTTATTCTTAACTGTTGATGAGTTTATGCTTCATTAAATATGCATTATAACAGTAGACATGTTGTTCTTTCAGAAGCTCTGATCTCAGAAGTTTCACATTAATTTATGTCAGTTAATAAGCAACAACATATCATTAAGACATCACATTGATCTCTGCTGCAGTGTTCAACAATATATTAACAGAAATTCAATTAAATTCAATTCAGACTTAATCTTTCTTTATAATATTAGATTTCTTTATAATTTCTAATCTAATTTTCATCACTAAAGTGTGATCAACAAGACTCTGTCTTTTTTTGTCTTAACTATATTAATCTTAATGTAATTAAGATTTTTTAAGAGACTTCTGCAGTTCTTTATGAAATAATTTAATCTTTTATAGTTATAGCAGTTATTCTTTTTAACATCAATCTTAAAATGAGATTTGTCTACATTATCATAATAACTTAATTTTGTAGTCTTAAAATTAAGATGATTGTTCTGCTGTGACTTTGTTGCCTAAGTAAGAGAATGTAAATGATGCTTATAAATTTTCTTAATGATATAACTTTAAATTGTATGATTATCTACAGATCACTGATTAATCTCTAGTTTAGTGATCAAAGCTATTAGACTTTCTTTTGTCTTTAAGAAATCTTAATAGTTAATTAAAGTCACTTAAATCTTTAATCAAAATTTTATAAAGAAATAACTTATTTTCTGTTTCTCTGTATAGCTTAAGAGCTGATTCTTCAGCATGTTAAGATATGTTGTAAAAGCTTAAACTAATTAAGTAGATTTCTGCATAACTTTTAAGTATTTCTGTACTGTACTAAATCTGCAGTTCACTGAGTTCTCAATAAGATTAAGCAGAAACTCTGAAAAAAATATTTATAACTTGTTATTCAGAAGTTCATTCTCATTAATGTGATGAAATCATGCATCTCAAGATTCTTCTGCTAAGAACTGCATAACAAAGAGAATTTTATCATAGTCACTGAAAAAGTTTTTAGAAGTTAAGTAAAATGCTGTCACAGCACTGCATATAAACTCAGTATGTTCATAAATCAATTTCTCATTATATATAAATAAGTTCTTTAGTCATTGAGTCTGTTTTGCTGAAAGTGCATACAAGACTTTGAATGCATATTACTTTGTTAAACTTAAAGAGTTAATGAGAGTATAAGAAGATTCTGTATGTAATTTTTTTTTAGATAAGACTTAAAAGTCTTTATCTCTCAGAAGTTTGTTGATCTCATTATGCATATTAAATGCTTACAGTTCACAATTAATTTCTGTAAGTCATTATCTTTTCTCATTATTAATCTATTTAATTTCAGTCAAATAAATCTGTTTATCTAAACATCAATTCTTCTTCTCTACAGTCTAAATAGCAGCCTGAATCTCTGCAGATTTCTGTTCTTCAGAGATTATTTAAGTCTCAATATAATTAAAGAATAACTCTGTCTCATTTTGCTGACTTTTAGTCTGCATATTGCAATGTAATGAATTGTCATTCTTTAAAAAGATAAAGTTGTTAAAATTGTGAACTCACAAGTCTCTTATCTATAAGAGATTGATGAGTAAGATATGTAATAATGTGAGAAACTACATTATAACAGCTATTTAATGAAGTTTTGATGTTAAAGTCTTGTATTGATAAAGATTAATAATTAAGAAACTTAAAAGATTTATATGCAAAGACTATCTATATAGTACTTTGCTTATTAATCATTGTGTAAGAAATTCAGCTATGATTCAATATGAGTATATAATAATATCATAATAAACATTATATTCTCAGATCTTGTTGTGAATCAGTCTGTAGAAAGTTGTTCTTATTTGTTTACACTATGTAAAGTATATATAGAAAATGATGACTAAGACATAAATAAAGATACTTAATAAGAGATAAGTAAGCAATAATATCACATTCTTCTTTACTGCATAGTCACAACAGTTCATTAATGTGAGTGCAGAGATTTGCTTAACATTCTGTAAAAATTTTATTTGCAGTTTACATTCACATTGTTTTATCTCACTTTACATCACTATTGTCATTCAGTGCAGATGATAACAACTTAATTTAGAAGAAGTCTACTTTTAATTGTGCTCACAAAACTACTGATCATTTTTATTGTAAGAAAAGCTCATAAAACTCTTCTCTTAATATATCATCATTTCAATTTCAGTTCAAAGACTAACAATACATAAAGTTAATTAAGTGTTCTGCTTCTGATATTATCATTTTCTAATCTATAAGAATCTTTTTCTTAAGTCTTTTACATAAATCATATAAGCTCATATTTCTTTCACAGATCATCATCAAATCACTATTAATTATTATTGAAGTTAAAACTTTTTAATCTTTCTTTTTAGCTTTACTACTTGTTTACTTTGACTTCAACTCATCATGTTGTTGTTGTAAATCTTTATTAAGTTATTTTTAATCATTTAATTTTTGTTAATACTGTATAATGTTAAGACTTTCACTCTCTCTTAGTTACATCTCTCTTCTGTTATAAATGTTAAAATCAAGTCATCAGCATTTCTTCAGCTTTCAATAGTCTTCTGTAATGCATTCATTATATTATTTATTTCAGTCAAGATCAGTTCAGAAAAAGCAACACTTCAATGTGCTTTTGAAATGTTCTGTAATGAGAATACAGATGAATTTATTCATTTATAATGTTTTTATATTTTATAAATTATCTTCTAAAAAAGATCTTCTTTCTTCTTTATTAAGAGCTTATGTAGCTCTTTCTTTTATCTGCAATCTTATTCAGCTTAAGATATAATTAAGAATTCTCTATAAAAAGACAATGATGATTCTTTCTGTTTAAGAATCTCATCAACTTTAAGACTCAATTACTACATAAATAATTTAGCTCATTTTAGACTGCTTTGCAGCTCTGAACTGGCTCAAAATTCATTGACATTAAAGATATGTGCTTTTATAAATCAATTATTATGAATTAAATTTTATAGAACACACTCTGTAACCATTTTTAATGTATAAGTCTTTAATGAATGAGTTTTTAATATTTTATAAGACTTAAATCATTTAGTTTTAAACTTCTGAGACTCTTTATTTCATATAAACACTCAGTCTTCTTTCTTTGTAGTGCTTAACTGCACTGTTTCATTACAAATTGCTTTTAATTTAATAGTCTTTTATAAAAGAATTTCATTAACAATTACTTAAACTATCTGTATCTGTTTGATCTGTTTTAACTGATCTTTAAAGTCAATTTCTCTCAGCAGTTAAAGATTATTTAAGTTGTCTGATAGTTGTAAATTTACTTTATACAATAAATAGAATAAACTCTGTTTAGTTGTATTATAAGCTCAGATTTAAGCTGCAAAAAATGCTTATGATAAGTATTTATTTCATAATTGAATTAATTTATTCATAAGATATTTTGTAAGCATGAAATTCAATATTTTATTTAGATTTTCTATCTTTTCATTTATACAGAGATGATAGAGAGTCATTGTTCTATGTTGAGTCTTAAGCTTTTTTAAATAGTAAATTATGACATAACTGAGAAAGTTTATACTGTTATTGAATAGTAACTCTCTCAGTAAATTATAATTTGTAAAGATTTTATCATATAGAAAATCTGTAACTGTTGTTTTTGTTGCATTCAGAACAGCTTTAGTTACAGATCAATCTGTAATATAATTAATTGTTATTATAATTCAGCTGTTCTCTCAGAATATTCAAGATAGTATGTTTATTATGTTAATTTCTTATTTTTTAAACAATAATAAGTTCTTACAAGTTAAATACAAATGTTCTTTGATCTCTTAATGTTTTCAGAGTCATTGAGCGACTTAACAGTTAAGACAATGTTTTATAAACAATTTAATATTCTGCAATAGTTCATGTCATTAAGCTCAAAATTAAATGACTTTTAGCAGTTTTAACATTTTTAGATGCTCATATTTGATGTATATATGTTTTAAAAAGTCTGCACAGTACTAAAACTGTAGAAATAACATTTTACTGTTGTTTTACTTCTGAATTAAATATGAGTCATTTAATTCTGAATTATAATGTAGTTAAAATTGATTTATCACATCATTTTTACATACATGCTTGCAAAGCAGTGACTTTTCAGATTCTGTATCATCTTTTAAATACAATATCATTGCTTTTTTTCATTTCACATCATTTAGTTTTCACAGAGCATCTAAAAATGCTTTATTTGCTGAATCTTTCTTTATAAAATTAAATTAATAACTGATCAAATCTAATACAACAGCCTGAGCTTCAAGTCAATATTGAATGTCAAGATCATACTGTTAAAATTTGTTAATTCATTGAGCTAGCTGTTTAAATGAGTGCAGTGTATTCTTTAAATATTATAGATCTTTAT
>JAABUJ010000913.1_pt1 | contig 49693 bp, 45 predicted proteins | sample 5559131 | NCBI WGS metagenome assembly JAABUJ01 (sample SAMN10711875, study PRJNA513366) | rock metagenome | isolation source: Antarctica rocks | place: Antarctica: Victoria Land, Mt New Zealand nord | collected 2016-01-07
CCGCCTTCCGCTCCGTCGTCAGCACCGCCAAGGTCAACGGCCGCTCCGTCCTCGGTGACCTCCGCAACGCCCTCGCAACAGCATCAATCAGCGACACCGTCGCGCAGCCGGGGTGAGCAATTACGATCCATTCATCAACTTTATTACTTACTTGATATCACGGTCGTTTTTATACTCGCAACGTTTACTGTTTCTGGCGTCGACACCCGCCCCGACTTTACCAGAGTCTTAGTCAAATCAAGTTCAACCTGACCCAACCCGGTGTTACAAATATCCGCGATGCCGTCCAGACGGACGCCGTGATCTCGACTGGCGGATGTCCTGGAAGCGCACCGAGCCGGCCGGCCGATACGGCCGCTCCAGCGGGGGATTGACCCCCGCCGGATTTACCCACTGCCGGATTTACCAGGGAGGCGCGTGCCGTCAGGCTGCCTTCGCCAGCTCGCCGTGCGGGTCCAGCACGAACTTCTTGGCCACCCCGGAGTCGAAGTCCGCATACCCCGCCGCCGCGTCGGCCAGCGGGATTACGGTCGCGTTGACGATCTCGGCGATGTTGATGCGGCCGTGCAGGATCGCCTGCATCAGGCCGCGGTTGTAGCGCAGCACCGGCGTCTGCCCGGTGTGCAGGCTGTGCGACTTGGCCCAGCCCAGGCCCAGGCGCAGGCTCAGATTGCCCTGCTTGGCCGCCTGCTCCGACGCTCCGGGGTCCTCGGTCACGTACAGCCCTGGAATGCCGATCGAGCCGGCGGCGCGGGTGATCTCCATCATCTGGTTCAGCACCACCGCCGGCTGCTCGCCGCCCGAGTGGCCGCGCGCCTCGAAGCCCACCGCGTCGATTGCGCTGTCCACCTCGGGCACGCCGACCACCGCCGCCACCATCTCGCCCAGGCGGTCGTGCGCCTTGAGGTCCATCGGCACGAAGCCCATGCGCTCGGCGTGGTCGAGCCGTTCCTTGTTGTAGTCGCCGATCATCACCACTGCCGCGCCCAGCAGCCGGGCCGAGGCCGCCGCCGCCATGCCGACCGGGCCGGCGCCGGCCACGTACACCGTGGAGCCGACGCCCACCTTCGCCGTGACCGCGCCATGGAAGCCGGTCGGCAGGATGTCGCTCAGCATGGTGAGGTCGCGGATGAACGCCATGCCGCGCTCGCGGTCGGGGATCTTCAGCAGGTTGAAGTCGGCATACGGCACCATGACGTAGCGCGCCTGGCCGCCGATCCAGCCGCCCATGTCGACGTAGCCGTAGGCGCCGCCGGCGCGCGACGGGTTCACATGCAGGCAGACGCCGGTGTCGCCCTCGTGGCAGGTGCGGCAGCGGCCGCAGGCGACGTTGAACGGCACCGAGACGAGGTCGCTCTTGCCGAACATCTCGACGTCATTGCCGAGTTCGATGACCTCGCCGGTGATCTCGTGGCCGAGCACGAGGCCCGCCTGCGCCGTCGTGCGGCCGCGCACCATGTGCTGGTCGGAGCCGCAGATGTTGGTCGAGATCACCTTCAGGATGACGCCGTGCTCGATCTTGCGGCCGTTCGGGGCGGTGAACTCCGGGTCGGCGATGCTCTGCACCTCGACCTTGCCGGGCGCCAGGTAGACGACGCCGGTGTTGCCGCTCATGGCGCCGGCATCCGCGACGGCGTTGCATTGAATGACATGGTCGCTCCTCCAGAGAGTTGGTTTTCATGGCGCACCCTCGCGGGCTTGCGGCGCGCAGTATGCAAGCTTGCCCAGCCGCCGCCAACCTCCGCCAGCGCATCGGCATCCAGTCGATGGCGCCGATGATCTCGGCCGCCGAGAATCGGCTCCGCCGCAGCTTGACCCCGCCATCCTTGCCGATCGGCAGCGTGGTGGCCGGCCCGTTCGCGACCAGCGGGTACAATCTCGTGGAATCCCTAGCTCAGACCCTCGCGGCCAGCCGCCCGACTTCCGCCAGAACCGCATCGCGCTCGTCATCCGATGCACGAGCCTCGACGTAATAAGCCGCGACGATGATCGGCGCACGCCCAGGCGGCCAGATGACGGCGATGTCGTTCGTGGCATTGTTGCCGCCGGAGCCGGTCTTGTCTCCGACCCGCCAGCCCTTTGGCACGCCGGCCCGCAGCCGCTTGCCCCCGGTCGTGCAGGCCACCAGCCACGCCGTCAACTGTTCGCGGGACGCGGCCGACAGCGCGGTCCCGACGACGGTCTCGCGCAGGAAATCGACCATTGCCGCCGGGGTGGTGGTGTCCCTGGCGTCGCCGGGCCTGGCCTCGTTCAACGCCGTCTCCCGACGGTCGAGCCGCGTGATGCCGTCTCCCATCGAGCGCAGGTAGGCGGTCAGCCCCGCCGGCCCGCCGAAACTGTCGAGCAGCAGGTTCGCCGCCGTGTTGTCGCTCAGCGTCACCGCGGCCTCGCAGATTTCACCGACGCTCAGGCCACCTGGACCGGCGTGCCGCCCGGTGACCGGGGAATATGCGACCAGGTCATCGCTCGCATAGACGATCCGGCGGGCAAGGCTCTCCTGCTTGCGGTCGACCCTCGCCAGAACGAACGCTGCGGCGAGGCACTTGTACGTGCTGCACAGGGCAAAGCGTTCGTCGCCGCGATGCGCGACCACCTTGGCGCCGGCGGTGTCGAGCACCGCCACGCCGAGACGCCCGCCATGCCTTTGTTCCAGGCCGGCAATCCCGTGCAGCAGCTCGCCGCCCGCGTCCCCGGCAGCAGCCGGCAAGCTCAACAGCGAGGCAGCCAGCAGCGTTCGACGTGGGATCAAGGCACCCTCCAGATTCCAGCACTGGCGGCATGGCTACGCTTGCATGATGTTGGGTTCAACGCGGCCAGCAAGGGAGATGCCCATGACCCAGCCAATGACCTACCGCCCACTCGGACGTTCGGGCCTGAAGGTCTCGACGCTCTGCCTCGGCGCCATGATGTTCGGCGGCGCCACCACCGAGGCCGACGCCGCCCGCATCATCGACCGGGCGCGCGAGGGCGGCGTTAACTTCATCGACACCGCCGACGTCTACACCGATGGCGAGAGCGAGCGCATCACCGGCCGCGCCATCGCCAGCCACCGCGACTGGTGGGTGCTGGCGACCAAGCTCGCCAACTCCACCGGGGCGGGCCCGAACGCCGAGGGGCTGTCCCGCCTGCACGCCTTCAACGCCGTGGACGCCAGCCGCAAGCGCCTGGGCGTGGACACCATCGATATCCTGTACCTGCACAAGGAGGACCACGCGACGCCGTTGGAGGAGGTGGTGCACGCCATGGCCGACCTCGTCCACCACGGCCACATCCGCCACTTCGGCGTCTCCAACCACCGCGCCTGGCGGGTGGCCGAGATCTGCCGCCTGTGCGACGACGCCGGCATCGACCGCCCGGTCGTCTCGCAGCCCTACTACAACGCGCTCAACCGGATGCCTGAGGTCGAGCACCTGCCGGCCTGCGCCCATCTCGGCCTCGGCGTGTTCCCATACAGCCCGCTGGCGCGCGGCGTGCTGACCGGCAAGTACCGCCCCGACGCGGCGCCGGAAGAGGGCACCCGCGCCGGACGCCAGGACAAGCGCATCATGGAGACGGAGTGGCGGCCCGAAAGCCTGCGTATCGCCCAGACGCTTGCCGAGCACGCCCGCTCGCGCGGCATCACGCCGGGCCAGTTCGCCTTCGCCTGGGTGCTGAACAACCGCCTGGTCACCGGCGCCATCGCCGGCCCGCGCACCATGGAGCAATGGGACGACTACATGGGCGCGCTCGGCTACCGCTTCACCGCCGAGGACGAGGCGCTGGTGGACCGGCTGGTCACGCCCGGCCACGCCTCGACCCCGGGCTACAACGATCCGGCCTACCCGCTGGAGGGCCGCGTCAGCAGCGCCGGCTGATCGCGCTCGGGTATCGACCGCATGAAGTGGCGTGTGCTTGGCCTGCTCTGGCTGCTGCAGTTCGTGAACTACCTCGACCGCATCAACCTCTCTATCGCCGGGCCTTCGATGATGCGCGACCTCCACATCACGCCGAACCGCTTCGGTTGGGTGCTGGCGGCGTTCTCGCTGGGCTACGCGGTCATGCAGATCCCTGGCGGCTGGCTGTCCGACCGCTTCGGCTCGCGCGCCCTGCTGATCGCCTCGCCGCCGGCCTGGTCGGCGTTCACCGGCCTCACCGGCATGGTTGGCTCGCTGGGCGCGCTGCTCGGCGTGCGGGTGCTGTTCGGCATGGGCGAAGGCGCCTCGAACGGGGCGAGCTTCAAGCTGGTCGGCGACTGGTTCACCTCCGAGGAGCGGTCGAAGGCCAACGGCCTCTATCTCACGGCGCTGGCGCTGGGACCGGCGTTCGTGGCGCCGGTCGCCGCCTGGTTGCTGCTACGGACGGGATGGCAGGGCATGTTCCTGTGGTTCACCTTGCCCGGACTGGCCATGGCCGGCCTGATCTGGCTGCTGGTGCCAAGCCGCCCGCCCGCCGTCCCGCCCGCTGGCACGGTGACACCGGAAGTTCGCGGCGAGGGATGGCGGGAGGTGGCGGCGCATCCGTCGAGCTGGCTGCTGTTCTTCGCCTACATGGCGTTCAACGTGGCGTTCTGGGGCTACCTGGGCTGGATGCCGAGTTATTTGTCGCTCAGCCGCCACATCGAACTCAGCCATCTCGGCTTCGACGCCTCCATCCCTTACCTGTTCGGTTTCGTCGGCATGTTGGTGTTCGGCTGGCTGGGCAGCGGTCCGTTGTACCGCCACCGCGCGCCGCTGGTGGCGGTCGGCTACCTGCTGGCGGCCGGTGCGCTGTATGCGACCTTCATGGCGGTGACCGTGACCGGCTGCCTGGCCGGCCTGTCGGTCGCGGCGTTCTTCCTGTACGGCGGTTTCGGGCCGGTCTGGGCGATCGTCCTGGACCTTACCCCGGCGAACGCGCGCGGCGCGTTCTCCGGCTTCATCAACTGCGGCGGGCAGATCGGCGGCTTCTTCGCGCCCGTCGTCGTGGGCTACCTGATCGAGGCCACCGCCTCGTTCACCGGCGGCTTCCTGTTCATGATGGCGGGCCTCGTCGTCGCGGCGGCGTGCTTCGGAGCGGTGGCCTTGTCGCTGCCGCGGCATGGGACGTAGGGTTCGCGGCGAACAGGTTGAAAGTGGTCGCCGCTCATGAGCTACGCCGGCTTCCAGCAGCGCCTCGGCATCGTCAACGACCTGCTCAACGCCAGCTCCGTGCTGGTATGGGATTCGCGCACCATGATGCCGCCCGGCGGCGTCGAGTCGCGCGGGCAGCAGATCGCGACGCTCACCATGCTGGCGCGGCAGACCTTGATCGCCGACGAGACGCGCCGCCTCGCCGACGCCGCCGAGCGCGAGCTGGAGCGCGAACCCATCGACTCCTCCGCACGCCGCGCGGTGGCCCAGGCCCAGGCCGCCATCGCGCATCACCTGCGCGTTCCCGAGGCGCTGGAGCGCCGCCGCGCCGAGTTGCGGACCACCGCGCAGGCGGCCTGGATCAGCGCGCGCCGCGACAGCGATTTCAGCCAGTTCGCGCCATACCTGGCCGAGACCGTGGATCTCGCGCGGCAACTCGCCGACGCCATCGGCTACGCGGACCATCCGTATGACGCGTTGCTGTCCACGTTTGAGCCGGGTGCGACGACGAAGACGCTCGACACGCTGTTCGCCGCGCTGCGCGCCGGCCTGTGCCCGCTGGTGCGGCGGATCGCCAAAGCGCCGCCGCCGAACGTCGCGATCCTGGCGCGCGACTATCCCGAGGACCGGCAACGCGCGTTCGGCCTGCGGATCGCCGAGCGCTTCGGCTACGACATGGCGCGCGGACGGCTCGACTCCACGGTGCATCCGTTCGAGGTGTCGTTCACCCGCAACGACGTCCGCATCACCACGATCTACAACCCGCGCAACGTCGTCACCGCCCTGCAAGGCATCATGCACGAGGCCGGGCATGGCATGTACGAGCAGAACATCGACCCGGCCTACACCCGTACTGCGCTCGCCACCGACCTGATCTCTCTCTACGCCGTGGGCGGCACCAGCTTCGGTGCGCACGAGTCGCAGTCGCGGCTGTGGGAGAACCGGGTCGGCCGCAGCCGCCGCTTCTGGGAACTGAACTATCCCGACCTGAAGGCGACTTTTCCCGAATCGCTGGCCGATGTCGGAATGGACGAATTCTACCGCGCCTTCAACAACGTGACGCCCGGGCTGATCCGCACCCAGGCCGACGAGCTGACCTACGACTTCCACATCATGCTGCGCGTCGAGATCGAGCGGGCGATGGTGGACGGCAGCCTGAAGGTCGCCGACCTGCCGGAGGCCTGGAACGCCGCCGTGCTGCGCGACCTCGGCGTGCGCGTGCCGGACGACCGGCGCGGCGTGCTGCAGGACATCCACTGGTCGGTCGGCTACATCGGCAGCTTCTGCTCCTACACCATCGGCAACGTCATGGCGGCGCAACTGTACGACGCGGCGCTGGCGCGGGACGCGGCCATCGCGCCCGGCTTGCAGGCGGGCGACTACACGCCGTTGCGTGACTGGTTGACAGACAAGATCTACCGTCACGGCCGCCGCTTCTCGCGTGACGAACTGCTGCTGCAGGCCACCGGCAAGACGCTCGATCCGTCGCACTACATCGATACGTTGCAGCGCAAGTACGGCGAGCTGTACGGGGTCTGAGTTCGGCCGCCACGACAGCGTTCACTGCCGCAAATCGAATGTCGTCCGATCATGCGGCGGCGGCCGGCTCCGCTTCGCCATGGATCAGGATATGGCCCTTGCCGCTGCGCTTGACGACATAGAGCGCCGCGTCGGCCCGCTCCAGCACGCCATCCACGCCGGTATCGTCCGGGCCGGTATCGTCCGGGCCGGCGTCGCTCGCCGACGAGTTGGCCGCATGGTCCGGCCAGCAGGCGCCGCCCATGCTGAATCCGATATGCACGACCTGCCCGCGCAGGTTGTACGGCGCGGTGACCGCAGCCAATGCCCGGCGGGCCACCGAGCGCGCCGCCTGGTCGCCGCTGCCCTGCGACGCGCGCAACGCCAGCACGAACTCGTCGCCGCCCAGCCGCGCCACCACGTCGCCGGTCCGCACCGCCGCCGCCAGCCGGGCCGCGACCTGGCGCAGCAACTGGTCGCCGAGCGCGTGTCCCAGCGTGTCGTTGATGCCCTTGAAGCCGTCCAGGTCGCCCATGAACACCAGCAGCCCGGCGCCGTCGGCACGCGCCTGCGCCACCGATTGATGCAGTTGCGACCGCAGCCCGTTGCGATTGAGCAAGCCGGTGAGCGGATCGCGCAGCGCCAGCCCTTGCATCTCGACCAGCGCGCTCTGCCGCCGCGTCAGCGTGGCCACCAGCGCCCGCAGCGAGGCCGACAGGCTCTCGATCTCCGCGGCGCCCCTGATGCTCGGCAACTCCACGTCGTCGCCGTTGCGCAGCCGCTCGGCGGCGACGGCGATGCGCTTCAACGGCGCGGTGATCCAGCCGGCAATCAGCCAACCCACCCCGGCGAAGGCCGCCGCCAGCGCCGTGCCGACGCCCACGATCATCCAGCGCAACTGATAGGCGGGAGCGAACGCCTCGTCGACCGCCTGGCGCACCACGACCACCCAGCGGCTGTCGGGCGCATCTTGACCGAGGCCGGGACCAGCGCCGGCATCGCCGCCCGACACCGGCTGCGCCCGCCTGCCGCCACCGATGGAGACGGCGGCGCCGGTCAGGTAGCCCACATCGTTCGGCCAGGTCTCGACCAGCCAGCCATCGAATCCAGCCCTGGCACGCGCGGCGGCGCGCAGCGGCAGCGTCCGCCCCTCGGCCGCGTGCGGACCCACCAGCACCACATTATGCAGGCCGAGCAGGAACATCTCGCGCCGGATCACGCCCTCGTCGTTGGTGGTCAGCACCGCGCGCTGCAGGTCGGCCACCCATTGCCACGACAACTCGGCCAGGATCACGCCAAGCACGCCGCCATCGCCGGCGCGGATCGGCGCTGCGATCTCCAGCCGGCGTGGGTCGCCATGCAGCGGCGTCGCCAACAGGCGGGCGAGTCCGCCGCCGCCCGCCGCCCCATTGTCGCGGCTGCCCAGCTGCGTGCCGCGCAGCGCCGGCTCGGTCGAAGCCAGCACCCGGCCGAGCGCGTCCGTCACCGACAGCCGGCGGTAGGCGGGAACGCTGCGCATCAGGCCGTCGAGGACGGCCTGCACATGCACCGGCCCGTCCTGCGGCGCCATCGTCGGCAGCACCACGCCGTTGGGCAACGGCACCGGGCTGGTCTGCGCCAACTCGCGCAGCAGGTCGAGGTCGGCGACCAGCGCCAGCTCGCGGGCGCGGGCGGCCATCTCGGAGTCCAGCCGCTCGGCCATGCGCGCCGCGTCGCTCGCCAGCGACTGGCCGATGCGGTCGCGCAACTGGTTGACCGAACTCTCGCCGGTCAGCGTGCCGACCAGCCCGGCGACAACGAACACCAGGATCGCCAGCGCCGCCCCCACGCGGGCGCGCAGGCTTAGGACACGGGTGCGCCGGGCGCCACCGGACGCGGACACCCGGTCCGCGACACCCGGAGCAGACGCATTCGCGGCCAAGGCGCTTGTCACCATGCGCAGGCGCGGCGTCGTTGCATCGTAGGTCCGGATGACGCGAGTTTCACCGCGGCGTCATCGTGGCGTTGTGTAGCCAGGCGCATTTTCACCTCATGGAGACACGCGACATGCCTCCGCCCCAGCCCGATCGCTTCATCGCCGGTTCTTATACGAATTGGAGTTAATTACCTATGGTTTCATTCCGCCATGACGGCCAGAAATTGCCGCCGGCACGCCGGCTGCGCGGCGCGGTGCTCGCCGGCCTGCTCGGCGCCACCGCCCTGGGCGGCGCCGCGTTCATCGGCACCGGCTATGCCGCGGCGCCTGTCGCCGCCGACACCGCGACCAACGCCAGCCCGATCCAGCCCGCGACGCCGGCGCAGACCCTGCCCGACTTCGCCAACCTAGTGTCGCGCGTGCGTCCGGCGGTGGTCCAGGTCACCACCAAGCTTGTCCTGCACGAGACGGCCGACGAGGGTCCGGCACAGAGTCCGTTCGGCGGCATGATGCCCGGCGGCCCGATGCCCGGCGCCCCGCACCAGGCGACCAACCAGCCGGTCGAGGCGCGCGGCTCGGGCTTCATCATCGACGGCCAGGGCACCATCGTCACCAACAACCACGTCGTGCGCGGCGCCACCTCGGTCAGCGTGACGCTGGACGACGGCACGGTGCTGCCGGCCAAGGTGATCGGGCGCGACCCGCGCACCGACCTCGCGGTGCTGCGCGTCGACGCCGGCCACACACTGCCGTTCATCCAGTTGGGCGACTCCGCCGCGGTGCGTCCGGGCGAGTGGGTGGTCGCGATGGGCAACCCGTTCGGCCTGGGCGGCACGGTGACCGCCGGCATCGTCTCCGCCGACGGCCGCGACATCGGCTCCGGCCCCTATGACAACTTCATCCAGATCGACGCGCCCATCAACAAGGGCAACTCGGGCGGCCCGCTGTTCACCCAGGACGGCCGCGTCGTCGGCGTCAACACCGCGATCCTGTCGCCGTCCGGCGGCAGCATCGGCATCGGCTTCGCGATCCCGTCGAACACCGTGCGCACGGTGGTGGCCGACCTCGAGGCCACCGGCCACGTGACCCGCGGCTACCTGGGCGTTGAGACGCAGCCGGTCACCGCGGAGATGGCGGCGGCGCTCGGGCTGCCGAAGAACGGAGGCGAGCACGGCGGCGCCCTGGTCGCCTCGGTCGACGGCGCCTCGCCGGCCAGCAAGGCCGGGCTAAAGCCGGGTGACGTCATCACCGCGGTGGACGGCAAGAAGGTCGGCACCCCGCACGACCTCGCAATGGCGGTGGCCAACATCAAGCCAGGCACGGCCTCGACGTTCGACCTGCTGCGCGACGGCAACAGCCAGACCGTCTCGGTCGACGTGGCCACGCTGCCGAACCAGACCGCCAGCAACGGCAACGGCGACTCCGGCGCCGGCGGCGCGCAGCCGCCCAGCATCGGCCTGGCGTTGGCGCCGCTGACCCCGGACGTGGCCGGACAGCTCAACCTTCCTCCACACACCAGCGGCGCGGTGGTGGCGCAGGTCGAGGGCGGTTCGACCGCCGAGCAGGCCGGCTTGCGGCAGGGCGACGTGATCGTCGGCGTCGGCACCCATGCGGTGACCAGCCCGCGTGAGACGGTCCAGGCAATCCGCAACGCCGAGCACGGCCACACGACGGAGGTGGCGTTGCGGGTGCTGCGCGACGGGCATAGCGCCTTCGTCGCCGTGAACGTGCCCAAGGCCAGCGTGCAGCCGCAGCCCTCGGGCAACGACAACGCGAACGGCTAAGCCAGGAACCGGGTCGGGGCGCTGTCCCGACCCGGCATCCGCCATCGGCTACGCATGGCCGACCGCCGCCAAGCCTCCACGGCCGGCCGTGCGAATGATGCAGGCCAGCAGCCGCAACGCCTCGGCGCCACCACGGTCGGTCAGGGCGCCCCGGTCGATCTCCGTAGCCAACAGTTCGGCATCCGCCACGAGCACGTCTAGCGCGCGCAACAGCGCCGCGTTCGCGAGCGCCAGTTGCTCGACCTCCGGCAGCCTACTCCAGGCGGCGCCCATTGCATGATCCTGCTCCGGCCTTTCTGGCAGTTAGCGCCGCGGAGGTGTTTTACGCGCGGTCGTGGCGACATCATGGACGCTGCACGTTAACACGGCGTTTATAAGCGGCGCCTGAAGCCCGGCCGTCGCACTTCCCGGTAACTTAGCCGCGACGGCCGAGTTCGTACAGCGCCACGGCGGCGGCGGCGGCCACGTTGAGGCTGTCCAGCGACACGCTGCCGCCCGGCATGGCGATGCCGGCAACCTCGTCGCACGTCTCGCGCGTCAGCCGCCGCAAGCCCTCCCCCTCGGCGCCGAGCACCAGCGCCACCCGGCGCTGCCCGAGCGACGGCCCCGACAGCGCGCCGCCGCCGGCATCAAGCGCCACGGTCCAGCAGCCCGCTGCCTTCAGCGCGATCAGCGTGCGGGCGATGTTGACCGCGCGCAGCAGCGGCACCGTCTCCAGCGCGCCCGACGCGGCCTTGGCCAGCGCGCCGGTCTCCTCCGGGGCATTGCGCTCCTGGACGATGACGCAGGCGGCGCCGAACGCCGCGGCGCAGCGCAGGATGGCGCCGACGTTGCGCGGATCGCTCACCTGATCCAGCACCAGCACCGGCCCACGCCGCTCCAGCGCCGCCGCCAGCGCCGGCGGGGCCAGCAGGTCGGCCAGCAGCGCCGCGCCCTGATGCACCGTGTCGCGTCCCAGCAAGGTGTCGAGCCGGGCGCGGTCCACGCGCTCGGTGGCGAGCGGCCAGGGCTGGCGCACCCGCTCGGCCAGCGCCGACTCCGCCTCCTCGGTCAGCAGCAACCGGCGCAGGCGGCGCGATGGATTGCTCAGGGCCGCGGCGACGGCGTGGGTGCCATACAGCCAGACCGTGCCGCGCGGGGCCTCGGCCGCGTGCTGCCGGCCGCGCGATTCGCGTGATCCGGACTCACGCGCAACCTGCTCCACGGGAGCGGCTTCGGGCGGCCGCTGCAGGCTGAGCCGGGCCGGCGACACCGGACGCTCCGCCGGCGGCAGCGGCCGCGGGTTCGGACGCGACTCCGACCGTGACTTGTGCTTGGCCTCGTTGCGGGCGTCGACCGGCGTGCCGAACGCGCCGTTGTTGTAGGCGGGCTTGCCGTGCGCCGGCTTGGCGTAGCTGGCGCGGCCGCGCGGGGGTTGGCCGGGCCCGGAGCCTGGGCCGGCTCCGGTGCGGGAGCCGCCGGGGCCGGGAGGACGAGAGGAGCCGGGAGGACGGGACGAGCCGGGCGGACGCGGGCCGCCGCTGCGAGGTGATTTCATTGCCACCCGAGTATAAGGAACCTGCCGCGCCACGACAAACCTCCTCTCGCCGGTTCGTTGACAAGCGGCCCGTAGCGGCGCTACTGCGGCGCCGACCGGAGGGGTGCCCGAGTGGCTAAAGGGGGCGGACTGTAAATCCGCTGGCTTCGCCTACGTTGGTTCGAATCCAACCCCCTCCACCAAGCGCCGCATCGCTGGCGAGATATCCCGCGGCGTGCTATGCGTCGCGGCCTTGCCGTCGTTCGGGCGGGTGTAGCTCAATGGTAGAGTTCCAGCCTTCCAAGCTGGCCACGAGGGTTCGATTCCCTCCACCCGCTCCATCGCCGGCCACCAACTTCATCGCCGCGCAGCACCAATCCGCCACCGGCCCTTGACTTCCAACCCTCCGCGTTCTTTCTACGCGCCCGGACCCATGTGTAGGTCGCACACGGCGCCGGTAGGGGTGTAGCTCAATTGGCTAGAGCGCCGGTCTCCAAAACCGGAGGTTGAGAGTTCGAGACCCTCCACCCCTGCCACCCCGCCCCGCTACCCCGACGAATTTCTGAAAGGCTACCTGGAGCATGAGTGGCGTGGCGTTCGATCCGACCAGATTCTTTCGTGAGGTGCGCACCGAGGTGACCAAGGTCACCTGGCCGTCGCGCAAGGAGACGATGGTCACCACCGGCCTCGTGTTCCTGATGGCGTTCCTGGCCGCGGTGTTCTTTTTCGTCGCCGACCAGGTGATCGGGCTCGCCGTCCGCACGCTGTTCCACACCGGCATCTGAGGGCGCGGGCACATGGCAAAGCGCTGGTACGTCGTCCACGTCTATTCGGGTTTCGAGAAGAAGATCGCGCAGCAGATCAAGGAGCAGGCCGCGCAGAAGGGCCTGGACGACCAGTTCGACGAGGTGCTGGTGCCGTCCGAGGACGTGGTCGAGCTGCGCCGGGGCCAGAAGGTCAACGCCGAGCGCAAGTTCTTCCCCGGCTACGTGCTGGTGAAGATGGAGCTGACCGACGACGCTTGGCACCTGGTCAAGGACACGCCCAAGGTCACCGGCTTCCTGGGCACCAAGCTGCGGCCGTCGCCGATCACCGAGGCCGAGGCCGACCGCATCATGAAGCAGGCGGCGGAAGGCGTGGAGCGGCCCCGCCCGGCGATCCTGTTTGAGATCGGCGAGCAGGTCCGGGTCAACGACGGCCCGTTCACCAGCTTCAACGGCACCGTCGAGGAAGTCGACGAGGAGAAGGGCCGGGTCAAGGTCAGCGTCTCGATCTTCGGCCGCTCGACCCCGGTCGAGCTGGAATACGGGCAGGTGGAGAAGGTCTGAGCCGATGCCGTCGCATCCGGCGATCGCGCCCGGCCGCGCCGCCGTCATCACCGGCGGCGCCAGCGGCATCGGCTTCGCCGCGGCGCTGAAGCTCGCCGGCCTCGGCATGAAACTGTGCATCGCCGACTTGCCGGGCGACGCTCTCGACCGCGCCCATGCGGAGTTGGCGGCGGTTTCGCCCGGGGCGCTGGCGGTGGGCGTGGACGTCGGCAAGCTGGCCGATGTCGAGCGGCTGAAGCAGGCGGCCTATGCGGCGTTCGGCGAGGTGGCGTTGTTGATGAACAATGCCGGCACCGCGCCGGGCGGCGGTCCCTACGACCACATGGACCGCTGGCGCCGGGTGATCGAGGTCAATTTGTTTGGCGTCATCCATGGCGTGCAGATTTTCACTCCCGCCATGCTGGCGCAGCGGACGCCGTGCGCCATCGTCAACACCGGATCGAAGCAAGGCATCACCTGCCCGCCCGGCGACACCGCCTACAACGTCTCCAAGGCCGGCTTGAAGGTGCTGACCGAGGGCCTGGCGCACGCATTGCGCAACGAGCCCGGCAACCACGTCAGCGCCCATCTGCTGGTGCCCGGCTCGACCTTCACCGGCATGACCGCACAGGGCGCCAGCGAAAAGCCGGCCTCGCAGTGGTCGGCGGCGCAGGTCGTGGACTTCATGCTGGACGGCATGGCGGCGGGCGACTTCTACATCCTCTGCCCGGACAACGAAGTCACCCGCGAGACCGACAACAAGCGCATCCGCTGGGCCGCCGAGGACCTGATCCACAACCGCCCGGCGCTGTCGCGCTGGCACCCGGACCATGCCGACGCGTTCAAGGATTACGTCGCCAGGGGATGATGACTCGGGACGAAGCCCCGCATGGTCGGGATCGACGCCACCACTTCGGCCAAATCCCGTTCGGCCCGCCACAGGTCACGCGCCTGCCGCGTCCGTAGCCACAATCTAGGTCCATTGCCGCACAGCTTGCCCAGCCGTACCGCCATTTCCGGCGTCACCGCCGCCCGCTCCGCCAGGATGGAGTGCAACGTCTGCCTGGAAACGCTGAGAGCCTGTGCGGCAGGATGAATTGGCTCATGCGCCGGGCGACCGGTCGCGACATCGCTCAGCAGCGTTTGCATCTCCATCGGTAATGGCTTTCCAGATCCTCGGCAGGCATGTTGTCAAGCAAAGGTTTACAAATGGATGTCTGGCCCGGCTAAAACCGCTTGGTGAAATCGACCATCGCGGCGAATCCGATCTCGGTGCCGAACGCCAGATGCGTGCCCTCGGCGTTCCATGCCATCGCCGACACCGCGCCACGCCCCGGCCCCGCCACCGCCAGGATGCGCCCGGTGCCGACGTCCACCATCGCCACCGCGCCGTCGGAGAACCCCGCCGCTACCGCCTCGGCCAGCGGATGGCAGGCGAGCATGGTGCAGAGCACGTTCTCGCCGCCGGCCAGCTCGGTCGGGGCCTTGCCCATCGGGCCGCCGCCGAAGAACGGCCACAGCACGACCGACTCGGCGCCCGACGACGCCAGCCACTTGCCGCTGCGGGTGAAGCCGATCGCCGCCGACTTGCTCGGGTAGCCGGACATCCGCATGTGCTGGGTGTCCAACAGCCGCCAGCCGTGCAGCGCGTTCTCCTGCATCGAGGTGACGACCGAGTCGCCGTCCGGGCTGATGGCGATGCCGGTGTGGCTGCCTTTCCATTCGAGCGCCCGAGGCGTGTCGGATTTCGAGGCCACGAACCACAGGCTGGCACCGCCGTAGTGGCTGGCGGCGATGCGCTTGCCGCGGGCGTCGAAGGCGATGCCGGTCACCGTCGAGGGATGCGGCAGCGAACGCAGCGGCGTCCCGGCGGCATCGAACAGATGCACGGCCTTGCCGACCGAGCAGGCCAGCAAGTTCGTTTTGGCGTCGCTGAAGCTGGCGACGTGCTCGACCCATTTCATGCCGTACTCGGCCAACGTCGCCACCGTGCCATCGGGCGACACCCGCAGCAGCCGGCCATCATCGCCACCGCTCAGGAACCCGCCGGCGCCATCGGGGGCCAACGCCAGCGCGCCGCCGTCATGCGCGGCCACCGTCCGCCACTCCGGCGACCCGAGCGCCGCCAGCCGGAGCGTGCCGTCGCCGAGCGCGAACGCGGCGGTGGCGCCGGCGCGGTCGAACGCGGCGGCCACCACGAAGGCGCCCAACTCCTGCCCGAAACCGCGCTCCCGCAGCATTCGGTCGGAGGCAAAGGTCGCGCTCATGCGGCGGCCGGCACCTGGCAGGATTCGAAGCCGCGGCGCAACTGCGGGCGGTTGAGGTTGCGGCCGATGAACACGAGGCGGCTGGTGCGCTCCTCGCCATCCTTCCAGGGCGCCACGAAGTCGCCGTCGGCGATCATGTGGACCGCCTGGAAGCCGAACCGCCGGTCCTCGCCGGCATAGGCGAGGATGCCCTTGGTGCGCAGCATGTCGCCGCCCTTCTCCTGCAGCAACGCGCCGATCCACTGCTGGAACTTGCGCGCGTCCAGCGGCCGCTTCGCCTCGAAGCTCATGCTGGCCACGTCCTCGTTGTGGCTGTGCTCGTCGCTGGTCAGGAAGTCGGGCATGTCGGTCAGCACGCGGTCGAGGTCGAAGGCACTCTGGTCGAGGATGTCGGTCACCGGCACGTTGCCGCGCGTGGCGTGGTGGATGCGGGCGAAGCGGTTGATCTGGCGCAACCTCGCCTCGACCGCCGCCAACTCCTCCGCCGTCACCAGATCGGTCTTGTTCAGCACGATCACGTCGGCGAAGGCGATCTGGTCGACCGCCTCGTGACTGTCGGCGAGCCGGGCCAGCACGTTCTTGGCGTCGACCACGGTGACGATGGCGTCGAGCCGCGTCTTGGCCCGCACGGTGTCGTCGACGAAGAAGGTCTGTGCCACCGGGGCCGGGTTGGCGAGGCCGGTGGTCTCGATGATGATGCCGTCGAAGCGGTCGCGCCGCCGCATCAGGCCGCCGACGATGCGGATGAGGTCGCCGCGCACGGTGCAGCAGACGCAGCCGTTGTTCATCTCGAACACCTCCTCGTCGGTGTCCACGACCAGGTCGTTGTCGACGCCAAGCTCGCCGAACTCGTTGATGATGACCGCGTATTTGCGCCCGTGCCGCTCGGTCAGGATGCGGTTCAGCAGCGTCGTCTTGCCGGCGCCCAGGTAGCCGGTCAGCACCGTCACCGGCACCAGCTTCGCTTCGGTCTTGGTTTCGGTCAGGGTCTCGCTCATGCCACCGGCTCCTCTGCTTTGCCGCGTATATAAGGTCGGCTCGCGGCCGCTGCACGCAGGGCGTCCATGCGCGCCACAGCCGGGATCACGTCGAACAACGCCGCGCGCGCCCGTCCGGCTGCACCCAGGGCGTCGCGGCGCTCCGCATCGCCGGCCAGCGCCAGCATCGCCGCCGCCAGCCCCGGCACGTCGTCGGGATCGATCGTGACGGCCACGTCGCCCACCACCTCCGGCAGGCCGCCGCGCGCGGACGCCAGCACCGCCGCGCCGCACGCCATCGCCTCCAGCGCGGTGAGACCGAACGGCTCCGGCCAGCGGCTGGGCACCACCACCAGCGCCGCGCGCGCCATCGCCGCCAGCACCTGGTCGTGCGGACGCCAGCCCGGCATGGCGACGCGGGCCGCCGCCGCCAGCGGGCGCAGCCGGTGCAGGAACGGCGTCTCGTGCTCGGGAACGCCGAAGCGGTCGGCGCCGATCATCTCGGCCCGCCACCCCGGCAGCTGCGGCAGCGCGCGGGCGCAGGCGGCGACGAACGCGCCGGCCCCCTTGTCCGACACGACCCGCCCCACGAACAGGATCAGCTTCTCGCGCGGCGCCGGCGAGGGCGGGATGGCGCGCAGGTCGATGCAGTTGGGCAGCACGGCGATGTCGAGAGGCGCCGCGATGCCCTCGACGAAGCGCCCGCGCAGCCACTCCGAGACGGTCACCACCCTGGCCAGGCGACTCGCGAGGTGCTGGCGGTCGGCCGGCGTGCGGGCGCGGCGCATCCCCTGCGGGTCGTTGTGCAGCACCAGCGTCACAGCGGGGAACCGCCGCGCCAGGAACAGCGCCACGTCGGGGCGGTTGTGCACCTCGATCAGCGCCGGTCGTCGTCGCCGCAGCCACCCGGCGACCCCGGCGGCGTAGCGCATGGTCGAGTTGGCCAACTGCCAGGCCGGCCGTATCGGGTGGAAATCCGCACCGGCGAACGGCGTCGCCACGGCGCGGCCGAGCACGGTCACGTCGAAGCCGCCGGCAACCCCGGCCAGGCGATGCACCAGCATCCCGATCGCGCCACTTTCCGCAGCCGAGAACGCCTCGCGCGGCGGCAGCACGACGGCCAATGCCGGTAAGTCAGGTGCTGGCACCTCGAATGCTGGCACGTCAGGCCTCGTATTGCGCGAGACGCCACTCTGCCGGCTCGCCCGCCGCGGCCTCGTACCACGCGGCGACCAGCGGGTGCGCCCGCACGGCGTCGCAATAGGCCCGGCTGCCGGCGGACAGTGCGGGGCGGTAGGTCAGGAAGCGCGCGACGATCGGCGCATACATGGCGTCCGCGTTGCCGAACGCGGCGCCGAACAGGAAAGCGCCGCCAGCGCCGAAACGATCGCGGGTGTCGCGCCAGATTTCCTCGATCCGAGCAACCTCCTCCCCTGCTTCGGTGCTGGCGGGCGGCTGGCGGAACAGGCTCATCGGCATCGCCTGGCGCAGCGCCCGGAAGCCCGCGTGCATCTCCGCCGCGATCACCCGCGCGTGGGTCCGCGCGGCCCGGTCGAGCGGCCACAGCGCCGGCGCGATCTCGGCGCAGTACTCGCAGATCGCCAGGCTGTCCCAGATCCGGTTGCCGTCATGCTCCAGGTACGGAACGGTGCCGCCGGGATTGAGCGCCTCGATCGCCGCGGTGATCCCGCCGGCCAGCGGGATCACCGCCTCGTCCACCTCCAGCCCGGCAAGGCGCACCGCCAGCCAGCCACGCAGGCTCCACGACGAATAACGCCGCGTGCCAATATACAAAGTGTTCGCCATGCTTGCCCCGGCCCCCTGGTTGCGCGAACCTGCCACTTAGCGGCGCTTGCGTGAACCCGCCTGAATCGCCCGCCTGAACCACCCCGCCTGACCCACCCCGCCTGACCCACCGAGGACAGCATGAACGAAATCAGCCCGCCGAGCTTCGAGACGCGCCCCAACGACCTCGACCCGTTCTGGATGCCGTATTCGAACAACCGCGGGTTCAAGGCCGAGCCGCGGATGCTGGCGCGGGCGCAGGGCATGTACTACTACACGCCGGAAGGCCGCGAGATCCTCGACGGCACCGCCGGCCTGTGGTGCTGCAACGCCGGCCATGGCCGGCGCGAGATCACCGAGGCGATCCAGCAGCAGGCCGGGGTGATGGACTTCGCGCCGACCTTCCAGTTGGCTCACCCGATCGCCTTCAAGGCCGCCGCCAAGCTCGCCGAGCTGACCCCGGCCGGGCTCGACCGCATCTTCTTCACCAACTCCGGCAGCGAGAGCGCCGACACCGCGCTGAAGATCGCGCTCGCCTATCATCGCGCGCGCGGCGAGGCGCAGCGCACCCGGCTGGTCGGACGCGAGCGCGGCTATCACGGCGTCGGCTTCGGCGGCATGTCGGTGGGCGGCATCGGCAGCAACCGCAAGCAGTTCGGCGCCATGCTGCCCTACGTCGACCACCTGCCGCACACCCACGCGCCGGAGCGCAACGCCTTCACGCGCGGCCAGCCGGAATGGGGCAGCCACCTGGCCGAGGCGCTGGAGGGCCTGGTGGCGCTGCACGGCGCCGACACCATCGCCGCCGTGATGGTGGAGCCGCTGGCCGGTTCGACCGGAGTGCTGGTGCCGCCGGTGGGCTACCTGCAGAAGCTGCGCGCGGTGTGCGACAAATACGGCATCCTGCTGATCTTCGACGAGGTCATCACCGGCTTCGGCCGCCTCGGCAAGGCGTTCGGGGCGGAGCGGCTGGGCGTCACGCCCGACATCATGACCATGGCCAAGGGCCTCACCAACGCCGCCGTGCCGATGGGCGCCATCGCCGTGCGGGACGGCATCTACCATGCCATCGTCGACGGCGCGCCGGCCGGGATCGAGCTGTTCCACGGCTACACCTACTCCGGCCATCCGCTCGCCGCCGCCGCCGCCATCGCCTCGATCGACCTGCACCGCAGCGACGACCTGCCCGGCCGCGCGGCGGCGATGGAGCAGCCGTTCGCCGACGCGGTGCATAGCCTTCGCGACCTGCCCAACGTCACCGACATCCGCAACCTGGGTCTGGTCGCCGGCATCGAGCTGCAGCCGCGCGCGGGCAAGCCGACCGACCGGGCGACCCGGATCTTCCATCGCTGCTTCGACGCCGGCCTGCTGATCCGCACCACCGGCGACATCGTGGCCCTCTCGCCGCCGCTGATCGTCGAGCAGCCGCACCTGGACCGCATCGTCGAGACGCTTAGCGATGCGATCCGGGCGGAGGCCGCCTAGCGGCAGCTCCACGCGGCGGTATCCGCCGGCATGTGGCCGACCGCCGTCGTGTTCGCCTGCGCGCTCGCGGCCCGGCTGTGGGGGATCGGCGACAAGCCGTTCTGGCTCGACGAGCTGACCACGCTGCGCCGCTCCGCGCTGCCGTTCGGCGTGTTGGTCCGCGACAGCCTGAGCTACCATCATTTGCCGACGTATTTCGCGCTGGCGGCCGGCGTGCTGCCGTGGAGCAGCGGCGAGGCGGCGATGCGCGCGCCATCCGCCGTTTTCGGCGCGCTGACCTGCGCGCTCGTCGCTGTTGCCGCAGGGCGGGTCGGGGGTCGCGCCGCCGCCCTGCTGGCCGGCCTGCTGATGGCGTTCTCGCCGATCCAGGTGCAGTACGGGCAGGAGGCGCGGTCCTACACGCTGCTGATGTGCTGCATCGCGGCCTCGCTGCTGGGCCTGCTGCGGCTGGTCGGGGACCCCGCGCGATCCGCCCGCCGGCCGTTCGCGCGGGATGGCCAGCGGGCCGGCTGGGCGTTGCTGCTGGGCGGCGCCTGGGCCGCCGTGTCGACGCTCAGCATCGCGCTGGCCTGGCCGGCGGCCGCGACGGTGAGCTGGGCCATCGCCATGCGCGGCGCGGCGGACCGGCGGGCGCTGTGGCGCAACTGGCTGCTGGGCCATGCCGTGGTCGCCGTGCTGACCCTGCCCTGGTTCGTGGCGATGTACGTGCTCAACGAGGGCCGGATGGCGGACGGCCTGACCTGGATTCCGCCGCTCGACGCCGAGCGGCTGTGGGCCACGCTCGACACCGTCTACCTGATGCGGGTCGGCAGCCTCATCAGCACGCATCTGTTCCCCACCGTGCTGCCCGGCTTGTCGGCGTTCCTGGCGGCGCTGGTCGCGTTGCTGGCGGCGGCGGGCGCGGCCTGGGCGTGGCGGCGGCGTCGTAGGGCGTTCGTGGCACTGCTGCCGGCGGCGCTGCTGCTGCCGGTGACGCTGCTGGCGGTCTCGGTGGCGTTCCCGCTCTGGATACCGCGCTACCTGCTGTGGGGCACGGTGCCGTTCTTCGTGCTCGCCGGCCTCGGCGTGAACCTGCTGCCCGCGGCGGCGCGGCTGCCGGTGGCGCTGGCCGCCGGCGTGCTCGCGGCGGTCAACCTCGGCGGCTACTACTCGGCGGAGACCAAGCCGCGCTGGGATCAGGCGGCCCAGGCATTGCACGACATGGCGATGCCCGGCGACCTCGTGCTGGTCGAGGACGACCGGCTGCCGGACCTGCTCAATCATTTCCTGGCGTTGCGCGGCGCGCCGTTCGCGCCGCAGCGCTGGACGCTCGACCCGGCGGCGGCCCGCGCACAAATCGGCGCGGGCGGCACGGTCTGGCTGGCGCAGGGCGCGGTCGGTCAGGTGACGCCGGCCGACCCGACGGTCGCGGCCGCGACGCTGCAACTGCCCGGCCAGCCCACGGTGCTCCGCTTCGGGCGCGACGTGGCGTTGCTGCGCTTCACCAACCACTGACCTTCGGCCACACCGCCACCACCTCGTCGCTGCCCTCGACCACGAAGAAGCGGTCGTGGGCGGCGGCAGTGAGGCAGGCGTGGTTGGGCAGGATGCGCACCTTGCTGCCGACGCCGAGCGGCTGCGGCGGGGCGGCGGGGTCCAGCTCGACCAGCGCCTGCTCCTGCCACACGGCGCTCACGACGGCGCGGCCGAAGCTGGCGTGGCCAAGGATGTCGAGCATCAGGCCGTAGCCGAGGTCGTTGCGCACCGCCGCCGTGCCGCGGTCCTTGGACAGCGCCACCGCGCCGGCATCCAGCAGCAGCCGTCCCGCCGTGGCGCCCGGCCGCGGCTTGCGCCCGCCGATCACGCTGGCCAGCACCGTCAAGGCGATGTCGCCGTCGCCGTGGGTGCCGATCTGCGCCTGGAACAGGTCGCCGAACATGTACACGCCGGCCCGCAGCTCGGTGATCCCGGCGAGACCCGTGGCATGGAGCGCGGTCGGCGTGCTGCCCATCGAGACCATCGAGGCCCGGTGCCCGGCCTCCGCCAGCCGCTCCGCCGCGCGCACCACGGCGGCACGCTCGTCCTCCGCCACCAGCGCCATGTCGCTCAGGCTGCGTCCCGCGTAGCTGTGGCCGCCATGCGTCATCACGCCGGCCAGGCGAGGGCCGAGCCGGGCGGCGATGTCCAGCAGCGCCGGATCATCCGGATCAAGGCCGCCCCTGCCCTCGCCGCAGTCGACCTCGATCAGCACCCGCATCGGCGCCGCCAGGGCGGCGATGGCGCTGGCGCAACCGGGATCGTCGGTCACCACGATCATCTGCGCGCCGGCGGCGTTGAGCTTGGCCACCTGCTCCAGCTTGCCCGGCGTGATGCCGACCGCGTACAGGATGTCGGTGACGTCGTGGCCGAGGAAATACTCCGCCTCCGCCAGCGTCGAGACGGCGATGCCGCGTCCCGCCCGTCCGCCGGCCGGGCCAAACTCGGCGGAGTTCAGGGCCAACCGGGCGACATCGATCGACTTCGCGGTCTTCATGTGCGGGCGCAGCGCCACCCCATGCCGCGCCACCGCGCGGTCCATCGCGGCGATGTTGCGCATCAGAACCCGCCGGTCGACCACCAGGCAGGGCGTCGGCAGGTCGGCAAGCCTCACGGCTCCGACAACGCGCCGACCCGCAGCGAGCGTTCCAGCAACTGCCCGACGCGGGCGGTCAGCACGATGGTGGCGAGAATGCCGACGCCGAGGAACACCCAGCGCATCGGCCCGGCCCCAACCTCCCCGGCGTGCAGGCCGGCATGGGCCAGGCTTCCGAGCACGACGTAGCCGAGCAACGCCGGCATCGCCGCCAGCGAGCCGGCCATGTAGGCGCGCGGCGACACCGAGGACAGGCCGAGCGTGTAGCTGGTGATCGCGAACGGCATCACCGGCGACACCCGCAGCAGGCAGACCAGGCGCCAGTTCTCCTGGCCCAGCCGCCGGTCCAGGTTGCGCAGCCGGGGCCGGCTGGCGAGCATCCGCTCGATCCGCGGCCGGAACAGCGACCGCGCCAACCGGAAGGCGACCCAGGCGCCGGCCAGGGTGGCCCCGCCGGCAATGGCGAACCCGAGCGACGCGCCGTAGACCGCTCCCGCCGCCACGCCCAGCACCGAGGCCGGCAGCACGCCACTGGCGGCGATGGCGACCTGCAACAGCGCGAACAGCACCGCGCCGGCCCCGCCCATCGCGCCGATCCGCGCCAGCACGCGGTCGAGCAAGCCGGACAGCAGGCCCGGCCAGGCGTGGCCGACGGCCAGTGCCGCGATCAGCAGCAAGGCCAGCGCCGCGCCCGCCAGCAGCGTCCGCCAGGGCAGCCGAACGGCGGCGCTCATCGTGTGGCGTGCGCCTCGGGTGTGGTGTGCAGCTTGGCCGTGAGCAGCGCCGGGCCGCACTGATCGGGGAACAGCGCCGAACGCCGCAAGCCCCAGCGATGCAGGCGGAACTGCGTCGCGGTTTGCAGCACGCCGATGCCGTAGGTGACGCTGCGGCGGAAGTTGATCGACGACGCCTCGGCGAAATACCGCGTCGGGCACGAGATCTCGCCGATGCGAAAGCCCTGGTGGACCGCCTGCGCCAGCATCTGGTTGTCGAACACGAAATCGTCGGAGCAGGCCAGCAACGGCAGCCGCTCCAGCACCGCCCGGCTCCAGGCGCGGTAGCCGGAGTGGTACTCGCTGAGCTTCTGCCCGAGCATGACGTTCTCGGCGGCGGTGAGCAGCCGGTTGGCCACGTATTTGTACAGCGGCATCCCGCCGGCCAGCGCGCCCTTGCCGAGGATGCGCGAGGCCAGCACGGCGTCGTAGTGGCCCGAGGCGATCATCGACGCCATCGCCGTGATGAGGCGGGGCGAATACTGGTAGTCGGGATGCAGCATCACGACGATGTCGGCGCCGCGCGCCAGGGCCGCCGCGTAGCAAGTCTTCTGGTTGCCGCCGTAGCCGCGGTTGCGGTCGTGCTCCAGGGTGAACAGGCCCAGCGAGCGGGCGAGGTCGGCGGTGCTGTCGCGGCTGGCGTCGTCGGTCAGGATGATGTCGTCGACGATGTCGCGCGGGATCTCGGCGACCGTGCGCCGCAGCGTCTGCGCCGCGTTGTAGGCCGGGAGCACCACGGCAATCCTGTTGCCTTCCAGCATCGCCACTCTCATTCAACCCATTATGGTCATTGCTTTGCAGACCCGGCCGGCAATGACAAGTCGCAAGCGCCGTCCAATCGACCAAGCGGGCCTTCTGTTGCGGCTTCGAGCCGTGCATAACGCGGATATTGTCGCCGAGCGACGTGTCCGACGAGGTGACAAGTGGCCGAGCGACGCCTGCATCTTATCTTGCCTGTGCTGTTCCTGCTGCTGGCCGGACAACTCGGCATAATGCTTGCCCTGACCGTGCCGGTGGGCGCCGTCGCCGACGAGCACGCCCACGCCCTCAAGGCGGACAGCCTGCTGCACGGCGAAATCCAGGGTCACCGCAAGCTTATGCGTGTCCTGGGCGGCAGTTGGCGGATGCAGCAGGTCGTGGATGGCGACGCCGGGCTGCAGGCGGTGTCCGGCGACCCGTCGCCGAGGCCGTACACCAGCGCGCGCTGGGCGGCGCTGGAGGCACAGCCGTGGCTCGGACCGACGGCGTTCTCGTTCGGCACCATCGCCAGCTACTGGCCGGTCTTCTACCTGCCGGCCGCCGCGGCGTTCGAGGCCGCGAAGATCGCCGGGCTGCGGCCGCTCCATGCGTTCCACTATGCCCGGCTGGCCGACCTCGCGGTGTTCCTGGCGCTCGGGACGGCCGCCCTGCTGGTGGCGCGGCGCGGCCAGATGCTGCTGTTCTGCACGCTCGCCATGCCGATGAGCGTGAGCCTCGGCGCATCGCTCAACCAGGACGGGCTCATCATCGCCAGCAGCGCGCTGGCGATGGCGCTGCTCACCAGGCCCACGACCGCCATCGGCCTTGCCTCGATCTGGCGCGACACCCCGCGCCTGCTCGCCGCCGCCCTCATCGGCAGCATCGCATTGACCAAGCCGCCCTACCTGCCTTTGGCCGGCATGTTGCTGCTGCCGCTGCCGGCGTGGAAATTGCGCCGAGTGTGGGGAGAGCGCGTCGGCCTCGGCCTGATCGTGACGGCGGCAACCCTGGCATGGGCCTGGCTTACGGTGCGCAACGTCGCGACCCCGGTGTACTGGGGGCAGGCCGAGGCGGGGCCGCTGTGGCCCGGACCGCGCCCGGCGATGTTCCCCGGCACCGACATGGCGGCACAGCTCCAGGTCTTGATGGCCAAGCCGAGCCGATTCCTCAAGCTGCCGTGGCGCTCGCTGCGGAGCACGCCGTACATCTGGGACGAGGCGATCGGCGCGCTGGGCTCGCTCGACGTGTGGCTGCCGCGCTGGCTCTACCGGCTATGGACCGGCGCGCTGGCGGCGGCCGTGCTGGGCGACCTGATCTGGCGGCGGCCGGATGCGGCGATGCTGCCGCGGCGGCAGGCCGCGTGGCCGTTGCTGCTGATCGTGGTGATCTGGCTCGGCATCTACCTTTCCCAGTACCTCACCTGGTCCCGCGTCGGCGCCGAACTCGTCGACGGGCCGCAGGGCCGCTACTTCCTGCCGCTGCTGCCGGTGCTGGCGTTGGCGCTGCCGGGGTTGGGCAACCTGCCGCGCCTGCGCGTCGCGCTGACCGCGCTGCCGGTCGCCGCCTGCGTCGCCGGAGCGGCAATCCTGCCCAGCATCCTCGTCCGCTTCTACTACCTGCATTGACTCCAGCTCAGCCGGTTAATGCGACCTCGCCCAGTTCGGCGAAGCGCACGGTCACCGCCTGTCCCGGCCGCACCAGCGCCTTGCCGGTCCATGAGCCGCAGGTGACGAACTCGCCGGCGCGCAGGCCGCCGGCCCACACCGCGCCGACATTGGCCAGCCACACCACCAGCCGCAGCATGTCTCCGGCCGGGTTGCCGACGCGCGACAGCGGCTCGGAGTCGCCGATGGCCTGCGTCACCCCCATGTCGGCGAACGCCAGGCCGTGCCACGCCGCAATACCGGGACCATAGACGAAGCCGCCATGCCCCTGGGCGTCGGCCAGGATGCTCAGCGGATCGACCGCTTCGGGGTCAAGGTAGCGGGTCTGCAGCCACTCGATCGCCGGGTGCGCGGTGTCGATGGCGGCCACCACCTCCGCGCGGGAATATGGCTCGGTGCGCGGCGGCAGGCCAGTTTTCATGCGGAACGCCACCTCCGCCTCGACCTGCCGCATGGCGCCGGGAGCCTCGGGCAGCGTCACGGCGCGCCCGGCGATGCCGTCGAGCGGCATCGGCCCGCAGACGATCGGCCCATCCGGCCCCGGCGATCCCACCTTCCAGCCGCCGATCTCGCCCAGCGCCGCCATCACCCGGTGCTGGATGGCGTAGGCCGCCGCCGCGTCTTTCGGCGTGTAGGCGTCGGGCAAGCTGTCGAGGCGCTGCGACGGATCGCGGCGGGCCAGCATCAGCAGCGCGGCGGCGTGCTGGACGGGGTCTTGGGGCGGATCGGACATGCTTCTGCTCCGGGGCAACTGGACGTAGCGGTGATTCTGGCACAGAACGCCGCGATGCACAGCTTCCCCTCATGGCGCGGCCTGCCGCCCGAGGCGCGTGGCGGCGCGGTCGCCCTTGGCAATTTCGACGGCGTGCATCTCGGCCACGCGCAGTTGATCCACGCCGCGCACGCCGCCCGCCCCGACGCCCCGCTCGCGGTGCTGACGTTCGAGCCGCATCCGCGCGAGCTGTTCCGTCCCGACGACCCGCCGTTCCACCTGACCCTGCCGCCGGCGCGCGCCGCCCTGCTCGCCGGCCTCGGCGTGCGCCACGTCTACGAGCTGCCGTTCGACCGCGCGTTCAGCGAGATGGAAGCGGAGGCGTTCGTGGCCGAGGTGCTGCACGCCGGCCTGGGCGCGCGGCATCTGGTGTGCGGCGCGGATTTCGCGTTCGGCCACCGGCGCGGCGGCGACGTGGCGTTCCTGGCGGCGCGGGCCGAGGCGCTGGAGATCGGCCTCACCATCGTGCCGCCGCTGACCGACGAGGCCGGGCCGCTGTCGTCGAGCCGCATCCGCCGGCTGCTGCAGGACGGCTACCCGGAACGCGCCGCCCTCCTGCTCGGCCGCCATTGGGCCATCGAGGGCGTGGTGGCGCACGGCGACAAGCGCGGCCGCACGCTGGGTTTCCCGACCGCCAACGTGGCGCTGGGCCGCCACCTGGAGCCGGCGCGCGGCGTCTATGCGGTGCGCGTCACCACCCCGGACGGCGAGGTCCACGACGGCGTCGCCAACATCGGCCGCCGGCCCACGGTGAACGCCGGGCTGGAAAGCCGGCTCGAAGTCAACCTGTTCGACTTCGCCGGCGACCTGTACGGCGCAACCATCTCGGTGGCGCTGTTGGCGTTCCTGCGCGCCGAGCGGAAGTTCGACGGGCTGGACGAACTGCGCGCCCAGATCGCCGCCGATTCGGCCGAGGCGCGCCGCTTGCTTGACCTGGCCGCTTGCTTGACCTGATTGCGCCCGGCTCCGCATAACCCGCCCATGACTGACAAAACGAGCGAGCCCACCGACTACCGCGACACTGTCTTCCTGCCCAACACGTCATTCCCGATGCGCGGCGACCTGCCAAGGCGCGAGCCGGCGATGCTGGCGCGGTGGCGGGAGATGGGCCTGTGGGACCGCTTGCGCGCCGACAGCCAGGGCCGCGACAAGTTCATCCTGCACGATGGCCCGCCGTACGCGAACGGCCACCTGCACATCGGCCACGCGCTCAACAAGATCCTCAAGGACGTCATCAACCGCGCCCAGCAGATGAGCGGCCGCGACGCGCTGTACATCCCCGGCTGGGACTGCCACGGCCTGCCGATCGAGTGGAAGATCGAGGAGGAGTACCGCAAGTCCGGCCGCAACAAGGATGCGGTGCCGATCCTGCAGTTCCGCGCCGAGTGCCGCGCCTACGCGCAGAACTGGCTTGACGTGCAATCCGGGGAGTTCCAGCGGCTCGGCGTGCTCGGCGACTTCGCGCACCGCTACGCCACCATGGACTTCGCCTCCGAGGCGGCGATCGTGGCCGAGATCGGGCGGTTCCTGCTGAACGGCGCGCTGTACCGCGGCCTGCGCCCGGTGATGTGGTCGACGGTGGAGAAGACCGCGCTGGCCGAGGCGGAGGTCGAGTACCACGACCACACCAGCACCACCATCCACGTGCGCTTCCCGTTGCTCGATGGGCCGGGGGACCTCGACGGCGCCAGCGTGGCGATCTGGACCACGACGCCCTGGACCATCCCCGCCAACCGCGCGGTGGCCTACGGCGAGGCGATCGACTACGCGCTGGTCCGTGTCGACAGCGTGGCCGAAGGTTCGCTGGCACGGGCCGGCGAGCGGCTGCTGGTGGCCTTGGCGCAGTTGCCGCAGGTCTGCACGGAGACCGGGATCATCACCCATCACGTCGTGCGCGTGCTGCCGGGCGCGGACCTCGCCGGCCTGCTCTGCGCGCACCCGCTGCGTGGGCGCGGCTACGACTACGACGTGCCGCTGCTGCCGGCCGATTACGTCACCACCGAGCAGGGAACCGGCTTCGTCCACACCGCCCCCAGCCACGGCGAGGAGGACTTCGCACTCGGCCGCGCGCATGGCCTGGAGGTGCCGGACACTGTCGCCGACGACGGGAAGTTCCGCGAATGGGTGCCGATCTTCGCCGGGCTGTATGTCCACAAGGCGGCGGATGCGGTCTGCGCGGCGTTGGTCGAGGCTGGCGGGCTGCTCGCGCGCGGCGCGCTGCGCCACTCGTACCCGCATTCCTGGCGTTCGAAAGCGCCGCTGATCTACCGAGCCACGCCGCAGTGGTTCATCCGCATGGACGGGCCAGAGCACCTCCGCCAGCGCGCGCTGGACGCCATCGCCGTCACCGACTTCGTGCCGGAGAAGGGCCGCACCCGGCTTGCCGCCATGGTCGCCGGGCGGCCCGACTGGTGCATCAGCCGGCAGCGCGCCTGGGGCGTGCCGATCGCCGTGTTCGTGGAGCGCGCCACCGGCGAGGTGCTGCGCGACGCCGAGGTGATGGGGCGCGTCGAGGCGGTGTTCCGCGACGAGGGCGCGGATGCCTGGTACGCCTCGCCGCCCAGCCGCTTCCTCGGCAACGGGCGCGATCCCGCCGCCTACGAGCAGGTCATGGACATCGTCGACGTGTGGTTCGAGAGCGGCTCGACGCACGCCTTCACGCTGCTGGCGCGTGGGCTGCCATGGCCCGCCGACCTCTACCTCGAAGGCTCCGACCAGCATCGCGGCTGGTTCCAGTCCTCGCTGCTGGAGGCGGTGGGATCGCGCGGGCAGGCGCCGTTCAAGGCGATCCTGACGCACGGCTTCACGCTCGACGAGCAGGGCCGCAAGATGAGCAAGTCGCTGGGCAACGTCACCGCGCCGCAGGAGGTCAGCGACAAATACGGCGCCGACATCCTGCGCCTGTGGGTGATGAACGCCGACACCGCCGAGGACCAGCGCATCGGCCCGGAGATCCTCAAGCAACAGGCCGAGCTGTACCGCAGGCTGCGCAACACGCTTCGCTGGCTGCTCGGCAGCCTCGACGGCTTCTCGCAGGCCGAGCATGTGCCGCTGGCCGAACTGCCGGAGCTGGAGCGGTGGGTGCTGCACCGGCTGTCCGAGCTTGACGCGCTGGTGCGCCGGGCAGTGGCAACGCATGACTGGGCCGGGGTGTATCCGGCGATCCACAGCTTCTGCGCGGGCGATCTGTCGGCGTTCTACTTCGACGTGCGCAAGGACGCGGTGTACTGCGACCGCTCCGACTCGCTGGCCCGCCGCAGCGCCCGCACCGTGCTCGACCGTCTGCACCGCTGCCTCACGGCCTGGCTGGCCCCGGTTCTGGTGTTCACCGCCGAGGAGGCGTGGACGGCGCGGTTCGGCGAGCAGTCCAGCGTGCATCTCGCCGCGTTCTACGACGTGCCGCCGGAGTGGCAGGACGAGGCGCTGGCGCTGAAGTGGCAGGCGATCCGGGCTATCCGCAAGAGCGTCACCGAAATGCTGGAGGGCGAGCGCCGCGATGGCCGCATCCGCAGCTCGCTGGAAGCGTCGCTGCAACTCGGCTTCGCGGACGGCGAGGCATGGCTGACCGAAGACGATTGGGCCGAGCTGTGCATCGTCTCGCGCGTCCACGTCGCTCTGTCGGAAAAAGCCAGCTTCGCGGTCGAAAAGGCGCCCGGCCGCAAGTGCGCGCGTTGCTGGAAGGTGCTGGAGGAGGTCGGCGGCGTCGCCGCGCACCCGATGCTGTGCCTGCGCTGCGCCGACGCGGTCGACTCCGGCCTGGTGGCGCGGGCGGCATGACCCGCGACCGGCTGACGTCGTTCGGCATCGTCGCGGCGCTGCTGGTGCTGCTGGCCGACCAGGCGAGCAAGTGGTGGGTGCTGGATGTGCTGCACCTGCCGCAACTGGGGTCGGTCGCGTTGCTGCCGGTGCTCAATTTCACGTTCGTCGAGAACCGCGGCGTCACCTTCGGCCTGCTGAACGGCCTGGGCCGTTGGGGCAGCGCGCTGCTGGCCGCCGTGGCGCTGGGCGTGGTGGCGGCGCTGGTGGTCTGGCTGCGCCGCGCCGAGCGGCTGGTGGTGGCGCTGGCGCTCGGCGCGGTCGCCGGCGGGGCGGTGGGCAACGTCGCCGACCGGCTGCGTTTCGGCTTCGTGGTCGACTTTATCCACGCCCATGCCTGGGGCTGGTCGTGGTACGTGTTCAACGTGGCCGACGCCGCCATCGTCTGCGGCGTGGCGGCGCTGGTGCTGGACGGCATGTTCGCGGGGCAGGCCGCCTCACGCCCGGCGACGCCGCGATGAGTGTTGCGAGACGGGAGACACGGAGCTATTAACACGGCAATGAATAACCAAGCGGTTCGACGCGCCGGCCTGTTGTCGCTCACCTGCATCGCGCTGGGCGTGAGCTTGGCCGCGTGCAGCGGCGACGAGCTTTCGCGGCAGATGGGTATCGTGCGCGACGTGCCCGACGAGTTCCAGGTCACCACCCGCGCGCCGCTGTCGATGCCGCCCGACTACAAGCTGCGCCCGCCCAGCCCCGGCGCGCCACGGCCGCAGGAGTTGACGGCGCCGCAATCGGCGGAAGCGGCGTTGGTGCCGCAAACCGCGATCAGCACCGGCGACAATGTTGGCGGTACGACCAGCGCCGGGCAGCAGGCGCTGCTCACTCAGTTGGGCGCCCCGGCCCCGGCCAATATCCGCGAGACCCTGCAGCATGACGCAGCCATCGACTCGCCCGGTTCCGGCCTCACCGACGAGCTGATGTTCTGGCGTAAGAAGCAGCCGTTGGGCGTGGTGGTCGATCCGCGGAAAGAAACCCAACGGTTACGTGAAAACGCGGCGCTAGGGCGCAACGTCGAGACGGGCGACACTCCGATCATCCAGCGCACGCAATCGAGCGGCGGCCTGCTCAACGGAATCTTCTGACGCAAACTCGCGCCTGATCGGGACGTTAACGGCATAAATCCGGAGGACGCCCCAGATGGACGCAAGCCCTGCCGACACCCATTTCGACCCCGCCGCCCGGACCGCCGCCTGGGCCAAGGTCATGCGATTGGCCAGTGCCCCCAGCGCCTCGGCGATCCGCCCGCTGTTCGCCGCCGACCCGCAGCGCGCCGCCAAATTCACCGTGAGCCTCGACGACCTCACGCTCGATGTTTCCAAGACCTCGGTCAGCGAGGATGCGCTCGAGGCCTTGCTGGCGCTGGCCGACGCCGCCGACCTCGACGGCTTCCGCGCCCGCCTGTTCGCCGGCGAGGTGGTGAACCCGACCGAAGGCCGCGCCGCCATGCATATGGCCCTGCGCGCGCCGGCCGACGCCCACATGCACGCGACACTTCCGGGCGGCGTCGACGAGGCTTCGGATCTGGTCGCCACCGAGCTGGCGCGGATGCGGGCGTTCGTCGGCAAGGTGCATGACGGCAGCCTGCGCGGCGCCACCGGCCTCACCTTCGACACCGTGCTCAACATCGGCATCGGCGGCTCCGACCTCGGCCCGCGCATGGCGACCGAGGTGCTGACGCTGGTGCATGGCGGCAAGATGCGCGGCCGCTTCCTCTCCAACGTCGACGGCCACGCCTTCGCCGCCATGTCGCGCGACATGGACCCGGCGCGTACGCTGGTGCTGGTGGCGTCCAAGACCTTCACCACGCTGGAGACGCTGACCAACGCCGGCGCGGCGCGCGAGTGGCTGGTGGCGGCGCTGGGCGAGGACGCGGTGGGCGACCATTTCGCGGCACTCTCCACCAACAAGGCGGCGGTGGAGAAGTTCGGCATCTCGGCCGAGCGCATGTTCGGCTTCCGCGACTGGGTCGGCGGGCGCTACTCGCTGTGGTCGGCGATCGGCCTGTCCATCGCCTTGGCCGCCGGGTGGGAGGCGTTCCAGGCGATGCTCGACGGCGGCCACGCCATGGACGAGCATTTCCTGACCGCGCCGCATCGCCAGAGCCTGCCGGTGTTGCTGGCGCTGACCGGGATCTGGCACACCGACGGGCTGTGCCTGCGCACCCATTGCGTGCTGGCCTACGACGACCGGATGCGCCGCTTTCCCGCCTATTTGCAGCAGTTGGAAATGGAGAGCAACGGCAAGTCGGTGATGCTGGACGGCAAGCCGCCGACCCGCCCGACCTGCCCGGTGGTGTTCGGCGAGCCCGGCACCGACGCCCAGCACAGCTTCATGCAGTTGGTGCATCAAGGGACCCAGCCGGTGCCGGTGGACTTCCTGCTGGCGGCGGTGCCCGACCACGACCATGCCCAGGCGCACCGCATCCTGGCCGCCAACGCCTTCGCCCAATCGGAGGCGCTGTTGCGCGGCAAGACCCGGTCCGAGGTCGAGGCCGAGATGCGGCACAAGGGCGTATCCGAGGCGGAGATCGCCGCCGTCGCCCCGGCCCGCGTGTTCGCCGGCGACCGCCCCAGCAACACCATCCTGTTCGAGCGGCTCGACGCCTTCACGCTCGGCCGGCTGATCGCGATGTACGAGCACAAGGTCGCGGTGCAGGGCTGGCTGTGGGGCATCGACAGTTTCGACCAGTGGGGCGTCGAGCTTGGCAAGGTGCTGGCCGGCGGCATCCTGCCGGCGCTGCAACCCGGCGCCACCATCGACGCCGGGGCGCATGACGGCTCGACGGTAAGCCTGGTCGAACGCTTCCACGCCCTGCGCGCGCGGGATGCCGGCTCCCTTCTCTGAGATCTCCGCATCCGGCCGCATCCGGCGGCTGCCGGAGCGGGTGGTCAACCGCATTGCCGCCGGGGAGGTCATCGAGCGCCCGGCCGCGGCGGTGCGCGAGTTGGTTGAGAACGCGCTCGACGCCGGGGCCAGCCGCATCGCGGTGGCGCTGGGCGGCGGCGGCATCGACCGGATCGAGGTCAGCGACGATGGTCACGGCATGGATGCCGGCGAACTGGCGCTGTGCATCGAGCGCCACGCGACCTCGAAGCTGCACGACGAGACCCTGGTGCGGATCGCCACCCTGGGTTTTCGCGGCGAGGCGTTGCCCAGCATCGGCGCCGCCGCCCGCCTCGCCATCACCACCCGCCCCGCTGTCACCACCGGCCCGGGCGGCGCCACGCATGGCTGGTCGCTGCGGGTCGAAGGGGGCGTGGTCGGCGAAGTTGCGCCGGCGGCGGCTCCGCCCGGCACCAGCGTCGCCGTGCGCGACATGTTCTTCGCCACCCCGGCGCGGCGCAAGTTCCTGAAGACGATCCGCATCGAGCAGGACGCCAGCGAGGCCGCGGTGCGCCGCCTGGCGATGGCGGCGCCGGGCGTGGCGTTCCGGCTGGAGTGCGACGGCCGCGTGGCATTCGACCTGCCGGCGCAGGATGCCGCCGCCCGCGTCGCCGCGCTGATCGGGCCGGAGGCCGCAGCCGCGCTGCTGCCGCTGGCGGGCGAGCGCGGCGGCCTGGCGCTGTCCGGCTTTGCCTGCGCGCCCAGCATCACCCGCGCCACCGCCAGCGGCCAGGTGCTGGTGGTGAACGGCCGCCCGGTGTCCGACCCGGTGCTGCGGACCGCGGTGCGCGTCGCCTACCGCGATGTCGCGGCACCCGGCCGGCACGCCATCGTGGCGCTGTTCCTGACCGTGCCGCCCGAAGAACTCGACGTGAACGTGCATCCGGCGAAGGCCGAGGTGCGCTTCCGCGACGCCGATTCGGTGCGCGCGCTGGTGATCGGCACGCTGGCCCGCAGGCTGGCCGGCGGGGCTGGCAGCGCCGCCCCGACGTTGCGTTTCGCGCCGCGCCCGTCGATGCGGCAGCTCTCCCGCTCGGCGGCGTCGCAGCGTCCGGGCGGCTTCGCCGAGGCATCGCTGCCGTTCGGCGCCGCGCCGGCGGCGCGGATGCTGGCCGAGTTGCCCGCCGCCGATGCCGGGCATCCGCTTGGTGCCCCGGTGGCGCAGGTGCTCGACACCTACGTGATCGCGGTCGCCGCCGACGGCAGCCTGGTGCTGGTCGACCAACATGCGGCGCATGAGCGGCTGACGCATGAGGCGATGCGCGACCAGATGCTGGCCGGCGGCGTCCGCGCGCAGCCATTGCTGATGCCGGCGGTGGTGGACCTGCCGCCGGGCGACGCCGAGCGCCTGCTCGACCACGCGGCCACCTTGGAGCGGCTTGGCCTGGCGCTGGAGGGGTTCGGGGCCGGGGCGGTGCTGGTGCGCGCCCTGCCCGCGGCGCTCGGCGCGCCCGACCCGGCCCCGCTGCTGCGCGACCTCGCCGACGAGCTGCGCGAGGACGGCGAGGCCACGGCGCTGGAGGCGCGGCTCGACGCCATCATCGCCCGCATGGCCTGCCACGGCAGCATCCGCGCCGGGCGGCGGCTGGGCGCGGCCGAGATGTCGGCGCTGCTGCGCCAGATGGAGGCGACCCCGCGCGCCGCCACCTGCAGCCATGGCCGCCCGACCTACCTCAAGCTGTCGCGCGCCGAGATCGAGACGCTGTTCGGGCGGCGGTAGCCGGTGTCGCGGCACACCGCATCGACCTGCCGCGCGAGCGCCCGCCGCTCCGCCACCGTGCCGGACAGCAACGGCGCCAGGTCGAGCAGCGGGATCTCGCCGCCCATCAGCGCGCCGCCCATCAACTCGCCGCCCATCAACTCGCCAGCGTCTTCCAGTCGGTGTCGCCCTCGAACGCCGCCGCCGCCCGGTAGATCGTCGCCTCGTCGTACATCCGGCCGACCAGTTGCATCCCGACCGGCAGCCCGTCGACCATGCCGCATGGCACGCTCATCGCCGGATGGTGCGTGCAATCGAACGGTGCCGTGTTGGGCAGCAGCTCGAACGCGCGCGCCAGGATCTCGCCCACCGACGCATCCTCGCCCGGCAACTTCGTGGCGGTCATCGGCACCGTCGGCATCAGCAGCAGGTCGTAGCCGGCGAGCGTCGCGTCGTAGGCGGCGCGCAACCGGCGCACCAGGTTCTGCGCCTTGGCGTAATAATGCCCGCGGTAGTGCTTCACCATGTAGTGCCCCAGCAGCATGGTGCTCTTCAGCGTGTCGGACAGCTCGTCGGCGCGGGTGCGCCAGGCGCTGTGGAAGTCCAGCATCGAGGTGACGTACAGCCCCTGCCAGTTGAAGCCGAAACCGTTGCCCTGCATCATCTGCATGGTCGCCCCCTCCGCCGCCACCGGCAGCCAGATCGCGGCGCCCAGGCGGTGCATCGGGATCGACACGCTCTCCACCACCGCGCCGAGGTCGCGCAGCCGCTTGGCCGCCGCCTTCACCGCCGCGTCCACTTCCGGCATCGACTGCGCCCAGCCGAAGCCCTCCTCCACCACGGCGATCCGCAAGCCGGCGATCCCCTTGCCGAGCGCCTCGCGGTATGGCTGGGATTCGCCGCCGTACTGGCGCGGGTCGAGGCCGTCGGGTCCCGCCAGCACCTCCAGCAGCAGCGCGTTGTCGTGGACGTTGGCGGTGATCGGGCCGGTGTGGTCGATGGTCAGCTCGATCGGCATGATGCCGGTGTACGGCACCAGCCCATGCGTCGGCTTCATGCCGTAGGTGCCGCAGTACGCCGACGGCATCCGGATCGAGCCGCCCTGGTCGCCGCCCAGCGCCATGTCGACCTCGCCCAGCGCCACCAGGCAGGCGCTGCCCGACGACGAGCCGCCGGCCGAGTAGCCCATGCGGTGCGGGTTGTGGACCGGGCCGGAGGCGCTGGTGTGGCTGCCGCCGGAGAAGCAGAAATACTCGCACACCGCCTTGCCGGCGATGGTGCCGCCGGCGTCGAGGATGCGCTGCGCCACCGTGGCGTCGATGTCGGGCACGTAGCCCTCCATGGTGGACGCGCCGTTCATCATCGGCACGCCGGCGAGGCAGATGTTGTCCTTCAGCGCCACGGTCTTGCCAACGAGCTTGCCGGACGCGGCGCCCTTGACCGTCGATTTCACGTACCAGGCGCCGTGCGGGTTGTGCTCGGGCAGCGGGCGCACGCCGGGGGTGCGCGGATATATCACCTCCGGCTTCTCGTCGGGCATCCGGTCGACGATGTTGTAGGCGGCGATGTTGGGGATCATCGCCTCCATGTGCGCGGCGAACTGGGTGTCGTCGAACGACATGCCGAGGTCGGCGGCGACGGCGCGCAACTGGTCGGCGGTCGGGGCCTTCACGGAACCTGTTGTCATAACGGTCTCCCTTGTAAAATCAGGCGCCGATGAACTCGTGTTCGAGCGCCGGGTCGCGCACCGCATCGCCCGACAGCTCCCGCCCGATGCGGCCGCGGTGGATCAGCAGCACGCGGTCGGCGAGGCCGCGGATGAAGTCGAGGTTCTGCTCCACCAGCAGCACCGCCAGGCCGCGCCGCCGCCGCAGGTCGCCGATGCGCTCGATCATCGCCTGCACGATGGACGGCTGGATGCCCTCGGTCGGCTCGTCCAACAACAGCAGCTTCGGCGCGCCGCACAGCGCCCGCGCCAGCGACAGCAGTTGCTGCTCGCCGCCGGACAGCGCGCCGCCGGGACGGTCGAGCAGCCGCGCCAATTCCGGGAACTCGGCCAATGCCTCGGCTTCGGCACGGTTGCGGTTGAGGCCTTTGGCGACCGCCGCGAAGTGCAGGTTCTCGCGCACCGACAGGCCGGGGAATATCTGGCGGCCCTGCGGCACGCTGCCGATGCCGGCGCGCGCGCGCGCATGGGCGGGGTCACGGCCGCTGTCGCGGCCGTCGAGGCGGATGCTGCCCGACCACAGCGGCAGCAACCCGGCAATCGCCTTCAGCAGGGTCGACTTGCCCATCCCGTTATGCCCCAGGATGCCGACGCACTCGCCCGACGCCACCGCGAGGCTGATGCCGTCGAGCACGCCGATGCGGCCATAGCCGGTGACGAGGCCCTCGACCTGGATCATGCCGCCGCCTCGCCAAGGTAGACGTCGCGCACCCGAGGGTCGGCGAACACCGCCGCCGCCGTGTCCTCGATCAGCACGCGGCCCTGGTGGAACACCGTGACCGTGCTGGCGATGGCGCGGATGAACTGCATGTCGTGCTCGACCACCACGATGGCGTGGTTGCGGTTCAGCGTGCGGATCACCTCGACCGCCGCCAGCATCTCCTCCGCGCTCATGCCGGCGGTCGGCTCGTCGAGGATGATGAGGTCGGGCTCCGGCGCCACCACCATCGCCAACTCGACCAACTGGCGCTGCCCATGCGCCAGCAGGCCGACGCGACGCCCGGACAGGTGGCCGATGCCGAGCCGCTCCATCACGGCGTCGGCGCGGATGCGGGCATGGCGCTCGCCGTGGCGGCGGCGCAGCGCCAGCACGACGCCCTCACGCACGTCGAGGCCGTCGAACAGCGACGGCACCTGCGTCTTGATGCCGACGCCGAGGCGGGCGATGGCGTGGGTGTCGCGGCCGGTGACATCCTTGCCGCGCCAGAAGATGCGGCCCGAACTCGCCTTGCACTGGCCGGTCAGGCATTTGAAGAACGTGCTCTTGCCGGCGCCGTTGGGTCCGATCAGGCAACGCAGCTCGCCCTCGGCCACCGACAGCGAGACGTGGTCGACCGCGACGACGCCGCCGAAGCGCATGGTGAGGTTCTCGGTCGAGAGCAGCGCGGTCATGCCGGGACGCGCCGCCGCCGCAGCCCGCGCAGCCAGCCGCCGACGGTCGGCAGCAACCCCTTCGGCACGCCCAGCACCGCCAGCATCAGCAGCACGCCGAGCACCAGATTGGGGTCGAGGTTGGGCAGCGTGCCGGCGTAGGTGGTGATCGCCTGCACCAACATGCAACCCACCACCGGCCCCGTCAGCGTGCCGAGCCCGCCGACCAGCACCCAGATGATGACCTGTCCCGCATACGACAGCGAGAACATCGCCGGGCTCACGAACACGCAGTTGGCGAACAGCACGCCGGCCAAGCCCGCCATCGCGCCGCCCAGCGCGAACAGGCCGAGCTTGTGCAGGCGCACGTCGTAGCCGAGCAACTCGGCGCGCAGCTCGTTCTCGCGGATCGCCACGGCGACGCGGCCGAACCGGGTCAGCAGCACCAGCTTGGCGATAGCGTAGCAGGCCACCAGGCAGGCCACCGCGATCATGAAGATTTGCGGCGGCTCCAGCGTCACATCGGGATGGCCGGGCAGGTTCAGCGGCGGCGTGTTGGGCATCCCGTTGAAGCCGCCGAGTGCCGCGTTGCCGATGGTCCACTGGTCGCCGGCGGTCGAGTTGGCGAACTCGAACAGGATCAGCGTCACCGTCAGCGTGATGACGCCCATGTAGACGTCGCTGACGCGGCCGAAGAACATCAGGTAGCCCAGTGCCGCGGCCACCAGCGTCGGCACCGCGACCGCGACCGGCACCGCCCAGGTGGAGTCGCCGAAGTTGAGCGCCGCGACCGCGTAGGCATAGGCGCCGAGGCCGAAGAACGCGGTCTGGCCGAAGCACAATATGCCGCCGAAACCCCAGATCAGGCCGAGGCTCAACGCCAGCAGCGACAGGCTCACGAACACCGTCGCGTTGATGAGCGCGAACAACTCCAGCGTGCGCGGCAGCAGCGCCGCCGCCAGTGCCGCCACCACGCAGGCGGCGGCGATCTCTAGCGCGGTGCGCCTCACATCGCCCGCCGCAGGAAGCGCCCGGTGATGCCGCGCGGCAGCAGCCGCAGCAGCACGATCGCCACCGCCAGCAACGCCACCTCGCCGAACACCGGCGTGGTCAGGAAGGTGCCGACCGTCAGCACGCTGCCGAGCAGCAACGACGCGGTCAGCGTGCCGGTCAGCATCGCCGCCCCTCCGGTGATGACGGTGATGAAGGCCTTGGCGATGTAGGCGGCGCCCATCGTCGGCAGCACCGCCGACAGCGGCGCGATCAACCCGCCGGCCAGGCCGGACAGCGCGGCGCCGGCGGTGAAGGTCGCCGCGTACACCCGCGTCGGCGCCACGCCGAGGGCCGAGGCCATCTCGGCGTTCTGCATGGTGCCGCGAGCGATCAGGCCCGCCGTGGTGAACCGCAGCACCGCCCAGATGCTCAGCGACAGCAGCGCCGCCGCGAGCATCAGGAAGATGTCGTAGAACGATTCGTGGAAGCGCCCGATGGCGAAGTTGCCGAGTGGGGCCGAGAAGCCGCTGACCGAGTTGCCCAGCGTCATGCTGACCGCTCCGATCAACGCCAGCGACAGGCCCCAGGTCGCCAGCATGGTGTCGATCATGCGGCCGTACAGGCTGCGGATCAGCAGCCGCTCGACCACCGCGCCGATCACTCCCACCACGATCGGCGGCACCACCAGGATCGACAGCCAGACGTTGACGCCGTGGCCGTGGGCGATCACCGCCGAGTAGCCGCCCAGCATCAGGAACTCGCCGTGCGCCAGGTTGATGACCCGCATCATGCCGAACACCACGGCGAGGCCGAGGCTCACGATCACCAGCGTGGCGACGCCGCTGGCGATCTGCAGGCCGACGATGACCGCATAGTCCATCGCTGCAGCCTTAGATCTTCACGTCGACGACGTACTGCTTGTTCTCGTTCGGGTGCGCTTCGAGGTTGCACACCGAGGCGGTGTCGCTTGGCGGCTGCTGCGGGAACGACTCGATCACCTTGAAGCCGTGGTTGTCCGCCTGCGCCACGGTAACGTCGAGCGTGGTGTGGTGGGTCTTGGGATCGACCACCGTCTTGCCCGCCGGCGTGTCCATGGAGATGCCGCTCTCCAGCGCCTCGATGACCTTCATGCGGTCGACCGAGCCGGCCCGCTTCACGCCCTCGGCCCACAGGTTGAAACCGACGTAGGTCCGCATTGCCAACTCGGCGCCGAGGTAGGGCGCGTTCGGCACCTTGGCGTGGAACTTCTCCAGGAACGCCTTGTTCAACGGGTTGTCGAGTTCCTGGAAGTAGCTGAACGCCGAGACGATGCTGTTGCCCTCCTCCGGCGAGAGCAGCAGGGTCTCGTTGCCGCCGCCGAACGTGGTCGACGCCATCGGGATCTGCGGCTTCATGCCCGAGGCCGCCCACTGCCGGTAGAACGAGACATGCGCGCCGCCGACCAGCGCCGACACCACCGCATCCGGCTTGGCCGCCTGGATCTTGCTGATCGCCGGGCCGAAGTTGGTGACGTCGAGCGGGAAGAAGTCGGCCGACAGCACTTCGCCGCCGGCCTCGCGGGTGTACTTGGTGATCCACTTGCTGGTGATCTGGCCGTAGTTGTAGTCGGCGGCGAGGATGTAGACCTTCTTGCCCCATTTCTCCATGATGTACGGCACCAGCTTGTTGACGTTCTGGGCCGGAGTGGAGCCGCAGCAGAAAACGTTGCGGTCGCACACGCCGCCTTCGTACTGCGTGTTGTAGAAATACAGCGTGTTGTAGCGATGCAGGATCGGCCGGATCGCCTCGCGCGACGCCGAGGTGATGCCGGCATGGACGACGGCGGCACGGTCCTTGGTCGCCGCCTGGACGGCGAACTGCGTATATAGCTGGATGCTCGATTGCGGGTCGTAGTTGATGAGCTGGACCTCGCGCCCCAGCAGGCCGCCGGCGGCGTTGCACTCCTCCACCGCGAAGTCGAGGCAGGCGATCATCGGCTTGCCGTAGATGTCGAGGCCGCCCGATGCGTCATGGATGCCGACCACCTTGATCGGGTCCGCTCCCAGGGCCGCGTGGCGCATGATCGCCGGTGCCGCAAGCGTGCCGGCGGCGGTCAGCAGCACGGTCTTCAGGGCGTCACGTCGGTTGAGCAGCATTGCGGTGCCTTTGCCAGGAGTTCGCGCGAGCGGCGCGGTGTGCAAGGCAGGAGCACAAAGCGGGCCAACCCACCGCGCTGGCGTAACCCTCGGTCCTGGCGACGGAACCGTGCTCAATCTGCGGTCGGAACGGGCATGTTGCCCGCGGCTGCCACCCGCTTGCTCAAAGTCCGGCCTCGACCACGATGGGCGAGCCGTCGCTGAAACGGGAGAAGCGGAACGGCGTCGGATCGACCAATGGCCGCGCCCCTGTCGCGAGGTCGGCGGCGAGGTGGCCGGCGGCGGGTCCGATGCCGAAGCCGTGGCCGGAGAAGCCGGTGGCCACCACCAAGCCCGGCAGCTCGGCGACCGGGCTGATGACCGGCACCGCATCGGGCGTGACATCGATCAGCCCGGCCCATTGCTGCACCACCTGCATTCCCGAGAAGCCGGGGAACATCGCCCGCAGCCGCTGCCCGGCCTCGGCGTTGAGGCCGGCGTCGGGTTCGGGGTCCAGCACGCGCGTTGCCTCGAACGGGCTTGGCGCGTCGAGGCGCCAGGTCTTCGGCGTGCGTGCCTCGACCATGAAGCGGCTGTCGAGGCGCGGCCGCAATCCCTTCCACTCGGCTTTCAGCGCCGGCAGGAACTCGCGCATGAAGCGGAACGTGTCGGGCACCAGCGGCACGATGTTGCCGTGGCCGTTGGCAATGCTGTAGCCGCCGTCGAGCCGTTTGCGGAAGGCGAAGTCGCCGAGCCAGACGGCGGTGTCGGGCAATCCCCGCAGCGGCGCCGTGCGCAGCACCGAGGAGCGCATCTTCAACTGCGGCAGCCGTAGCCCCAGGCTGCCGCAGAACAGCCGCGACCACGCGCCGCCAGCCAGGATCACCGCCTCGCAGGCGATCGGCCCGCGCTCCGTCACCACGCCGCTGACCCGCCCGGCGGTGCGCTCGATGCCGCGCACGGCGCAGCCGGTCAGGATGCTCGCCCCCAGGCCGCGTGCCGCCAGCGCGATGGCGGGCGCGGCTTTTTGCGGCTCGGCGCGGCCGTCGCTGGCGGTGTAGAGGCCGCTGCCGATGGCCTTGGCGGCGCCCGGCAGCAGCGCCGCGATCTCGGCGGCGCCGAGCAGGCGGCTGCCCATCTGGTAGGGCCGCGCGCGTTCCAGCCATGCCTCGTGGTGCCGGCGGTCGTCGTCGCCGCTGGCCGCGTAGAACACGCCGCAGGTGCGGAAGCCGGTCTCGGCCCCGACCGTCCGGTTCATGCCCTCCCACATCCGCAGGCTCTCGATGATGAGCGGGATCTCGCGCTCGTCGCGGCCGGTCTTGCGCACCCAGCCCCAGTTGCGGCTGGATTGCTCGCCGGCGATGTGGCCCTTCTCGCACAGCGTGACGCTGATGCCGCGCGCGGCCAGGGCCAGGGCGGCGCTGACCCCGATGATGCCGCCGCCGACCACCACGACGTCGCTGCGCGCCGGCAGCGCGTCGTCGCCGGCAACCGGGTCGACCGGTGGTCCCATCGGAGACTCCCTCGCTGCGCCAATACCGGCGACGATTATCCACGGTACGCAAGCAGCCCGCGCCGGAGTCCGGCGTTGTGTGATGCCAACCTATGTCGGATACCCGTGAACGCATATCCTCGCCCCGCTGGCCCCGGCTGCGCGGTCGCCATCGCAATTCCGGTCAAGGACGAGGCCGAGCGCATCGGCAACTGCCTGCGCGCGCTCGCCGGACGGCACGGCAACCCCGACCATCACCCCGACCATCAAGTCGTGCTGCTGCTCAACAACTGCACCGACGCCACGGCGGCCGTGGTGGCGGCGTTGCGGCCAAGCCTGCCGATGACCGTACATGCCATCGAATGCACCCTGCCCCGCAGCCAGGCCAGCGCCGGCTTTGCCCGGCGTCTGGCGATGCGACACGCGGCGCGGCTGCTGCGGCCGGACGGCGTGTTGATGACCACCGATGCCGACGGCTGCGCCATGCCGGGCTGGGTCGCGGCCAACCTCGCGGCGATGCGCGACGGCGCTGAGGTGGTGGCGGGACAGGCGGTGATCGACCCGGTCGAGGCCACGCTGATCCCGCAGCATCTGCACGACGACGATGCGCTGGAGTGCGCCTACGCCGACCTGCTAGACGAGATCAACGCGCTGGCCGACCCCGATCCCACCGACCCCTGGCCGCGCCACAGCGAGCACTCCGGCGCCAGCATCGCGGTGACGCTCGACGCCTACCTGCGCGCCGGCGGCATCCCGGCGATGAAGATGGGCGAGGACCGGGCGTTCGTGGCGGCGCTGCGGCGCATCGACGCGCCGATCCGACACGCGCTCGGCGTGCGGGTGGTGGTGTCCGGCCGCACCGTGGGCCGCGCCGCCGGCGGCATGGCGGACACCATGCGGCGGCGCATCATGCGACAGGACAGCATGATCGACGACCGGCTGGAACCGGCCCACATGCGGGCGCGCCGCGCCGGCCTGCGCGTCAGGTTCGCCGCCGCCCGCCGCGCCGGCGATTGCCCGCCCTCGCTGTCGTTGGCGCTCGATGTCGCCCATGCGGAACTCGCCGCGGCGATGGCTTTGCCGTTCGTCGGCGCCGGCTGGGCGATGCTGGAGGCGTGCAGCCCGGCGTTGTTGCAACAGACAGTGGCGCGGGCCGATCTGCACCGCGAACTGCGGCGCGCGCGCGGCATCCGCAACAGCCTGCTCAGCCGCTCCGCCGCAGCAGGTCCAGGCGGTACCGCGGCGCTCGCCGATGCAGTGCCGGCGTAAGCTGCGCGGCGGCGGCGATGAACAGGGTGGCCGCCTCGTCTCCGGTGGAGGGCGAGTTGGTCTCCCCGGTCCAGTTGACCAGCAACGCCAAGCCGCCCGGCGACAGGCTCGCGGCCACCCGCTGCGCGGTGAGCGCGAGGTCGGCGGGGCCGAGGAAGTAGAGCACCTCGGACAGCGCCACCAAATCGAACCCGCGCTCCGGCCACTCGCCCGGAACGTGCATCCGGCGGAACTCCACGTGATCGAGGCCGGCGCAATGACGCCGCGCGGCCTCCAGCGCCGCCTCCGCCACGTCTACCGACAGCAGGCGGTCGCAACGCCCAGCCAACTGGCGGGTCAGCACGCCGATGGAGCAGCCGACCTCGAACGCCGACGCGAACCGCCGCTCGGGCAGTGCCGCCAGGGTGGCGGCGTATTTCTCGCGTTCGTACGGGCTGGTGTGGAACCCCCAGGGGTCCTCGCTGGCGGCATACAGGCGGTCGAACACGTCCGGCGACCAGGAGGGGCGTTCGGTGGTCATGGGGTGGTCAGATAAACTTCATACGGCCGGTCGAACACCGCCAGCAGGCCGGGCGGCAGGCGGAAGCCGGTGGGGTCGTCGGTGATGGCGTCGGAGTATTGCGTGGCGTGCGCGGCGATGGCGCGGCGCTTGGCCGGCAAATGCGCCGCCATGTCGAGCCGCCATCCGGCAACCGGAACATCCGGCAGGCTGGCGTCCGGCGGCAGCGTCCAGCCCCAAACCGGATAGGACAGCAATCTTACGCCGGCCGCCTCAGTCACCGCGATGGCCATCGCGTGCGCCGCCTCGTGGTCGCAATGCGGGTCGTGCCGCCACGGCGACGCTATCAGGCGGCAATCGTGATGACCGACCAGACGCAGCAGCTCCGCCACCGCGCGATCGAACTCCGGCCCCGCCATCGGCCCCGAGGTGTCCCGCACGCCGAGAAAATACAGCCGCTCCGGCGGCAGGCCGAGGATCGCGGTGGCGTCCCTCGCCTCCCGCTCACGCCGCGCCCGCAGCATCGGCGGCGGATGGCTGGGCGAGTTGGGGTGCGAGCCGATGCCGTCGGTGAGCACCGCCACGACCGGCGGCTGTCCGCGCCGGCAGGCCTCGGCGATCAACCCGCCGCAGCCCAGCGACTCGTCGTCGGCATGGGGCGCCAGCACCAGCACGGTGACGCCGCCGGTCAGCGTCGCCAATCCGCACAGCGGCAGCGCCGCGAACCGCCGCAGCACGTCGCCGGCCCGACACACGCCCTGCTCAGGCATCCGGCAGCGCCCGCTGCATAAACCACCGCGCCGCTTCGTCCAGCGTCTCGTCGGGGGCCGGCTGGCGCAGATAGGTGGCGAGGTCGCGCATCATGCGCTCAACCGGATTGGACTGCAGGAATCCCGCCAGGCCGAGCGAGCGCTGCACCGCACGCATCGCGTCCAGGCAGGCGGTCTCCACCGCGATGCGCGCCAAATTGACGTAGCCGGCGACATCCTCCGCGACCAGGTCGCGGCGTTCGGCAATCACCGCCGCCTTGCGCACCCAAAGCAGCGCCGTCTCCTGGGCGATCAACGCCGCGCCCATGCGCGCCGCCTGATGCGGAGCCTCGTGGCGGTTGCGGGCCGCGAGTTGCCGACGCGCCGCCTCGACCAGCGCTTCCAGCCCGCCCAGCGTCACCGCCGAGGTGCGCCAGGCGCCGGCGGAGAACTCCGGCTGGCGCAGATAGTCGCCGGGCTGCCCGATCAGCGCCGAAGCGTCCACCGCCGCGCCGTCGAAATCCATGCTGCCGGTGCCGCACGCGCGCATCCCCTGCAAATGCGCCTTCTCGCCGCTCACCCGCTCGCCGATGTGCAGCGGCACCACGATCATGTGCGACTGACCGTCCAAGGTTTGGCCCTCCGAGGCTTGGCCGTCCGAGACCTGCGCGGTGACGAGCGCGCGGGTGGCGTAGCCGGCGGCGGAGCAGAAGATCTTGCGGCCGTGCAGCTTGCCGTCGTCGAGTCGCAGCCGCTCATTCGGCTCGGTGTTCCAGATCGCGAACAGATGGCCCGCCGCGGCGTCATCGGCGGCAGCGCGCAACTGCGACCCGGTGCCATACGTCGCCACCAGCTTGAGGGCGTTCACATGCCCCTCGAACACCCGGCCCACCGCCAGGTTGCCGCGCCCGATCAACCGCAGCAGCTCCAGCAAGTCCAGCGCGCCCGCTGGCTCGGTGCCCAGCCCGACGCCGCCGAATAGCTCCGGCAACGGCGCCACGTAGGCGCCCATCGCGTGCAGGTCGGCGAACTCGGTGGCGGGGAACGCGCCGCCGGCATCCAGCGCCGCCGCATTCTCCTGCCAATCCGCCACCAGACCCGCCATGCGACGGAGCAGGCCGGGCGCGGACAAGGCGTCGGCGCTGTCGGGCTGCATCGTTTTAGCCTTTGAACCAATGAAGCACGTCAACGGCCCATGCCGACCGCCGTTCCATCGCATCCCTCGGTCCACACCCGCCCCGCACCGTAAACAAAGTGTAATCTGCTGCAGTGCAGCAAAACACCTTGCACTAAATGTTTTCTGTGCTATACATTTGTTGTGGCTGGGAGCCGTCCCGTCACATTGGAGATAGAGACATGGCAACTACAACGCATCAGACCGCTCGCACCGCCAGCCACGACAGCGCCGCCGCTTCGCCGAACGCCCTCATGGCGCGGCTGAACGCCTGGAGGAGCAAGCGCCGCGAGATCGCCCGGATCGAGTTCGAGCTGGGAACCTACACGGAGCGCAACCTGGCCGACCTCGGCCTGACATCGAGCGACATCCCCGCCGTCGCCCGCGGCCAGTACCGCCGCTAGAGCCGTTCCACACCAACTGTCCGCGAGCGAAGGCTCATAGGGCGGAACGGCGCAGCGCCTTCCGCCACTCCGAGCGTTCCGAAGTCGGCGGAAGGCGCTGCGCTGTTCCGCCCTACATTGCAGACAGCCGGCGTGAGCGCTATCGGGTCATGTACTGTAGGTCGTGCAGGCGTCGGTACAGGCCGTCCGCCGCGATCAGCTCGCGGTGGCCGCCCTGCTCGGCCACCCCGGTCTCGTCCACCACCACGATCCGGTCGGCGTTCTGAATGGTCGCCAAGCGGTGCGCGATGATGAGCGTGGTGCGGCCGCGCGCCAGTTCGGCGAGCGAGGACTGGATGGCGCGTTCGGTTTCGGTGTCCAGCGCCGAGGTGGCCTCGTCCAAAATCAGGATCGGCGGGTTCTTCAGGAACATGCGGGCGATCGCCACCCGCTGCTTCTGCCCGCCCGACAGCTTCACCCCGCGCTCGCCGACCAGGGTGTCCAGCCCGCCCGGAAGCTGGGCGATGACGCCGTCCAGTTGCGCGCGCCGGGCAGCTTCGAGGATCTCGGCCTCGGTCGCATCCAGCTTCCCGTAGGCGATGTTGTGGCGCAGCGTGCCGCCGAACAGGAACACGTCCTGTTGCACGATACCGATCTGGCCGCGCAGCGACTTCAGCGTCATGGCGCGAATGTCGATGCCGTCGATCGTGACGCGCCCGCCGAGCACGTCGTAGAAGCGCGGCAGCAGCGCGCACAATGTCGTCTTGCCGGCGCCGGACGGTCCCACGAACGCCACCGTCCGCCCCGCCTCGATGGTCAGGTCGACGCCGCGCAGCACGATGGCGTCCGGGCTGTAGCCGAAGGTCACGCCCTCGTAACGGATCTCCCCGCGCGGGTTCGTGACCGCGGCGGCGTCCGGGGCATCGGTGACGTCGGGTTCGGTGTCGAGCAGTTCGGAGTAGCGCCTGAAGCCGGCGATGCCCTTGGGGTAGGTTTCCAGCACCGCGTTGATCTTCTCCACCGGGCGGAAGAATACGCCGATCAGCAACAGGAAGCTGATGAAGCCGCCGTTCGACAGCGCGCCGTGCAGCACGAAATAGGTGCCGGCGATCATCACCACGATCTGCGTCAGCCGCATACTGAGGTAGCTCAGCGAGGTGCTGGCGGCCATGATGCGGTAGGCTTCGAGCTTGGTTTGGCGGTAGCGCCGGTTGTCCTCGGCGAACAATTCGCGCTCGTGGTCCTCGTTGGCGAACGCCTGCACGACGCGCATCCCGCCGACGTTCTCCTCGATCCGCACGTTGAACTGGCCAACGCGGTTGAACAGCGCCCGGAACGAGCGGGTCATCCGCGAGCCGTAGCGGCTGGCCAGCAGGGCGCTGGCGGGCACCACCAGCGTCGTCAGCAGCGCCAGCCTGGCGTTGATCGTGAACATCAACGCGAAAGCGCCGATGAAGGTCATGATGGCGATGAACAGGTCTTCCGGCCCGTGGTGCGCCACCTCGCCCACCTCCTCCAGATCCTTGGTCACGCGGGCGACCAGATGGCCGGTCTTCTGGTTGTCGTAGAAGCGGAACGACAGCTTCTGCAGATGGTCGAAGCTGCGCCGGCGCATCTCCGTCTCGATGTTGATGCCGAGCATGTGGCCCCAGTAGGTCACCACCACCATCAGGCCTGTGTTGACCAGATAGATCACCAGCAGGCCCGCCGACGCCAGCAGGATCAATCCCCAGTCCTGCCCGGGCAGCAGCCGGTCGATGAAGCTGCGGACAGCCATCGGGAAGCCCAGCTCAAGCAGCCCGGACACCACGGCGCAGCAGAAGTCGACTGCGAACAGGCGCCAGTGCGGCCGGTAGTAGGCGAAGAAGCGGATCATGCGCGGCGGATGTTCCAGGTGGAATGATGGACTGGCAGAGTAGCACGGCCACCTGGGTCAGGCCGTGAAACCTATGTTGGCAGGCTTTATTTGAGGTAGCCCTGACGCCCCGACCAGGTACGGATCTTGCGGCGCAGGGCGCGCGGGATCATGCGGAAACCCAGCCGCACCGAAGCCTTACGATACAACCGCGGCGGCAGCAGGCCGATGCCGGACGAGAACGAGCCGGTCCTTATCAGGCGGGCGGCGGTGTCGGCGGCGTGCCAGTCGACCATGTGGCGGTCGGACCCGTCGAGTTCGGTATGGCGGGAGATCACCCGGCCGATGTAGCCGCAGTCCTCGGGTTCCAGTTCGTAGCTGCGGTAGGAGCTGGCTTCGAGCATCTTGGCGGCCAGCGAAATCTCGAGCTGCCACCGCTCGCGCTCGTCCAAGCCGGCGCTGCCGATCCTGAACACTTCTTCCAGCGACTTGGCGGCGTTCAGGCGGCCGATGCTGGCCTTCTCGAAGACCACATCCTCGCGGCCCGCCTGCCGGCGCAGCGCGGAAATCCCGGCCAGTTGCGAGTACAAGGCGGCAATGCGGCCATTCACGATCGACCGGCTGGAGATGCTCTGCGCGTGAACCCGGTAGTCGCCGAGCACGTCATCCAAATTGTGCAACCGGCCAACCTCCCGCAGCCGCCAGTAGAGATCGGTGTCCTCCGCATGGAAGGCGTAGCGGTAGCCGCCGACCTTCTGGACCGCCCAGCGCCGCATCAGCACGAACGGATGCAGCAGGTACGGCTCCTTCGACGGAATCCGCGTGGGGTCCGCCAGTTCGGGAGAGTCGTAACGGGCGATGGTGTCGGTGGGAGCGCCGTCGGCGTCGATCTGCCGCACCGCGTTGGAGACGGCGACGCAATCGGGGTTTGCCCTGAGATAGGCGATCTGCTTCTCAAAACGCTCGGGGTAGGCAACGTCGTCGGCGTCGTGGCGGGCGATAAACTCCGCCGTGCAATGCTCGATGCCGTGGTTCAGCGCATCGACGATGCCGCCGTTGACCTGGGTCACCACGCTGATGCGCGGGTCGCCGGCTTGCATGTCGGCCAGGATGTTCGCCGTGCCGTCGGTGGACCCGTCGTTCACCACGATCATGCGGAAATCGGCGAAGGTCTGCCGCTGGATGCTGTCGATCGCCTCGTGGACCGTCGCGGCCCCGTTATAGACGGGGATCAGCACGTCAATGGGCTCGGGCCGGCTCATAAGGACAACACTTTTCAAGTATTACAAACTATTCATGAAGCACAATGTCGGCCCACTGGGCGCGGCGTTACGCTCATTTACCTCACCATCCATCAGTTTAGCAGGCAGTCCCAGAGCTTTGGAAGCGGCAGGGCTCGGAGCATAAGCCTAACAGCTGTGCGGAGGCCTCGGGTGAACCAGGAAAGCTTGCTTCTGGCGAGCTTTCT
>JAABUJ010000915.1_pt1 | contig 49639 bp, 42 predicted proteins | sample 5559131 | NCBI WGS metagenome assembly JAABUJ01 (sample SAMN10711875, study PRJNA513366) | rock metagenome | isolation source: Antarctica rocks | place: Antarctica: Victoria Land, Mt New Zealand nord | collected 2016-01-07
CGGCCAGAACCAAGGACGCACTCTGGAACGCCATCGGGTTGCTCATCGACGCCTTCGAGCCCGAGGAATGCCGAAATTACCTCGTCAACGCAGGCTATGAGTTCGAGTAAACGCAAACGGCTCTAGCAGTTCCATTGTGGAAAGCCGCTGCCGGCCGCTCAGCCCAGGATGAGGACGTGCATCGCCCTGGGCTTCCTTGGTGTCGCCTGCTGCCGCGGTCCTCGGATTATCCGGCCGCCATGTGCTCAGCCATGCGGAGGTGCATCTTCACGATCGGAACGGCACTTTGCGCGGCAGCCCTGATCGCGGGCACGCCGCCCGAACGCGCGTAGCGTTCCTCAAGCGCCAGCGCTTCCTTGTGCGATCGCACCTGCTGGGCCGCATACGCGCGGTCAAATCTCGCGCCCGAAAGGCCCCGCAGTTGTGCGATCATCCGTTTCTGGTCAAAACGAAGTGGCGGAGGCGGGGGAGGCTGCATCCCGGAATGCCGGACAGCTCCCATAAGCGTTGCGGTCGTTTTCGTGTGGTCGCGGACCATCCGGGCACCGAAGCGCCTGGCAGCCGGCCCACCCGCCCGCTGGGCCATTCTACCTTCTCGGATCTCGAACTTGTCGGATTGAGCGGATGCTTTGGTGAAGCTGGACGTGGACATGGGTCCTGCCAGGCGAGCCATGGCGGGCGCCGTAGCGGCGCCAATTGTGCCGGCCATCGCGGCAGCGAAGAGCAGCGTTCTGATCATGGGCGAAAACTCCGAGTGCAACCGGCGGCCCAGCGGCCGCCTTGACGAACACAATCTCCAGAAAGCGGGTTCCCCGCCAGGCTCGTTCGGTTCGGGCCAAGCAGGTTGAGATGGTTCTCCGGCCCGCTCAGCCGAGGGGATCTCGCAGCGATCGCGGCCGAAGTCGCGATCCGGCAACAACGAAGCAATAGCGCCAGAGATTTTCAGGCCACCTCGAACGGAGGGTTCAATGGATTTCGCGTCATCGGCATCTTCGGCGCGAAATAAGCAAGTCAGCCACTCCTTGCCGTCGCATTCGCACAAGGTCCGGACAATGAGGTGGATGGTCCAGTGTCTCACGAAGCGAGGCCGCTTGCCGCAGAAAAGCACATGAACAGGTAGAACCCGTTCCATTGCACGGCCCAACGGGCTTCGGGATCCTGGAGCTTCCGGAACTCGGAATCCGGAAGTTGGCTGACCCCGCCGAAACCCCATTCGCCCGAAAACAAGAAGCCCGGGACCGAATGATCGGAGGGGACGGCGCACCACAGGTCGACCTCATGCCGTCGCCGGAACAGGTTCCAGCCATGATGGTGAGCACGGGTCATCGCATGCCCATTCGGGCCGGTTTGGGAGGATCGCCCCCCGCGTATCGGACTGAGCGCGGGCATTTTCATACTCCTTGAAAGGCCGCGGACGCCGCCGATCGAAGGTCAGCTTCGGCACGCCGACCACGACGAGGTCCAATCAGGCCCCGGCCTTCGCTCCACTCGGCCTCATCTGCGGGCAGACCGAAATTACCTGGGTTAAGCGGCGCTCTTTCTTTGCCGCCGAGCTTGTGGCGCTCTGATCCTGCCCTTCGAGGGCGCGCGGGAGGCCATGTCGGTTCACGTCCGGTGCGCTGGTGTGGCTTGGAGCGCAGCCGCTCGCGACGCGCGCTATCCAAACCAGGGATGCCACGACAAACGACCGTGGTCTCGCCGCCCACCGCCCTACCGTGCGTCTTGCGAAGGGGTTTTGTACAAGGGCCGCGGCCGGATCGCGCCTTGACCGGAACGCCGGGCGCTGTTCAGACGAACCGAGCCGCCCCGGTAGAAGTCGAATTCATCACCTTGAAGGAACACACGACAGAATGTCGGCGATTGTCCCAGACATCCCATTGAAACGGGCCGCCATCCTCACTGTGGGGGTGGTTCGCCTGCACACCGAGAAGGCTACGACATGCGCACGACACTCACTGTTCTACTGGGTTGTGGTTCCGCATTGCTGACCTCAACGGCCTTTGCCGGGGTGGACGACGTCACTCCGGCCTTGCGCAAGCAGGCCGAAGCGGTTTGTCAGGCCGATGCCCTGCGGCTTTGCGCCGATGCCATACCCGACGAGACCGCCGTCGTCTCCTGCATGCGGCCCAAGCGGGCACTGCTGACGGTCCCCTGCCGAAAGATTTTCGACGAGGTGACGCGAGAGGTGCGACGCTGACGCGAATGCCGCGTTCGGGTTCACTCCCGAGAGTAGGCCGCGTGACCAAGGTTCCGAAAGAGCTTGCTCTCGCCAAAGTGTCTGATGCTCGACGACCTTAGCCGGACTCCTATCACATCGGGCAGTCTAGCCCATGGCCCCACAAGGACCGCTTGCATCGGCGTTGTAGGGACTTCAGCAGACCAGTCATGCAGAAGCAAGCACCCCGGGCCGAACACGGCTTCCAAAAGCCGATCTCCAACGGTCCGAACGCCCGAGCACGCGACGAGCCGGTCGGGCAGACTGGACGCGGGCTTCGAGATGATTCCAGCAAGCCCGTGGAGATCACCCCAGAGGAGGAAGCCAAGATCGCGCGCCAGATACTCGGCAGATGACGTGAGGCCGGTCGAACTCGGAGTTTTTACGCGGGGAAGTCGTGCCCGCCATGAATCGCAAAAAGCGCCGCCAAACGGCCCGAGAAGGGGACGGCGTAGACCGGAGAGCGCCAGGGTGGCTGCGGGCTCGGTGTTCCGCACCAGGCTGTGAGACTAGGGAGAGGCAACCTCGCCATCCTGAAATGCAACCACTTCAGCCCTCCGTCCTGATCTCACGACGGACCTGCCCGTGCGCGACGACAGCGAAAAGGCCGGTGCCGCCGATCAGGTTGCCGACGAGTGCCGGCAGAATGAACCCACCCACGGCGCCTGCGAAGCTCGTCCGTCCCGCCAGCGTCAGCAACCAGGCTTCCCCGGCTCCGGCCACAACGTGGCTGAAGCCGCCGAGGGCGATCACATAGGTGACCAGCACGATCACCCAGAACTCGCTGCCACGGGCGTTTGGGAGGATCCAGGCGATGGAAGCGATAAGGAAGCCCGCCGGCATGGCGAGCAACAAGGTCGTCCCCGCGTCATGGGTCAGGATTGCTTTGGAGACCTCCAAGGCCGCCGCAAGCTGCTCTGGTCCAACGATGATCCGCCACGCCATCAACGCCGCCACCAAAAACGTGCCCGCCATGTTGGCCACGAATACGGCGGTCCACAAGCGGAGGAGCCGGCCCAGATTACGAGCGGTCGGATGTGTGGCGAGGGGAAGGACCGCCGTCACCGTACTTTCGGTGAACAGCTGAAGATTGCCCAGGATCACGATGACGAAGCCCACCGTGTAGCCAAGCGCAACGACCAACTCGGTCCATTCGGCATCGGGCAGGCGCATGTGAAGAAAAGCTTCTGCCAGCAGCGATGCACAGATGGCCACACCAGCGGCGAATCCGGAGAACAGCAGCGACTGTATCGGCCGTCCGAGTTCTTCGTCTCCCTGCAGCCGCACGACCTCATGAACGACCTTGGCCGAACCCGAGCTTCGGTCGCTGACCGACTGCTTGTCACCCTCGGACATGCCGGTCGAGGGCTGTGCCTCATAATCGGCTGGTTCAGTTCTGACTTCCGACATGTGGGTCCTTCCGGACTGGGTTGTCTGTGTCGGCAGCGTCGCCGTTGCGCACAGCTGCAGGCGACCCGCTTGTCGTCGCCAACCATTCTGGCAGCTTCACCTGGGGCTAGGGCGTCCCTGGCGACGTCCCCGGCGCTTTCGCCGTGACGAACGATCCAGATGCGACTGGGCCAGTGCTGCTGCATGGGGCATTCTCTACGAACTCCAACGGCAACGTTCGTTTGTTATCGAGAGTTCAGCCAAGACGTTTTGCGCCGACATCGCCGATTCCGGCCTTTGTTGTGCGCAGGACTGATCGGATCAGGGAAGCGCCGTGACGCATTTGCAATCCTACGCCAGTCTCCCCGCCTTGGCCGACGACGGGTCGGTCTACGTGGTGATCGAGACCGCAAAAGGCAGTCGGAACAAATACGCCTTCGATGAGAAGCTCAACGTGTTTTTGCTCAAGGGGGTGCTGCCCGAGGGGTCATCTTTCCCGTACGATTACGGGTACATCCCATCGACGAAGGGCGGAGACGGCGACCCGCTCGACATCCTGGTCATCATGGACGTGCCGGCCTTCACCGGCTGCGTCATCACGGCCAGGGTGGTCGGTGCGATCGAGGCGGAGCAGACCGAAAGGGACGGTCGGCGCGAACGTAACGACCGGCTCATCGGCGTTGCCACCCATGCCCATACGCACGACCACGTCCGCTCGCTGTCCGACCTGCGGCCTCAGATGGTCGAAGAGATCGAGGCCTTCTTCCAGCACTATAACCGGCTCGCCGGAAAGGCCTTCGACCCGGTCCGGCGCAGTGACGCCGGAACCGGCATGACGCTGGTGGAAGAAAGCATGCACGCGTTCACGGAGTGATAGCTGTATCCCTGCGAAAGGCTCCCGAACTGCTCAGGTCTCGACTTCCGTGCCGCTTTCCTCGATCTTGTCGAGCACTTTTTCGGGGGCGACGTGCTCCTCGAGTTCCGACAAGCTCGGGTCGCGAGCTTCCCCAACCCCAAGCTTTTCGGCGACGGCGATCGTCAAGTGAAGAAGCTGGGTGATTTCGTGCTCGGAGAGTAGGTTGACTTGCACGTCGAGTTCCGCCCGGCGGTCGGCCGCCGCCGCCGCCCGGTTTTGACTGATCAGTACGAAGGTCGACAAGAAAATCCCTTCGACCGACGTCACCGTCGCCAGGATCACGAACGTCTTGTCGAATGCCGGGACAAAAGACACCCATTCGAGGTTGATGCCCACCCACAACGCTACGATCACAATATGCAGGTACACGAAGACCATGCTGCCGGTGAAGCGGGTAATACCCTCGGCCACTCGGGTTTCCGAGCTAGCCTTGGCCTCCTCGCCCTTGCGGCGCTGCTTGAGCGCCTCGATGTTGCGATCGAGGACGGTTGAAAAGTCTCCCGGTCGCAACGCGTCGGTGGTCGGACTGTCAGCCTGGGCAACCCTGTTTTTCCTTGGTGCCGGCGCGGTCATGTTGGAAGCCTTTTGAGCAGGTTCGTCGCGGTCACAACCGTCGAGCATTCACAGAGCTTGGGTCGACGAGAAGCCGGCATCGCATCGAGTAAGTGCTGCCGATAGGTATCGCTCTCGCCCTACCGGGATATGCACATCGAGAGAAGACAATGGCGTCCTACGCCGAAGATGGGCTCAGCAGCTCGAACGAATAGGGATGGCGAAAGGTCTGCTGGCTGAGCAAGGTTCGCCTTGGGTCGCGTGGCTGATCGGCTACGGGGGCATGGCCGATATCGTGGCTCTGTGGGAAGCCCCCGAGCCCAAGTCCGGCACGCGGCAGGCCGGTCCGCACCACCGACGAGGCCGTGCCCGCTCGACCGCGGTTGCAGGGGCCCGATCCCAACAGGCTGCTGTCGGTATCGGACTTCACCTATGTCGCGATCTGGACCGGGGACGGGGTCGAAAGGAGCCGCGGACGGCTCAAACCGATCTGCTGCGCGCCCAGTTCGCGGCTGAACTCAGGATCGGTCCTACGGTGGCCGTTCTGGTCCGGCAGCGAGAACAAGCCGACGGCACAGGGCCTGTCATTGTCCCATCCCGGGTAGTCCAGCACCGGATAGAGGCAGATCCCCTGGATCGGCACGTTCGCGTGCTGAGCGGCCCGGACTTCCCCCGAGACATAGTGCAGCCAGGATGGGCGCGCCGTTCCCTCGGCTCCGGTTTCGGCCAGGATTATGGGTCGGCCATAGCGGGCATAGACCTCGCCCAGCAGTTCCCGGAGCGGCCGATGGGCATGGTGGCCGAGCGGGATCGTCCCTCCGCCATGGTACCACTGATTGTCCGGATAGAAATTGACCCCCACGACGTCGAGCAAGTCCGGATGGCCGCCGAGTTCCGGCGCGAGCCGCCCCGAGATCATGTCCAGAGCCTCGAATTGAGCAAGCCGGTACGTCTCGGCTGATGCGATGTCGGTTGCCGAGTCCGAGCGGGGTGCCACGTGAATGAGCGGCTCTGCGCTGAGGAAGCGGGCGCGCGGCGCGACTGAGCGAACGGCCGTCGTTCCGGCTATCGAGGCCCGCACCAACTGGCGCTTGAGTTCCGATCCTCGGCCGTGCGTAACCGGCGCGAAACGACCAACCTCGCCGCCTGCCCACGCCCAGAACGAGATCTCGTTGACGGGGCAAAAAAACGGCGTTGTGTCGCTTTCTTCGGTGACGACCCGGGTTACTTCGGCCGCGAACCTGGCAAAGCGGTCCACGAAAGCGCTCGACCAGATGTCGAGCCCGTCAGGCCACCCGTAGTGGCAAAGATCCCAGACCACCTGCAAGCCAAGCCGGCGCGCGGCCCGCAACATGGGAATCAGACTCGACCAGTCATAACGACCAGGGGAAGTTTCGATGAGATGCCATCGGATGCCGTCGCGGGCCGCCCAGATGCCCTGCCGCATGAGGGAGCGGTAATCCTCCTCCGCCAACCGGTCGTGAGCGGTCGAAGCCAGGAGATCCAGGCGCCGGCCGTCCGAGCGGCGATGGCTGGAGCATTCAAACCCGCCCAGAAAGGTGCTGGCGAAAGGCCAGGACCTGGAGGCCTGCTCTGCCCGGGACTCGCCCGGCCCGATCCCGACGGGCAGGAACGTCGGCTGACCGTGAGCCATGAACTTCACCTTGCTCATTCCGCCGCGATCATGGTTGGTTCGGCGTGCCAGTCGACTTCGCAGTCCCGCACGAAACGTGCGATGGCATTCTCAAGGGTGGGCATCACCCAAGCCCTCTCACTGGAGAGCGCCGTATTCCTGGCCGTCCCGTTTTGCTCGACGGCAGTGTCCTCCTGCGCCAGCCCGGCCTCGGCAAAGAGACGGGACCCGAATTCCGCCCAGCTCACCTCGCCCTCGTTGACGAGGTGCCAAAGGCCCGTTTCGCCGTCGATCAGAAGGTCCAGGGCCGCATGGACGAGGTCGGGTACGTAGGTGGGCGAGACAACGTTCTGCGACATCTCGAGCGGGCGGCCTTCCGACAGCGCCCGCAGCGCCGTAAAGGCGAAACTGTGCCGGTCCCAGGGTCCGAAAAAGGCACTCGCGCGGATCGCGAGGGCCCCAGGGTGGCAGGCTAGAATGGCGCTTTCGGCCAGGGCCTTGCTCTCCCCATAGACTCCGGTCGGGCAAGTGGGGTCGCTTTCGACGTAAGGGCGGCCGAGATGCCCGTCGAAGACGAGGTCCGACGAGAAACTGACCAGAGGGAGACCGAGCTTCGCGCATGCCGAAGCCAGGAATTCGGCACCGGCCGTGTTGGCCATCCGGCACGCCTCGAACTCGCGTTCGGCTTGCTCCACTTGGACATATCCGGCCGTGTTGATCACAGCCCAGGGCCGGTGAACCTCGATCGCGCCCGCCACCGAAGCGGGATCGGTGATGTCCAGGTCCAGTCGGCCTGTCAGCACGTGGTCGAGGCCTCGTGCCGCGCAGATCCGGCTGAAAGCCCGGCCGAGGGTTCCGGTGGCGCCGGTGATCAGCAGCGGCTTCGCTGGTTGCAAGGCCCGGGAACTCCGAGCGACGCGCGGCTCCGAGAGGCGTGGCTGATAAAACCGCTCCCGCCGTCGCCACCAACCCTTGCGGCCCAGCACCGGGTGCTCGAACCGGCCCGTGTGGGCCAGCGATGCGGCTGCGGTTCCGAGCGCGGTTCGCCTCGGCGCGGGGCTGCGAACGTCGAAGGCGCCCGGCTCGTAAACGCCATTGCGGGACACGAGAAGGCTGTTCCAATCGACCGCGCCCATGAGGGACCAGATGGTCACGGCGCGAAGGTCGTGCCCTTCGGCTTTGAGCTCCGTGGCCGCGGTCCAGACTTCGTCGAGCCAGCGTAGCTGCTCGTCGCGGGAACTGCCGTGGTGGGCCTCGGTCACCGCCACCGGACGTGCGTAGCGCTCCAGGACCTCGCGCAGTCGCGCCTTCGGCCCAAGGTCTGAGGACGGCAGGTCGATCCGCACCGCCTCGACATCCGCATATTGCTGCCGTCCGTTGCCGCCCCACAAGTGGGTCGGATAGGCACGCCGGTCGGGGTCGAGAAATCGCTCACTGGTCAGGTAATGGTTGACCCCGATCACGTCGGGCGTGGCATCGGCCTCCAGCAACAGCGCGAGGTCGCCTTCCGCGATGCCATGATCCAGCAGGATCGGGTGCCAGGGGTGCGATTTGTCCACGCGGCCGCACAGAAGATCGAGGCTCAACCAGCGGCGCTGGTTCTCGAAGCTCGCCTGCTCGGCCAGACCCGGTGTGCCGAAAACCTTGCCGATGTCTTCGGTCTGGATGAGTTGTGCGCCCGGGGTGACCTTGCGGATCGCCCTCATTCCGAGGACCGTGGCCTTGCACTGCGCCACCACCGCGCGAAGGAAAGGGCCCATGCCGGTTGCGTGCGGGTACCAATGGCCATAAAGGCCGCTAAAGCGCGCGGTGGTCAGCGGTTCATTGACGGGCGTGAAGAGGTCGACCCACGGAAAGCGCTCGGCGACCCGCTCGGCGTGGCGGGCAAATAGGCCGGGGAAGTTCGGATCCGTCAGGCTCGTGTATCGCGGCCCGCTGCCGTGATGGAGCAGGCCCGCGATCGCGCGAATGCCAAGGTCGCGAAGCCGCCCGAAGCGCACGTCGTGCCAGCGCCAGTCGCACCTGTCGGGATGTTCCGCCGAGATGGTTTCCCAAAGGGCCGGGTAGCGCAACGTTTTGATACCGAGAGCCAGCGCCGCGTCGAGATCCTCGAGCCGATCCGCATGCCCGGTTTCTTCAGCTTCGTTTCGAAACGCCGATCCGATACGGGCGACGGTGCACTCGAACCCACCCCATACCTCCGGCTTTTGCTCCTGCCACATACCTGACTACCCCGACGCACGCACACACCCAACCGCTCTGTCTTGAGCGCGCAGATCCGCGTGCTGGACGTGCCTCAACTTGACGAAAACTGATCGAGTTCCGCGTCGAGCAATGGAAAGTAAGATTTTCTGGAGCAAGTCGCCGACTGTCCCGTCTGCCCCGCTCTAAAAGGGGTGATTAACATAAGTTATATTCGTGATACTCGGATCTAATGAACCTACCTTGAGGCACTGACGTTGGCAGAAGCCACATCCAACGGCCAAGGGGATTTTGCACTTGGACATACATTCGAGACGGCGAAGCCGCGGGCCTGTCTCTCCCAGCGCCTTCGATCTGGTGAGTCCTCCGGTCCGGAAAGCGGTACTGGGCCGGCCGTCCGGCACGGGACGCGAAAGCGGGTCGGCTTTCGAGCCGGGTCGAAAGGATCTTCTCGTCTGTTTTTCACATCTGCGGTGGGATTTCGTCTGGCAGCGGCCGCAGCACCTTCTGAGCCGCGCTGCCGACAACTACCGGGTGGTCGTGTTCGAGGAACCGCGCTTCGATGGCGACGCCGAGCCTGTCTTGGACGTCTCGAACCGGCCGGGGCGCGTCGAGGTCGCGGTGCCGCATCTTCCTGAGGGTTTCGGGGCAGAGGAGGCCGTCGCGGCCCAGCGCGCGCTCCTTGACGGCCTTCTGGCAGAGGCTGGGACCCGGGCGCCGACTTTCTGGTACTACACCCCAATGGCGATGGCTTTCTCGGCCCATTGCGAGCGGAGCCTGACCGTTTACGACAATATGGACGAGCTTTCGGCCTTTCACGGCGCCTCGCCCGAACTCATCCAACGCGAGCGGCAACTTCTGCTCGAGGCCGATCTGGTCTTTACCGGTGGGTTCAGCCTGTTCGAGGCCAAGCGCGACCGACATCCTGCGGTACACGCCTTTCCGTCCAGCATCGACGCGGTGCATTTCGCCCAGGCGCGGCAATGCGGCGTCACCGCCCGAGCCGAGCCCGGAAGACCGCCGCGACCGCAACTCGGCTTCTTCGGTGTGATCGACGAGCGCCTTGATCTCGATCTCGTGGCAGCGGCAGCCGATCTGCGGCCGGACTGGCAGTTCGACATGGTCGGGCCGGTGGTGAAGATCGATCCCGCCATGCTGCCGCGGCGTCCCAACATCGATTGGAGCGGCCCTTGCGCCTATGCGGTCCTGCCGCAGCGGATCGGGTCCTGGGATGTCGGCATCATGCCTTTCGCCCTCAACGAGGCGACGCGCTTCATCAGCCCGACCAAGACGCCGGAGTTTCTTGCCGCGGGGATCCCGGTCGTCTCGACCCCGATCGTCGACGTGGTCCGGTCCTATGGGTCGAAAGGACTCGTCGAGATGGCCTCGACGGCCGAGGACCTCGTCGACGCGGCCGAACGGCTCATGGCGCGCCCGAAAGAGCCTTGGCTCGACGCCGTTGATCGGGAACTCGCGGTCGGCTCCTGGGATCGCACCTGGGCAGAGATGCAAGGGCTGATGCGCGCGGCGAAAAGCACGGCGCGGAGCCAAGTCCCGATCACCGCAGAGCCGATGTCTCGTGCTGGAAGCCGAGATCAACCGGCGAGCAACCCGGGGTCGAAGGCAAGCCATCCGAGCCACAAAAGCGTCGAGGAGTTCACAGCCCATGTATGATTGGCTTATTGTCGGGGCAGGCTTTGCGGGCAGCGTCCTCGCCGAGCGTCTGGCCGCAGGTCGTGACCAGCGCGTACTGGTCATCGACCGTCGACCTCATGTCGGGGGCAACGCCTTCGATCACTATAACCACGACGGCATCCTGATCCACCAGTATGGGCCGCATATCTTCCACACCAATTCAAGTAAGGTGGTGGAGTACCTGTCCCGGTTCACCCAATGGCGTCCGTATGAGCATCGCGTGCTTGCCAACGTGGACGGCATGCTGGTGCCGATTCCGATCAACCTCGACACGGTGAACAAACTCTACGGGCTGAATCTCACGTCCGAAGAACTCGAAGGCTGGCTGGCCGAACGGGCAGAACCAGTGGCCGAGATCAGGACGTCGGAGGACGTCGTAGTCTCGGCCGTGGGCCGGGACCTGTATGAGAAGTTCTTCCAGGGCTACACGCGCAAGCAATGGGGCCTCGACCCCTCCGAACTCGACAAATCAGTCACCTCGCGGGTACCGACCCGAACCTCACGCGACGACCGCTACTTTACGGACACGTTCCAGGCCATGCCGGCGCAGGGCTACACGCGAATGTTCGAACGCATGCTCGACCATCCAAACATCACGGTCGACCTCGGCGTCGATTACAGGGAGGTCATCGACTCGCTCCCGGCCAAGCGCATCATCTATACGGGGCCGATCGATCAATTCTTCGATTACCGCTTCGGGCGCCTGCCCTATCGATCGCTCAGGTTCGACCATCGCACGCTCGACCAAGCCCAGCATCAGCCGGTCGCGACGGTAAACTATCCCCAGACCGAAGCCTTTACGCGTGTCACGGAATACAAGCACCTGACCGGCCAGAGCCATCCCAAGACCGCGATCACCTATGAATATCCTTCGGCGGAGGGGGATCCCTATTACCCGATCCCGAGGCCGGAAAACCAAGCTCTGTTCAAGCGCTACGAGGCCCTGGCCAGGGCGACGCCAAACGTCTGGTTTGTCGGCCGTCTCGCGACCTACCGCTACTTCAACATGGATCAAATCGTTGGCCAGGCACTGGCCACATACGATCGAATCGATGCGGCCTCGCGTCCCACCTCCGCAAGCGGGACGACATCGAACGTCGCCGAGGCTTCCTCCGCCTGATCTTGGCTCTGTCCGGAGGCGCCGAGCACCGTCCGTGCGACGGTGCACCGGCGGGCGCCCGAGATCAAGCCAGGGCGTCTTCGACGAGCCTTTGCGGCTCGCAGCCTGCCACGGCAGCGGCCCGTCGACGACTGAGCGCCACCTCGATCATGCCCTCCAGGAGGTTGGTGGCGGTCGGGTCGGCTCCGGGCGGGTCCCGGAATAGCCGGAATGTGGAAACCACCACCAGTCCGGCCCCGTAGGCCCGCTCCACCATCAAGGCTGCGGGCTTGTGGATCCACCCAACCACGATTCCGGCATGGACCCGGGCATGGTGGTCGAGAAGGTTGCACCCCGCGATCACATGGGTGGGCAGAACGCGCCCGAATGTGTGGTCGAGCAAAGGCCCTCCGGGAAAAGCCGCAAAAGCGCCCTCGCGGCGCAGCCAAGAGAAGGTCGAGGCCCAATCGCCCTGCCAAGCGGTATCCTGCCGTTTGACCACCTTAGCGTTCTGCCAGTGCGGGAAGAGCGGCTGCAAGGCGACCTTGGCCTCGGGCAGAAGCAGCAGGGCGCCACCGTTGCGGACGAAAGCCGTGATGGCCGCATCGGTCTTGGACGCAACCACGACCTCTGCTTCGTCCAAGCTGGCGACGGTGGCGTACCCAAGCGCTCGCAAGTGGGCTCGATGCTCGGCGTTCGGCGCCCAAATCGCGCGCGCCCGGTGCGGTTCGGCCCGCGGCCGCGGGTGAACAGCGACATCGATGCTGTTCGTGGCCCATATGGTCCGGTCGGGGCCGCGCAGCTCGAAGAGCAGTTGCTCCACGCAGGCGCGCTCGTGCGCGGGTGCCGCCAGTTCCACCCTGCCGAGATCGACCACCGTTCCGGCCTCGATGGCCGGAACGGTAATGATCGAGGTTTTGCCCAGCGAGACGTCCAGGGTAGCGCCCGCCGGCAGGGCGTCGCCGGCGCCATGTGCGATCCTGATCCGAACGCGAATCGGCTCGCCGCTCCAGTAGGATCGGCGCTCGAGTTGCGGCACGATCACGGTGTCGGCGTTGATGGTCCGGAACAGGCCGTGGAAGGCGCGCGGATTCCGGCGCATGTCCAGCAATCCATTGGCTTCCCAGTGCACATCCGTAAGCTCGGTGATGACGTAGCCGGCGAGTTCCGGCCGCCGCCGCATCGCTTCGATCTGGTATTTCAGCGCGCGGAACTGCTGCCACTGGGCGGCTTCCACGAAGCCCCTGAGAGAGCCGAACACGCGATCGAGGCTCCAATCATTGAAGCGGTGCTCGACGCCATGAGCGTACATGACGCCGTCGCCCCAGTCGTGGCCTGTTTCGAACCACCACGGTTCCCGCCCTTCCGAATCCGAGAGATCGGCCGGATGGGGGAGGCCCCAGTTGCCGAACTCGGAGCAGAGCCGCGGCTCCGTGCCGGTGCGCCGGGCGTCGCCTTCGGGGCTGAACAGCCAGTCGGAGCGGGTCGCGAGCTTCTCGACGAAACCGTCCCAGGAGTCGCGTTTGTCCGGGATCGCGGCGTAAAAGTGATAGTCGGCGATATCGGTCGCGACGTGAAAGCTGGGAGCGAGCGGCGAGTTGTCAACCACGAGACGGCTCGGATCATACGCTTTGAGCCAATCGTAGGTGTGCTTGAGCCAAGCCCGATGTTCGGCGTCATGGACGAGATCGACGCCCCAGTTCTCGTTGATGATCGTCCAGATCACGATGCAAGGATGGTTGCCGTCCCGGTCGACGATGCTCTTGAGCAGGGCCTCCTTGCGCTTGCGCGAGCGTGCCGTGGAGAGACCGCCGTTGGGGAGTTCGGTCCAGATCAACATGCCGAGCCGGTCAGCCACCTCGTAATAACGGGGGTCCGGGGCTTTGATATGCAGCCGCAGGCAGTTCAGCCCCAGCTCTTTGGCCTTATGGAACTGGTCTTCGAGGAACGCCACGGACGGGACCGAGCAGATGGTCTCGGGGTAGTAATCCTGGTCCAGCGCCGCGCGGAGGTGGAACCGCTTGCCATTGAGATAAAACCCGCCGTCCCGGGTTTCGAAGGAGCGGAACCCGAAAGTTTCGGAGTGACGATCGAGTATCGTCCCGTCCCGGCGCAGGGTCACCTCCAAAGCATAGAGGTTTGGTTCGTCGCAGCACCAAGGCGCTGGGTCTGAGACCGTCATGGCGAAGGACGCTCCCGCGTCCCCGCTGACTGCGGTCGCCAAGGCTCGCGCCACGACCAGACCGGCCGGATCGCGGATTTCGGCCATGACCTCGACCGGTGCTGAGAGTGGCTGGCGGAAGCAGGCCGTCAACTCGACCCGGCCCGAGTTCAGTTCGGACCCGATACGCAACTTGTCGACGTGGTCCGGGTGCCGCCATTCGAGGAAGACGGACTGCCAGATGCCCGAGAGCGGCCCGTACCAACTCTGCTTGCCGAACGGGATTTCGGCGAAAGGCGCCTCCGGGAAGCTCGCCGGGTCGTCGTTGGGGCTCTCGACCCTGACCACGATGAGGTTACTGCCGGCGTGCAGGTATTTGGTCACTTCGAAGCTGAAAGGCAGAAAACCTCCTTCATTTCCGCCCACGAACTCGCCATTGACCCAGACCGCAGCCTGATGGAAAACCGCACCGAAACGGAGAAAAGCAGCCCAGCCCTCCAGAGGGTTCCCCGGCAGGTCGACCTCGCGCTCGTAAAGGCCAACCCCGCCCTTCATCCGCAGGTCTTGGAACTGAGCCTGCCAGGGTCCTGGAACCTGGATCTGGCATGTCTCGGCAGGCTCCGTCCCCAGCCCCCAATACGTAAATCTCCACGAGCCATCCAGGCTCAGCCGCGACTTGTGCATTGAAGTTGGCTCTGCCCCCGCATCTTCGTGGAACCGCTTGCACGGACCGGGTTGGGCTACCTTCGAAAGCGCCTGAACCGAGTTGCACCGGCAAAGTTCAGAAGCGATTTTTAACATAAGTTAGCCTCGAAGTCACGTGGGGCTGGAGGTCACTTCGGTTCGCGGCGCCGTCGCGGGCCACCCGGACGGGTTTGGCGAGGGCAAGGACGACGGGTGGCCCTGCACCTTCGATTAGGGACCGCTTAAGGTTAACGGGGCGTATACCGGAGCCAGGTCGCGCCGACGCCGAACGGCCTCGTTCGACATCTCAAGCCCGCCAAAAAAAGCACTCGCCGCCACGTTTGCCGGTTGCAAGCCAGCCTTGCCGCGGTTCAGGAAGGAGGCCGGGGAGCCGGCCCTGGCCCGGCACCGGCGCTCGCCCCCTCGGCCCGGGACGACACGAACCTTGTGGTCTTCAGGCCCGAATGGGAGCGGCTGCGAGTTTCGCGGCCATCTCGGCCACCGGATCTTGCGGGCCGATGCTTCGGGCCAAGTCCTCGCCGTCGTAGCGCAGCCCGGCGTCGGGGCGTGGCAATTGTTCCGACGCGGCGCCGTCAGGTCCGGCGGAGCCGGCTCAGCCTGTAAAAATCTCCGAACGTCCGTGGCCGAAGTCGTGCCCCAGCAGCAAGGAGGCGATCGCCCCGGCGATCTTGCCGCCGCCCTGGGCCGAGGGCTCGATCGGATTGGCAAAATCGGCATCTTCGGCGCATACGATGCGAAGTTCGAGGATGGGCAAGCCCCGGCTCATGGCCTCGCGCAGGATGCAGTCGTTGATGACGCAGAGCGCCGTCGCGCCGATCAGGCGCTGCGCCGGGTCGGGGTAGTGCGGATCGTAGATGGTGCACACAGCCGTGGGGAGCCCGCGCACCAGGATGGCATCGAGCATCGCCCCATAGCCGGCTTGGAACCGCCGCCGCACCTCGGCCAGCCTCTGCAGGCTGTCCGCCACCGACCGGGACGGCTCGGCAAGCACGCTCGAAAAACCGAGCGCGTCATTGCCTCCGGCGCTGACCACCAGGTGAGTGGCGTCCCCCGGGCCACGCGCAAGCTGCCCGGCCACCCCGTTCATGACGCTGCCGTCCACCGCCAGCAGGGTCGCGGCCCAGCCCGAGGGCAGCCGCAGACGCAACTGGGCCACGACATCCGGGCCGCCCCCGACGTAAGCGGCATTGTCGAACACCGAGTCCCCGAGAAGGACGACATGCTTCATCGTGCCCGACTCTTTGGTGCGAGCGGTGGGAAGTCCGCTGGCCACCGCGCCGGCCCAGGCTAGCATGGCTCGCCGGGACGGCGCGACATCCCTGACGTCCACTTCCGTTCCCTTTCTTTGCGCCCCGAGCCGGCGGATCCGTGTTCCATTGCGTGGTGTAGCTGGTGGGCTCACCGAAGCTCGCCAGCACGCGCCGGCGTTCAGATGGTCTGGTTGTAGGGGCCGACGCCGTCGTTCTCGCGCAACACGCCGTCGATGGCCTCGAACATGGCGCGCATGCGGGCCTCCGACACCGGGCTCTCGACCACGACCACCAGTTCGGGCTTGTTCGACGACGCCCGCACGAGGCCCCAGGTGCCGTCCTCGACCGTCACCCGGACGCCCCTGACCGTGTTGACGTCGCGGATCGGCTGGCCCGTGAAGTCCTCCCCGGCCTTGGCCATGGCCTCGAAGCGGGCCACGACCGCGGACGCGACACCGTATTTGCGCTCGTCCGCGCAGTGCGGCGACATGGTGGGCGAGCCCCAGGTCTTCGGCAGCTCGCGGTAGAGATCCGCCATGCTCTTGCCGGGCGCTCGGTCCAGCATCTCAAGAATTGCGATGGCGGTCAGCAGGCCATCGTCGTAGCCGCGGCCGATCGGCGCGTTGAAGAAGAAGTGGCCGGATTTCTCGAAGCCCGCCAGGGCTCCGAGGTCCGATACCCGGCGCTTGATATAGCTGTGGCCGGTCTTCCAGTAATCGGCCTTGACGCCGTTCCTCAGCAGGACCGGGTCGGTGGCGAAGAGCCCGCTCGACTTCACGTCGACCACGAAGGTGGCGTTGGCGTGCAGGGTCGACAGGTCGCGCGCCAGCATGACGCCGATCTTGTCGGCGAAGATCTGGTGGCCCTCGTCATCGACGACGCCGCAGCGGTCACCATCGCCGTCAAAGCCGAGCCCCACGTCGGCCCCCACTTCCCTGACCTTCTCGGCCATGGCGTCGAGCATGTGGAGGTCCTCGGGGTTCGGGTTGTAGCGCGGGAAGGTGAAGTCGCCCTGGGTGTCGAGCGGCACGACCTCGCAGCCGAGCGCTTCGAGCAGCCCCGGCGCGAAGGCGCCGGCGGTGCCGTTGCCGCAGGCCGCCACGACCTTGAGCTTGCGGGCGATGGATCGGCCCTCGAGCAGGTCGGCGAGGTAGCGTTCGGGGAAATTCTCGACCGGCCGGTAGGATCCGCCATCCGCAGGTGTGCCCTCGCCCCCCAGGACGATGTCGCGCAGCCGACCCATCTCGTCCGGCCCGAAGGTGACGGGCCGCTGCCGGCCCATCTTGACGCCAGTCCAGCCGTTGTCGTTGTGCGAGGCCGTCACCATGGCGACGGCCGGCACGTCGAGCGCGAACTGGGCGAAATAGGCCATGGGCGACAGGGCGAGCCCGATGTCGTGGACCCGCATCCCGGCCCGGATCAACCCGAGCGCCAGTGCGTGCTTGATGGAGGCCGAATAGGCGCGGAAGTCGTGTCCGGTGACGATGTCGCGGATGCCGTCCGCCCGCAGCATGGTGCCGAGCCCGAGGCCGAGCGCCTGGGCGCCGAGCAGGTTCAGCTCCTGCGGGAACAGCCAGCGGGCGTCATATTCCCGGAACCCCGCCGCCCTGACCATGGGCTGCGTCTCGGATGCGAAGCTGTTCGGGTCGAGGCCGGATGTCGGTTTCATGACGGGCTACAATCCGATCTCGTATGTTCTGAAACAGTCCCGATCCGGCGGGGCCGCAGCGAGCGTTAGGCGCGATGACCCGATAGAATCGCAGCGGAACGCACCCCGCCGGGCCGCCTTTGGGCGGCCAGAGGAGAAGCTTACGCGGCTCCGCATCAAGCGCCCGCTCCGCACGGCGTCGTGGCCGGCACAAGGCCGGCCACGACGTGTTCAAGTCGTTACACGCGGATGATCTCGACCATTTCCGTTGGCCGAGACAGCCGTGCACAGAGCGGAAGAAAGGCTTGACGGCTGCCGTGCCCTCACTTCTCGAGCGTGAACGGAGCCGTCATGCGGCCCATGTTGGCCTTAGTGATGAGGACGCAGTCGAAGAGCTGCTTTTCGCCCGACGCGCCCGTCTTGCCGGTCTTCAGGAACGAGTCCGCCTCCTGCACGGCCTTGGCCGCGAAGGTGGCCACCGGCTGGAGCACGGTATATTGCAACTCGCCCGCCTTGATGGCCGCGACGGCATCCGGGGATCCGTCGAAGCCGCCGACCTTGATGACGGACAGCTTCCCGGCCTCCTTCAGGGCCGCGATGGCGCCGAGCGCCATCTCGTCGTTGCCACTGATCACGCCGATGACGTCGGGATGGGCCTGCAGCAGGCTCTGCATCTTGTCGTGGCCCTGCGTGCGGTCCCAATTGGCGACCTGGGAGCCGGCCTTGTGGAGCGCCTCATACTGGCTGAGCACGGTATCGTAGCCGTTGGATCGCGTGGCGGCGTTGTTGTCGGACGGGGCGCCCAGCAGTTCCACGTAATTGCCCTTCTGCCCGACATCCTTCACCCATTGCTGTGCCCCGAGAGCGGCGCCTTGTGCGTTGTTGGACACGAGCTGCGCCTTGGCCAGCCCCTCCTGGTTGATCTCGGCGTTGACGAGGAGGACCGGGATGTTCGCGGCAATGGCCTTCTTCACCGCCCCGATGGACCCGCTGGCATTGGCGGGATCGAGGATGATCGCCACGGATTTATTGGTGATGGCGGTGTCGATCAGGTTGCTCTCGGTGTTGGTGTCGCCCTTCGATGCGCCGACGGTCGCGTCGTAGCCGAGCTTCTTCGCCTCGGCGGCCGCCACATTGCCTTCGGTGAGCCAGTAGGGGTTCGACGGGTCGTTGACGATGATCGACACGAGCCCGCCCTTGGCGTCGGCGGCCGACGCCGCGGATCCCGCCAGGACCGGAGCCGTCAGGGCAATGGCGGTGAGCATCAGAACTGCTGTCTTCTTGGACATGGTTGGTTTCCTCTTGCGGAGCGATGGTGCCGGTCAGGTCCCTACGACAACCAGATACGCGCGTTGCCTCGGGGAGCCTTCAGCCGGCGGTCTTCCCGTGTGCAGGAGCAGCCGTTTGGGCCTTCACTCCCTGCTTCGGAGAAGTCGATGGGCCGCCGGTCGCGCTCGGGAGCTTGACGCGGCGACGGTACTGGATGGCGTTGAGCAGCACCGCCAGCACGATGACGGCGCCCGTGAACACCGTCTGCCAGTAGGACGAGATGCCGATGATCACCAGCCCGTCGGACAGGAAGCCGATGACGAAGGCCCCGAGGAGCGTGCCTCGGATGTTGCCGCGGCCGCCGGTCAGCGCAGCGCCGCCGATGACCACGGCCGCGATGGCGGTCAGTTCATAGGTGGTGCCGGCCGTCGGTCCCGCCGAGGTCAGCTGCGAGGAGAGGATGAGCCCCCCGATCGCCGCACAGAGACCTGACAGCATGTAGACGGAGACTTGCACGGCTTTGACCGGCACGCCCGACAGCTCCGCCGCGCGTTCGTTGCCGCCGGAGGCATAGAGCCACCGGCCGAACGGCGTGCGGGTCAGCACGAGGCTGCCGATGACGGCGATGACGGCCATGACGACCACGCCGATCGGCACGCCGAGCAATCGATTGAAGCCGAGCCAATCGAACCCGGTATTGCCGAGTTCCGGTTTCCCGCCGAGATTGTTGTAGGTCAGACCATTGGTCATCAACAGGGCGACGCCGCGCACCATATACATCACGCCTAAGGTGGCCACGAAGGCCGGAACCTTGAAACGCGCGATCAGCACACCGTTGATAGAGCCGATGAAGGCGCCCAACCCACAGGCCAACACCGCCACGACCCAGACCGGGGGAAACAGCACGACACCGAGCGTATTGAGCGTCACGCCCTGCATCAGAAAGCCCGCGACGACGCCGGAGAGCCCCAGCGTGGATCCCACCGACAGATCGATGCCCCCGTTGAGGATGACCAGGAGCATCCCGACCGCGAGGATCCCGAACAGCGCGACGTGCGACGCCATCGTGAGGAAATTGTTGAGCGAGAGGTAATAGGGCGACAGGATCGAGAAGACGATGATGATGGCGATCAGCGCCAAGTAAGCGCGGCCCTCGAGCAGCAGTCTGCCGATGTCGATGCCGTCGGTGAACTGGCTCGGGCGAGAGCGCTTGGTGTAGGGTGCGGCTTCGGTCATGGTCGGGGCTCCGCTGGTCTCGAAGATCAGACGACCACGGCTTCGCCCGAGGCGGCCATGATCTGCTCCTTGGTGACATCGGATCCGAACTCGGCCGATATCCTGCCCCGATGCATCACGATGATGCGGTGGGCGATGCCCAGGCACTCGGCGACTTCCGATGTCGAAAACACGACGGCGAGCCCCCGCGCGGCCCGCTCGGCGAGCAGCCGGAACACTTCGGCCTTGGCCCCGACGTCGATACCGCGGCTGGGCTCGTCCAGCAGGATGATTCTGGGATCGGTCGTCAGCATCTTGCCAATGACGACCTTCTGCTGATTGCCTCCGGACAAGGACCCGATCGGCGCGGCTCCGCCCTCCGTCTTGATGCGCACACTTCGGATGGATGCGTCGACCACCGACCGTTCCCGCGAGCGGGACAGCAGCATCCGCCTGGCGAAGGCGCCGATGCTGGCCAGCGACAGGTTCTCGCCGACCGACATCGTCTGGACGAGCCCGTCGCGCTGGCGATCCTCGGGCACCAGCGCGAGGCCCCTGGCGATCCGTTCGGCGATGCCGAGCCGCGAGATGTCCTGGCCTTCCAGGAACACCTGCCCGCCCGCCATCGGCACGCGGCCGGCGATGCACTCCAACAGCTCCGTGCGACCGGCGCCCATCAGCCCGTAGATGCAGACGACCTCGCCGGCCCGGACGTCCAGCGACAGGTGATCGACGACCACGTTGTCCGAACCCGAAGGGTCGGCGACACTCAGGTCGTCGATCGACAGGGCGACCTCGCCCAGGGCGTAGCCGGCCGGTGGGGCACCGAGGTCGAAATTGTCTCCGACCATATGGCGCACGATCCACTCGAGGTCGATGTCCTTCGCCTGGGCGTTGGCCGTCACGGCTCCGTCGCGCAGCACCACGGCATGATCGGTGATCTCCAGCGCCTCTTCCAGATGATGGGAAATATAAACGATCGAAACGCCGCGGCTGGTGAGGTCCCGGATCACCCTGAACAGCACCTCCACCTCGGTGGCGCTCAGCGCGGATGTGGGCTCGTCCATGATCAGGATGCGCGAGTCGACCGAGAGGGCGCGCGCGATCTCGACGATTTGCTGCTGGCCGAGACGCAGATCTTCCACCAGGGTCATCGGGTCGATCTCTTCCTCGAGATCGGCCATGAGGATCCGGACCTGCCGCGCCTCCTCGGCGAAATCGATGCCGGTCGCGATCCGCAGCTCGCGTCCCATGAAGATGTTGTCACGCACGCTGAGGTTGGGTGCCAGGCTCAGCTCTTGATGGATGATCGATATCCCGCGCTCCCGCGCGTCCGCAGCGGAGGAGAAGGTCACACGACCGCCGTCGAGCTCGATGCTTCCGGAGGTCGGCGCGACCACGCCGGACAGGATCTTCATCAGTGTCGACTTGCCTGCGCCGTTCTCTCCGAACAGCGTGGTGACCTTGCCGCGATGGACGTCGAAGTTCACGCCCTTGAGGGCGTGGATGCTGCCGTAGGATTTGGCGATGTCGCGGGCCGAGAGAACGGCGTCGCGGGCCGCTGCTTCGGCCGAAGCCAGGGGGAGGGCAGGGGCCGGGATCACCGGACATCCACCTTCACGGGGGTGACGAGCCAGTTCGTCGGGTCGGTCAGCTGGAAGACCCCCACGACCGACAGCGTCTTGCCTGTGAGGTTGGCGAGGTCGAGCTTCGACAGGACCTCTTTCTTCATCTCCTTGTTCAGGGCGGAGCCCGCATTCTGGTATTCGATCTGGTTGGTGAACTGCCCGAAGCTGATCGTGCCCGTGCCGTCGCGCAGGTCGGTTCCCATGATGGCGGGTCCCGTCTGCACCCGGATCGTCACCGTGTCGGGGACACCGTCGACCTTGATGTCGTAAATTCCGGAATCCTGCTTGCCGGCAACGCCCGTGAAAGAGACGGGCATCTCCGGGCCGACACCGGAATCGACGCCGTATGCCTTCGCCGCCGCTGCCGGGTCCTTGGCGATGGCGGCCGCCAGCACGGGTGCCGCAACGGCGTGACCCGCGATGGCGTTCTGCACTTTCGGGAACTCCGATTGGCCATAGGCGGCCGGGGAGAAGCCTCCGGGCTGCACGCCGGCGGCACCCCCGATCCTGAGCACCTTCGTATCGAGCGCCATGGCGACGAGCAGCGCGAGGCCTGCGGCCGACACCACGAACAGGCGCAGGCTGGTTCTGCTGCGCCTCGGGGTTGCGATGCTGGATGGAGAACTCATGAGGGTCGACCTCGGACACGATGGCGGGCGTTGGGCGGGCGGATCGGGGGGTCAGGCGGCCTCCATCCAGCGCTCGAAATCGCGCTTCTCGTCGGCGCTCATGTGGAGCCCGTGCTTGGTGCGGCGGGTCAGCACGTCGGCCGGCGTCACGGCCCATTCGGTCTCGCGCAGGAAGTCGACCTCCCGCTCGTAGAGCAGGCGGCCGTGGAGGTGCCCCAGGGCGTCGAGGCTCTTCGCACCGCCGAGCAGCTGCCGGGCCCTCGTACCGTAGAGGTGGGCATAGTGCTCGGCGAGGTCGGCGGGCAGCCAGGGATATTCGGCGCGCAGGGCCGACAGGAAGGCGCCGAAATCGGCGTTGGGCAGGTCGCCGCCCGGCAGGGTGGCATCGGCGGTCCAGGCCTTGCCCATGGCCGGAAAGGTCTTGGCGAGCTTGTCGAGCGCGTGTTCGGCCAGCTTGCGGAACGTCGTGATCTTGCCACCGAAGACGCTGAGCAGCGGCGGCTGGCCCGCGGGATCGTCGACTTCGAAAACGTAGTCGCGCGTCACCGCGGAGGCGTCGACGTCGGCGTCCTTGTCGTAGAGCGGGCGCACGCCCGAGAAGGAATAGACGATATCGCTCTGCTGGAGCGGTTCCGCAACATAGCGGTTGACCACCTTGAGCAGGTAATCGATCTCGGCCTCGTCGATCGTCGCCTCTTCGGGCCTGCCCGTGTAGGGAATATCGGTCGTGCCGATGAGACACAGATTGCCCTCATAAGGATTGACGAAGATCACCCGCTTGTCGTCGTTCTGGAACAGGTAGGCTTGCGGGCCGTCCCAGAATTTCGGCACCACGATGTGGCTGCCCTTGACGAGCCGCACCCGATACGAGCTGTTGCGGCCGGCGACGCGGCCGACGACATCCTCCACCCAGGGGCCGGCCGAGTTGACGAGCGCGCGTGCGTTGACGGAACTGATCGCGCCATCCGCCCGCTTCATCGTGACGGCCCAGAGCCCGTTCTCACCGCGCCGGGCAGCAGTGGCGGCCGTGCGGGTCAGCACGGTGGCGCCGCGCTGGTGAGCGTCGAGGGCGTTCAGCACCACGAGCCGCGCGTCGTCGACCCAGCAATCCGAATATTCGAAGGCCGTGGTGTAGTCCTTCTTGATGGCACGGCCCTCGGGCGCCCGGCGCAAGTCGAGCTTGCGCGAGCCCGGCAGCATCTTGCGGCCGCCCAGGTGGTCGTAGAGGAAGAGGCCGGTCCGAACCATCCAGGCGGGGCGCTGCTCGGGGGAATGAGGCAGCACGAAGCGCATCGGCCAGATGATGTGGGGTGCCGAACGCAGCAGCACCTCGCGCTCGATCAAGGCTTCCCGGACGAGCCGGAACTCGTAATATTCGAGGTAGCGCAACCCTCCGTGCACGAGCTTGCCGGAGCGCGAACTCGTGCCCTCGGCGAGGTCGCCCTTCTCGCAGAGCAGTACCGTGAGGCCGCGGCCCGAAGCGTCGCGGGCGATGCCGGCACCGTTGACGCCGCCGCCGATCACCGCGAGGTCGACCGTTCCGTGATCCGTCATAGCGCGCTGTCTTTCCGGTTCGGTTCGAGTCCCCGTCGATCCGGGGCTGGCGGACCCGCATCCCGGTCGGGCGGGGCGCCCCACCCCGTGGCGTCGCGCGCATCCGCGTCGCGCGCGTCCCTCATGGCGCGCCACACCGGCGCGGAAGCCTCGCGCGACGCGACATAGGCTGGAAACAGCCGATCGTAGCGTTGCGCCAGGACGGGATCCGGGTTTATCGCGTCGGCAAGCGTCGGCGTCACCCAGCGCTCGATGCAGCGCTCCATGTCGGGACAGACGCCGATCGCGACGGCCGCCACCATGGCGGCTCCGGCGGCGCCCGCCTCCTCCCGGGTCGAGGCGCGGATCCGCGTACCGAGCGCCGCCGCCAGGATCGTGCGCAGCGCCGAGGAGCGCGCTGCCCCGCCCGTGACGCGAACCTCCGGCGGGATCGGCCCCATGGCGGCGTAGCAGTCGCGCGCCGCGAAGCCGAGGCCCTCGTAGACGGCCCGCATCAGGTCGTTGAAACCGTGCCGGGCCGAGAGCCCGTGGGACTGCGCTCGTGCCGCGGCGTCGACGAAGGGTCCGCGCTCGCCCGCCTCCGAGATGTAAGGGTGGTAGAGCAGGGTGCCGGCTTCGGCGCCGAGCACCTGATGGTCGAGGTCGAGGACGATTTCGGCGCGCGACTTCTCCACCCCGTGCTGCTTCAGCACGCCGCGGGCGAGGTCGACCAGCCAGTCAATGTTCAGCGTGGACGCCATGTTGGACTGGAGCTGCGCGAAGGTGCCGGGCACTGGGAAAGCGAGCGTGTAGCCGGTGCTCTCCGGGTTGAGCCGGACCGCCTCGGCCGAGCGGGCGATACGCATGTGCGTGCCGGTCGAGCCCACGATGGTGCAGCCTGTGTCACGCACGGGGTCGTAGAGGCCGGCACCGAGCGCCGTCGCCACGATGTCGATGGGGCCGAGGCAGACCGGCAGGCCCTCGCCGAAGCCGATCTCCCGCGCGGCGGCCGGGCTCAGCGTGCCCGTGCGCCGCGCGCCGTCGACGATCGGCGGCAGCAATCCGCGCCGAGCGCCGAGGCCGAGGTCGTCGAATACCGCCGACGCATAGTCCATGGTGCGGAAATCGCCGAACGAGTGGACCCCCTCGCTGGGGTCGGTCGCGCGGTCGCCGGTGAGCTTGAAGTACAGCCAGTCCTTGAGGTGGAAGGCGGTCGCGGCGCGCGCCATCACCTCGGGTCGGTTGCCGGCCAGCCAGCGGAGTTGCGGCCCCATCTGGCAGGCCGCCAAGCCCGAGCCCGTGCTCTCGAAATGGCGGCGCCCGGCCGGCGATGCGCGCAGTTCCGCCGTGATCCGTGCCGCGCGGGCGTCGAGCCAGATCAGAGCTCGCCCGGCGGGCTCACCCTCGGCGTCGACGAGCCAGGTTCCGTCGCCCTGGGCCGTGACCGCGATGGCGGCGGCGCGCTCGGCCAGATCCGGCACCGTCTCGACGAGGCCTCGCAAGGTGGTGGCCGCGTCGGCCCAGGTGGCGGCCATGTCCTGCTCGGCGCCGACGCCGTCGACGATACGATAGACATTCGGGCGCGCGAAGGCGCCGACCTGCTCGCCGTGCCGCGTGAAAGCGACCGACTTGATGACCGACGTGCCGGCGTCGACGCCGATCAGCAGGTCGCGGGACATCAGCCGTCAGACCCTTGCAGATCGCGCACCCCAAGGCGGCGTCGCTGGGGTGCGGGTCTGACGATGTCGCGGCACAAGCGGCGCATCGAATGGCGTTCCTCCCGGTCCATGCTGCTCCCTCCCCTGTGTCGCGCGCAGCCTTCGCCTCTGCGCGTTGCCAGCTATCCTCCGGATTCGGGTCCCACGAGCGAGGCTGCCGTGGTCTCGTCGGTGAGCAGGCCGTGCAGCAAGCCGCTCGACAGCACGGCACGGATCGCGGCCGGCTTGGCGCTGCCGCCCGCGACGGCGACGAGCTTGCCGCTGTTCAGGTCCTCGTAGGCCAGCGAGGCGAGCCGCCCCGACAACTCGGTCTCGACCCGCAGCCCACGGGAATCGAAGAAGTGGCCCAGGACCTCGCCGCGGCCGCCCGCGCGGGCCACCTCGTCGAACTCCTGCGGCTCGATCATGCCCGAGGTCGCCAGCGAGGCTCCGCTGCCGTCGACGGTGCCGATGCCGATGAAGCGCAACGTCGAGCCGCGCGCCAGGGCGAAGACCTCGTCGATGCCGCGCTGCGCCATCAGCACGGCGCGGTCCTCGGCCGAGTTGAGGCAGAACGGCACCGGAAGCACGTAGGCCTCGGCGCCCGTGCGCTCGACGATGCGGTTGATGACGTCGAAAGGGTTGGCGGCGAAGCGCCGGGTGAAGCCGCCGAGGAGCGACACGAAGCGCACCTTCCTGACGTCGATTTGCGGCAGGTGTGCGACGCAGGCCGCGAGCGTGCGGCCGTGCCCCAAGCCGATGACCGGGTCCTCGCCCTTCTCGCAGGCGAGCCGGAGATAGCGCGCGCCGAGCAGGCCGAGCGAGCGAAGCGGCAGCGGCTCGTCGTCAACGTTCGGGGCGACCTCGCAGAAGCTCAGGCCATAGGCGCGGCAGAGCTGCTGCTCCAGTTGCACGCAACGGGCGATCTCGCCGTCGACGAACACCCGTACCATACCTTCGCGGGCCGCCCGGGCGATGAGGCGATGGGCCTTGACGTTCGGCACGTTGAGCCGCGTCGCGACCTCGCCCTGCGTCAGCCGGCCGACGTGGTGCAGCCAAGCCGCCCGGGCCGCGAGGCTGGATTCGTCTTCGGTGAAGAGGTTCGGGTCCGCCGCTCGTGTCACCCTGTCCAGACCTGCATATTCGTTCTTATTGTGTAAAAAGTTTCACGACACGCGAGCGCCGTCAAGCCGTGAGTCGAGGCGCTTGGGCCTCCACGGCGTTGCAGCGTCGTACCGATCTCAGCGACAGGGAGGATCGCATGCAGACCGAGAAGCTGATCAACGAATCCGCCGGTGCCTGGACGAGATGATCGAGGGCCCGCACCGGCACGATGGGTGACGCAGTAGGGTCAGGCCGGCGCCGAATATTTCCCGTCGAGCTTGTCGATGGCCGCGACATTGCCGGCCGACGAGCCTTTGTCATCGAAATCCGAGGCGAGCCAGGTGTCGACCACGGCCTTGGCGAGTTCCGGCCCCACCACCCGCGCGCCCAGCGTGATGATCTGGGCGTTGTTGCTCTTCGCGGCCCGCTCCGCCGAGTAGGTGTCGTGGGTGAGGGCCGCGCGGATGCCCGGCACCTTGTTGGCCGAAATGCAGACGCCGATGCCGGTGCCGCAAAACAGGATGCCGCGCTCGAATTCGCGGTTGGTGATCGACAGGCCCACGCGTTCCGCCGTTTCGGCATAGAATTCCGGCGTGCTGCCGGAGGGCGGCGACAGGTCGGTCACGTCGACGCCCTTGGCCGCGAGATGCCTGGCGATGACGTCGAGCAAGGGCTTGCCGGCACTGTCGGCGCCGATGACCAGCTTCATGGAGACCTCCCTCTGCGGCCCGGCCGTGCCGGTCCATGTGGTAAATTTCAGCAGTTGCAAAGATTTTTCAACCCTGCTTCCATCGCCGGGATGAGGTCTCGTCGAGAGGACCGTTGTCCGGGGAGGGTGGACGGGCATGGGTTTCACGCTGTCGCTGAGCACCAATCCCTTCGTCAACCGCTTCGCCGAGCCTGAGGACCTGGTCGGCGTTCTGACCCGCGAGGTCGGCATCGGCCGCGTGCAGTTGACTCATGAGTTCATCGACCCCGCCTGGCCGGCACCGCTGATCCGCCGGATGACGGACCGCATGGCCAGAAGCTGCGCCGCCGAGGGCTTGCGGGTCACGTCGATGATGACGGGCCCTTACGGCCGGCTGAACCACTTCGGCCACCCGGATGCCGACGCGCGCCGTCACTCCGTCGCCTGGTTCAAGACCTTGTCGGACATCGCGGCCGATCTCGGTTGCCCGGCCATCGGCACGCAATATGCCATCCTGACCTACCGGGATTTCGACGGCCCCGCGCGCCGCGTCGCCATCATGGCGGGGGCCCTCGATTGTTGGCGCGAGGTGGCCGAGCACGCAGCCCGGCGCGGGCTCGCCTACCTGTTCTGGGAGCCCATGTCGGTCGGGCGCGAGGTCGGCCATACCCAAGCCGACACGCGCCGACTCCAGGCCGAGATCGACGCCGCGGATCTGCCGATCCCGCTCCTGCCCATGGTGGACATCGACCACGGCGACGTGTCCTCGCCCGACCCCGTCGACACCGATCCTTACGCCTGGGCGCGCAACTTCGCGGCGCGCTCGCCCATCATCCACATCAAGCAGAGTTCGACCAACAAGGGCGGCCACTGGCCGTTCACGGCCGAGCGCAACCGCGAGGGCCGCATCCGCCCCGAAGCGTTGATGTCCGCGGCGCGGGAGGGCGGCGGGCACGACAACGAGCTGTGCCTCGAACTCGCCTTCCGCGAGCGCGAACCAGCCGACCGGGCCGTGGTGGCGGAGATGCGGGAATCGGTGGCTTTCTGGGCACCCTATATCGAGGCCGGGCGCGGCCGCGCCGCCTGACACGGGAAGCGAGCGCGATGGCATTCGACAGGCTGTGGATCGGGACGAGCTGGAAGATGAACAAGGTCCGGGCCGAGGCGAGAGCCTTCGCCGAGACCCTGGCGGCCTCGGACCTCGCCCGCACCGATAGCGTGCAACTCTTCGTCATCCCGCCCTTTACGGCCGTTGCCGAAGTGGCCGACATCCTGGGCGGCACGCGCGTGGTGGTCGGAGTGCAGAACCTCCACTGGGCCGAGGCCGGCCCCTGGACGGGGGAGATCTCCGCCGCCATGGCGGCCGACACCGGCGCCACGCTCGCCGAGATCGGCCATAGCGAGCGCCGCACCCACTTCGGCGAAACCGACGTCACGGTGGCGCTGAAGGTGGCGGCTGCCCTCCGGCACGGGCTCGTGCCGCTCGTCTGCGTCGGCGACACGCGGGAGGAATACGAGGCCGGCCACACCGCGCAGGCGCTCGACCGGCAGGTGCGGGCCGCCGTGTCGCGGGTGTCACTCGAGGAGGCCGGCCGCGTGGTGATCGCCTACGAACCGGTCTGGTCGATCGGCGAGGGTGGAACGCCGGCCGAACCCGGCTTCGCCGACGCTCAACACGCGCTGATCAAGAGGACGGCGCGCGAACTGACGGGCAGGGACCTGCGTGTGCTCTACGGCGGCAGTGTCAACCCGGGCAATTGCGTCGCCCTGGCGACCCAGCCCCACGTCGACGGGCTGTTCATCGGCCGTTCCGCCTGGCAGCCGGAGGGCTATCTCGATATCGTGGCGCAGGCTAACGGTTCATGAGATGGCCATGAGTCCGGGCGCGATCCAATCCTTCGACGTCCATGCGGATCGAAGGGCGCTGATCTTCGGCAAAGATGACGGCGGCGGCCTGTGCACGGGAGAGACGACGGCTCGGCCGCCGTCGCGGGGCTCGGCTCGGCCATGAAGGCCAGCGAACCGGCCTTCATCGCCGCCTGCGCGGCCATCGTGGGCGACGCCAACGTCCTGCTCGGTCCCGACGAGACGAGGCCCTATTCGGTCGATTTCTGGAACCAGTACCGCGGCACGGCCGGTGCCGTCGTGCGGCCCGGCACGACCGGCGAGGTCGCCCGATTGGTCCGCCTCGCGGCCCGACACGGGGTCGCCGTCATCCCGCAATCCGGGAACACGGGGCTGGTCCATGGCGGCATCCCGGACGACACCGGCGGGCAGCTCGTCCTGTCGCTGCAGCGGCTCGACCGCATCCGAAGCGTCGACGCTGCCAACGACACGATGACGGTGGAGGCCGGTTGCGTGCTGGCAACCGTGCAGGAAGCAGCCGCCGGCGTCGACCGGCTGTTTCCCCTGTCGCTCGGCGCCGAAGGCTCCTGCCGGATCGGCGGCAATCTCAGCACCAATGCGGGCGGCCTCAATGTGCTGCGTTACGGCATGACGCGCGGCTTGGTGCTCGGCCTCGAGGCGGTTCTCGCCGATGGCAGCGTCTTCGATGGCCTCAGCGCCTTGCGCAAGGACAATACGGGTTATGACCTGAAGCAGCTTTTCATCGGTTCGGAAGGAACGCTGGGCATCATCACGGCGGCGGTGCTGCGGCTTTGTCCCGCGATGCGGGAAAGCGTGACGGTGTGGTTGGCGGTCGAGAACCCGGGCGCCGCCGTCAGCCTGTTCCGCCGCTTCCGTGCCGAATTCGGCGACCTCCTGTCCAGCTTCGAACTCTTGGAATCCTGGGGGGTGGAAGCCGCCCTGACCCATCTCGGAGTGGCGCGGCCCGTCGTCGATCCGCATCCCTGGCACGTGCTGAGCGAGATCTCGTGGAGTTTCCGCGACGGTCTGCGCGATCGTGTCGACGCCGTGCTCGAAGCCAGCTTCGCCGAGGGTCTGTGCAGCGACGGCACCATCGCCGCAACGGAACAACAGAGGCTCGCCATGTGGCGCATCCGCGAGGGCCAGAGCGAGGCGACTCGCCATTACGGCGACATCATCCGCAGCGACGTGGCGGTGGCGATCGGTGACATCCCGGCCCTCATCGCGAACGCCGCCGCACGGATGACGCCCGATCTCCCGGCCCGCCTGTTGACCTTCGGGCACGTGGGCGATGGCAATCTCCACCTGAATTACATCGTGCCGCCGGTTGAGTCGAAGCGCCTGCGTCCCATCCTGCTCGACGGCCTCTACGCCGCCGTCGCGGCGCTCGGCGGATCGATCAGCGCCGAGCATGGTGTCGGCCGCGCCAAGCGCGATGCGGTTCTGGCCCGCAAGACACCGACGGAGCTCGACCTCATGCGTCGCCTCAAGCAGGTCCTCGACCCCCAGGGCCTTCTCAATCCCGATGTTGTCCTGCCGTCTTGAGGCTGGACGTCAGAGCGAGGTCGTCCCGGATGCAGGCCGCGAGGTGGCCGGGGCCGACGGTCCGCAACGTCGGCACCGCGTCGGCGCAGGCCGGGAGCGCGTAGCGGCAGCGGCCCCGGAACGCGCATCCCGAGGGAAGCGCCAGGGGGCTCGGCAGGTCGCCCTTCAGCACGACGCGGGGGCGGCGCAGCCTCGGGTCGAGGACCGGCACGGCCGCGAACAGCGCTTCCGTGTACGGGTGCCGAGGCCCGGCGAACAGCGAGCGCGTGTCGGCGATCTCGACGATGCGGCCGAGATACATGACGGCGATGCGGTCGGCGACATGCCCCACCACGGCGAGGTCATGGCTGATGAACAGCACCGTCAGCGAGAGCCTGCGGCGGATCTCCATGAGGAGGTTGACGATCTGAGCCTGGATCGAGACATCGAGCGCCGAAACCGGCTCGTCGGCGACGAGGAAGTCCGGTTCCATGATGAAGGCGCGGGCGATGCCGATCCGCTGGCGCTGACCTCCCGAGAACTCGTGCGGGTAGCGATCGGCGGCCCGCTCCGGCAGCCCCACGGTGCGCAGGGCCTCCACGACGCGGGCGTGACGCTCCGCCCGGTCGAGCCCCTGCCTCTGGATCACGAAAGGCGCCCCCACGATGTCGCCCACCGTCATGCGTGGGTTCAGCGACGCGAACGGGTCCTGGAAGATCAACTGCATGCGGGGCCGCAGCGGGCGGAGTTGGGCCGGCCGCAGCGCCGTGATGTCCTGCCCGTCGAAGGTGATGCGTCCAGCGGTCGGCATCGTGGCCCGCAGCACGGCACGGCCGAGCGTCGATTTGCCCGACCCCGATTCGCCGACGAGACCCAGCACCTCGCCGCGGCCGATCGCGAACGACACGTCTTCGACGGCCCGCACCACGGCGCGGCGGCCGAACAATCCGCCGCCGCCGAAATGCTGCTTCAGGTTTTCGACGGCGACGAGGGGCGCAACGTCGAACGCGGCGGGCGTCATGGCTGCGGCTTCGGGGCCGACTGGGCCGGCCAAGCCGCGTCGGCCGCACCTATGGCTGTTTCGGCCGCGACCGCGGCCCAGCGGCAGCAGCGCACGAGATGGCCGGGCCGCACCTCGTCGAGGGGCGGGACCGACACGTCGCAGAGGTCCGGCACGGCATGGGGACAGCGCGGCGCGAAGGCGCAGCCCGGCGGCGGGGCGCGGGGGTCCGGCATCGTGCCCGATATGGAGGCCATCGCTCCACCACTGAGACCGAGGTGCGGCACCGAGGCGATCAGCCCGCGCGTGTAGGGCATCAGCGGCCCGGTCATCACGGGCACGACGCCGCCGTGTTCCACGATGCGGCCCGCATACATCACCATCACCCGGTCGGCGACCTCGGCTACGACGCCGAGATTATGCGTGACGAAGACGATGCCCATGCCGGTCTCGGCCTGCAGGTCCTTGAGGAGTTCGAGGATCTGCGCCTGCACCGTGACGTCGAGCGCGGTCGTGGGCTCGTCGGCGATCAGCACCGTCGGGTCGCAGCCGAGCGCCATGGCGATCATCACGCGCTGGCGCATGCCGCCCGACAACTCGTGCGGGTAAGCGCCCATCCTCTGTCTCGCGGCCGGGATGCCGACCCGGTCGATCAGGCGCTCGGCCCGCCGAAGTGCCGTGGGCCGGTCGACCCCGCGGTGGAAGCGGATCGCTTCGGCGATCTGGTCGCCGATGCGGTGCACGGGGTTCAGCGACGTCATCGGTTCCTGGAAGATCATGGCGATCTCGTCGCCGCGCAGGGCGCGCATCTCCGCATCGGGCAGGGCCAGGAGGTCGCGCACCGTGCCGTCGCGCCCCCGCAGCAGGGCCGAGCCCGAGACGCGAGTACGGGGTGCCGGCGGCAGCAGCCGCATCACGGCGAGGCTGGTGACGCTCTTGCCCGAGCCGGACTCGCCCACGAGCGCCAGGGTCTCGCCCGATCGCAGCGCGAAGCCGACATCCTGGACGGCGGGCACGAAGGCCCGCCCGCTCGCGAAGCCGACCGCCAGCCCGCGCACGTCGAGCACGGGACCGGGGGACGAGTCGGCCATCGTCACAGCTCCACGCGGGCATCGAGCGCGTCGCGCAGGCCGTCGCCGACGAAATTGAAGCTCGCCACCGCCACCGTGATCATCAGGCCGGGGAAGATGGCGAGCCAGGGCGCCGAGCCGAGGTACTGCTGGGCATTGTTGAGCATGTTGCCCCAGCTCGCCACCGGCGCCTGGATGCCGTAGCCCAGGAACGAAACATAGGCTTCGGCCAGGATGGCGCGGGCCACCGTCAGGGTCGCGGCCACGATGATGGGGCCGAGGGCGTTGCGCAGGAGTTCGTTGACCATGACGTAGCGCCCGGACGCTCCCATGAGTTCGGCCGCGAGGGTGAAATCTCGGCCCTTGAGAGACCGGATCTCCCCATGCACCACGCGCGCCACTTCCATCCAGCCCGTTATCGCGATGATCAGCGTGATGGTGACCACGTTGGGCTGGATGAAGGCCGCGAGCGCCAGCAGCAGGAACACGGATGGGAAGCACAGCATGGCGTCGACGAACCGCATCAGCGCCGCCCCGAGGATCCCGCCGTAATAGCCCCCCACGATGCCGACCGCAGTGCCGATCAGGGTCGAGAGCAGCATGGCGGCAAAGCCGATGGCGAGCGAGATCCGCCCCGCCATGAGCAGCCGCACGAGGAGGTCGCGGCCGAGCTGGTCGGTACCGAACAGGTGAGGTCCCGCGAAAGGCCCGACGAAGCGGTGGCGGATGTCGATGAAGAGCTGGTCGAAGGGGATGAGCAGCGGGCCGACCCAGCAGGCCAGCCCCATGAGCGCGATGGCGGCGAGCCCGAGCGTGGCGAGCCGATGGCGGAGGAAGCGGGCCAGCGCCCGGCGGCGCGGCCGGCCGAGGTCGGCGCGGGCGAGGCCGGGCATCCGGGCGGAGAGGCGCGTCGCCGCCGGGGTGCCGACCGTTCCGGTCATGGCGTCATGGCTCATTCCAGCCGGATGCGCGGGTCGGCGACGGCGCCGAAGAGGTCGGCCAGCAGGCTCCCCACGAGCACCAGCAGCGCCGATACCATCAGGATGCCCATCACCACCGGGTAGTCGCGGTAGCCGAGCGAGTCGAGAAACAGCCGCCCCATGCCGGGCCAGGTGAAGACCGTCTCGGTGACGAGCGCGCCGCCGAGCAGGGCCGGCAGCTCGAGCCCGGCCAGCGTGATCATGGGCAGGAGCGCATTGCGCAACACGTGATGCAGGATCACGCGCCGCTCCGGCAGTCCCTTGGCGCGGGCCGTCCGGACGAAGTCCTGGTCGATGACGTCGAGCATGGAAGAGCGCATGTAGCGGCTCCAGACCGCCACTTCGACGAGGGCCAGAACGAGGGCCGGCGCGATCAGGTGATGCAGGTAGTCGAGCACCGAGCCGTCGCCCACGACCGAGCGACTGCCGGCCGGCAGCCAGCCGAGCTTGACCGAGAACAGGTAGATGGTGACGAGGCCGAACCAGAAGGTCGGGATCGACAGGGCCACCATGGCGGCCGCGGTGGCCAGCGTATCGAAGACGGAATGCCGCCGCATGGCGGCCAGCACCCCGGCCGTCATCCCGGTCGCGACCGCGATGGTGATGGCCGTGATCATCAGTTCCAGGGTGGCGGGCAGCCGTGCCGCGATGACGGCCAGCACCGGCGCGGTGTCGCGGTAGGAATGCCCCCAGTCGCCCAGCAGGAGGCGGCTGGACCACTGCCAATATTGCACTGGTAGCGGCCGGTCGAGGCCCATCTGGTGAGCGATCTGCGCCATCTGCTCCTGGCTCATGCCGGGCACCAGGGCGAACTGCGCCAGGGGACCGCCGGGGGCCAGATGCAGCACCGCGAAGCCGATCATCGACACGATGACCAGCAGCACGAGGCTTTGGAGTGCGCGGCCGATCAGGAATCGCGCCATGGCGGCCCCTGCTTCCCCTCACCGGCGCTCAGCAGCCTCCCGTGGCGAAAGCGATGATCGATCTGGCGTTTCGTAACGAAATCCATGCCGCTCGGCATCGTGAGCGTCGGCAGGTTCGTGACGATCTGCTTCTTCATGCCCAGTACCAGGCGCTGGCGTTCCAGCAATTCTCCTGGGTGTTGATGTTGGGCACGAATCCTTCGAGCCCAGTCTTCACGCCCTGCACCATGGCGTATTGGAACAGGGGCAGGTAGGGCAGATCGCGGCGCGTCAGCTCCTGCAGCTTGAGGTAGGCGGCCTTGCGGGCGCTCCGGTCGACCGTGGACGCACCCTGCGCGATGAGCGCGTCGGCGTCGGGGTTCACGTATTGCGTGGTATTCTGGCCGCCGCCGCCCTTGGCCGCGGTGGCGCGGCTGGAGAAATAGTCGGTGGCGTCGGGGTCGGGACCGACCATGAAGTCGATGCCCACCATGGCGCTCTCGAATTTGGACAGCATCCAGTAGTCGCCCCACATGACGGCGGGCGGCAGGTTGGAGATGCTCATCTTGGCGCCGATCTCCATCCAGTTCTGCTGAAGGAGCTGCTGGGCCTGCTCGCGGACGTGGTTTCCGGCCGTGGTGGAGTTGGTGAATTCCAGCCGCACGCCGTCCTTGGCCCGCACGCCGTCCGGCCCGGGTTTCCAGCCCGCCGCGTCGAGCATGGCCCTGGCCTTGTCGGGGTCGTAACTCCCCTTCGGCAGATCGGGGTTGTAGGCCCAGGACTGCATGGGCAGGTAGGACTCGGTGGGCGTCGGCAGTCCGTAATAGATCTGCTCGATGATGCTCTTTTTGTCCATCGCGAGGTAGAGCGCCTCGCGCACTGCCCTGTCCTTGAAAACCGGCAGGCCGGTGTTCAGGGCGATGTTCTCGATCGTCGCCTTGGGGGCAGGCAGCACGGTCCGGCCGGCCAGGGCCTTGGCCTCGTCGTAATGGTCGGGCGTGATGCCCTGCAGGCCGATATAGTCGATGTCGCCGGTCTGGAACTGGGTGTAGAGAACCGTGAGGTCGGGGACGTATTTGATGACGAGCCGTTCGAGGTATGGCCCCGGGCCGTGGTAGCCCTCGTAGGCGCTGAGCGTGATGTGATCGCCCGGCACGCGCTCGACCCATTTGAACGGCCCGGTGCCGATCGGGTGCTGGGCAAAGGCCGGCTGGTTGATGTCCGCCTCGCCCGCGAGAATGTGCTTCGGCCCGAGCCACGTCCAGGACAGGATCGCCGGGTAGGGCGCGTAGGCGTGTTCCATGCGCCAGGTGATTTCGGTGGGGCTGACGACCGTGATGTCGCGCACGAGGTCGTGGCCGGCGCGGCGCCCCGAGAGGAACTTCGGACCCACCAGGAGATCGAGGTTGTACTTGACGTCCTCGGCCGTGAAGGGCGTGCCGTCGTGCCACTTCACGTCGGGGCGCAGCTTGATGCGCCAGTGCAGGCCATCGGCCGACACGCCGCCGTTCTCGAGCGTGGGGATCTCGGCCGCGAGATCGGGCAGGAAATTGCCTTCCGGGTCCGACCGCCACAGCGTGCCGAACAGGTTCATGTAGACCGCTTCGTCGACCTCGATGTGCAGCTTCAGGGGCTGGAACACCGTCGGTTCCTGGGACAGGCCGATCACGGCCTGACCCTTGGGCTTCGCGGGCGGTGTCGCGGCCCGCGCGGCCGACACCCGGAGCGCGTCCGGGCCGGCCCAGGCCAGGAGTCCGGCCGCGGCACCGAGCGCCAGCAATTGCCGCCGGCTCGGACCTTCTCCCGCAGTGCGGCCGGTCTCGTGATCGTCGCTCATGAGGCTCATGGGTCGCTCCTTCGGGTCGAGGCGTTCAGATGCCCGCGATGGGTCTCGGTCGGGAACCGTCGCTGAAGCGCGACAGGCGGAAGTGGTGCGGGTCGACGACGGGTGCGGCCCCGGTGGCGAGGTCGGCGGCGAGCCGGCCGGCTGCCGGGCCGATGCCGAAGCCATGACCCGAGAAGCCGGTCGCCACGACGAGACCGGGGATTGCATCGACGGTCGAGATGACCGGGACGGCGTCGGGAGTGACGTCGATCAGCCCGGCCCATTCCTGCACGACGCGGGCGCCAGCGAAGGACGGGAACAGTTCGGAGAGCGCCGCGAGAGCCTGCCGGTTGTATCTTCGGTCCGGCTCCGGGTCGAGCACGCGGCAGCGCTCGTAGGGCGACACCTGGTCGAGCGGCACGGAGCGCGCTTCCGTCCATTCCCTGACGAAGCGCCCGTCGGCGCGCAGCTTCAGGGCGCGCCAGTCGTCCGTGAAGGCCGGCAGGAACTCCTTGAAGAAACGAAAGCTGTCGGGCACCAGCGGCACTACGTTCACGTTGCCGTTGGCGATCGTGTAGCCGCCGTCGAGGCGCTTGCGATAAGCGCCCTTGGAACACCAGAAGGCCGCCTCCGGACCGTTCTCGATCGGTGCCGTCCGCATCACGCTGGAGCGCACCTTGAGCTGCGGCAGGGTGACGCCGACGTCCATCAGGAAGCGCCGGGACCAGGCGCCGCCCGCCAGCACTGCGGCATTGCAGCGGATGCGGCCGCGCTCCGTCACCACGGCGGCGACCCGCCCGCCCACGAGGTCGAGCCCGCGCACCGCACAATCCGTGAGCACGATGGCGCCTTGGCGCTGCGCCGCGGCCGCGATGGCGGGCGCCGCTTTCTGGGGTTCGGCCCGCCCGTCGGTGGCGCAATACATCGCGGCCTTCCAGCGCTTGGAGCCGTTCGGCACGTGGCGGTCGAGTTCCGCGCCCGAGACCATCCGCGCGTCGATCTGGTAGGGGCGGGCGTGCTCGAGCCAGGTCTCGTATTTCGCCACGTCCGCGTCGTCGTCGCAGCCCCACACGACGCCCGTGGTGCGGAAGCCCGTCTCACCCTCGACCGTCTCGTTCATGCGCTCCCACATCCGGAGGCTCTCGACGATGAGGGGAATTTCGCGCGGGTCGCGGCGGCCCTTGCGCACCCAGCCCCAGTTGCGGCTCGACTGTTCGCCCGCGACGTGGCCCTTCTCGCAGAGGGCCACCGACAGGCCGCGTCCGGCCAGCGCCAGGGCCGTTGCGGTGCCGATGATGCCGCCCCCGACCACGACGACCTCGACGGCTTCGGGAAGCTCCGGGTCGGAGCGGACGGGGTCGACCGGCGGGCCCATCTCAGTTCTCGCAATCGGTGAGGCGCAATCGGGTCACAGCCGCGGCTCCAGGGCCCAGTTGATCGGCACCTCGGCGATCGCCGCCGTGTTGGGCAGGTCGAGCACCAGGGCGACGATGCGGCCGACATCCTCGGGCTGGGTCAGCTCGGCCGGATCGCGGTCGGTCAGCGGGGCCGCCATGTCGGTGGCGACGAAGCCCGGGCAGACCGTTGTGGCCCGGATGCCGTCGGCCCAGCCGGCCTGCCGAATGGCGTGGGTGAGGCCGAGGGCCGCGAATTTACTGGTCGCGTAAAGGCCTGATCCCGCCGACGCGACCCGGAGACCCGATAGCGAGACGACGGTGACGACGCGTCCTCGGCCGCACTCCTTCAGGGCGGGCCAAGCTGCCTTCACGAGCCGGCGCGGCGCCTTCAGGTTGACCTCCAGGAGTGCGTCGAGTTCGTGGTCCTCGGCCTCGACCACCGTCTTGGATATCATCATGCCGGCATTGGCCACCACGGCGTCGATGCGGCCGAAGCGATGCATCGTGGCGTCGACCCAAGGCCGGGCGCCGTCAGGATCGCGCGCCTCATAGGGGTGAACCAGCGCCTCGGTCCCGGCGGGCGCCTCGGTCCCGTCCGCATCCCGCACGCCCAGGCTGAGATGCCAGCCTTCCCGGGCCAACGCTTCGGCGACGGCGCGCCCGATGCCGCGGTTGGCGCCCGACACCAGGGCGACGCGCGGGGCGGGGCTCACGGGCGCCATGGCCTAGACCGGCCCGGCGTCATTGCGCGTTCGGCACCACGCCGAGGTCATGGCTGCAGGGACCCCGTGGCGGGCTGCGCGACTGTCGCTCCTCGTCCCGGTCCGACATTGCGATCCTGGCACAACGCCACAGGAGCAAGAACGACAGATGGCTCGACCCTGTTTCAGCAGGACGATGCTAGTTGTCGACCGTCTCGGGCGTCAAGCCGCAATGGCGGGCGGCCATGCGGAAAGAATCCGCAGCCACGGTGCGGGCTCGTCTACATGGTGTGCAAGCGTGCCCGGGCGGCCGATCCGCGGCGGATCTCAACCCCGTCGCGGCGGCCCGGTCGGCCGGGGGGCTCGCTGGACGGGTCACGACCGGCGAAGGTCACGGTGGCCGTGATCGAGGCGTTGCGCGGGGTCAACTGATGGAGCGACGACATGCCGTGTCACATCCTCTCATCCTGCACGCCGAAGCGGAAGATCGAGGTGCTGCCGAACACCTGCCCCGGCCTCAGCGCGGTCGTGGGGAAGTCCGGGTGGTTCGGACTATCGGGGAAATGCTGGGTTTCCAGCGTGAAGGCGGCGTATTTGCCGTAGCGGCCGCCGGTGCCGGCGAACGAACCGTCGAAGAAGCCGCCGGTATAGATTTCCACGCCCGGCTCGGTGGTCAGGCACTCCAGCTTACGCCCGCTCTTGGGATCGTAGGCGCGGACGGCGAACTGCGGCTGCGCCGGGTCGCCGTGCTTGTTGAGGACCCAGTTCTGATCGTAGCCGTCGGCGATGGCGAGTTGCTCGTTCTTGTCGTGAATGCGCGCGCCGATCACGGTCGGCTTGCGGAAGTCGAAGGGTGTCCCGTCGACAGGAGCGAGCCGTCCGAGCGGGATCTGCGCCTGATCGAGCGGCGTATAGCGATCCGCGTCCACGGTGAGCACGTGGTCGAGGATGCCGCCAGGCGACCCGGCCCCCGCAAGGTTGAAATTCATGTGGCTCGAAGGGTTGAAGATCGTGTCTTTGTCGGTCACCGCCTCGTACCGGATCGCGAAGGCTCCGTCGTCGGATAGGGTATAGGTGACGGCGACCTTGAGGGTACCGGGATAGCCTTCCTCGCCGTCCGGGCTGATGTAGGTCAACCGCGCGCCGACGCTCCCGCCCGATGTGGCTTGCGGCTCGACGTGCCAGATCCGCTTGTCGAACCCTCTCACCCCGCCGTGGATCGTGTTCGGCGGGTCGGAGAGGGAGAGCTTGTAGGCGTGGCCGTCGAGGCTGAAGCGGCCCCTGGCGATCCAGTTGGCGTAACGCCCGAGGAGGGCACCGAAGTAGAGTTCGCCTTGGGCGGCCTTGGTCTCGTAGTCGCGCAACGTCGGAAAGCCGAGCACGATGTGCCCCGGACGGCCTTGCCGGTCCGGCACCGTCACGTCGGTGATGGCGCCGCCGTAGCTCATGAAGCTGACGCTCACGCCGCCGCTGGTCGCCATGGTGTAGCGGGTCACAAGCTTGCCGTCCGCCGCCGTGCCGAACGGCGCGCCCGTTAGCGTCGCTGCTGGGGCCGGCGCAGCCGACAGCATCAAAGCGAAGGACAGGACTGCGCCGATCCGCTGTTCGGCGTTCATGGTGGTCGTCTCCGCTCCGACGGTGTCATCTGAGCTGGCAGCGCCACAACGGCGGGCCGCCAGCCCTATCCGGCGTCATGCCGCTTGAGCCGTGACTGATCTCCCAATCGATCAGGTTCGGGTGCTCCCAGGCCGGCGCTATCGCGATGACGCTCGCCACCACGTCGTCGATTCGCTCGACGCGACGCACCTGCGTATTCTACGCAGGGGAGACGAAGCTGCCCGGGCTGTTCGGCGTTGCACGCCATTCCGGCGCGCGGTCCCGGCGCGCCTCGGCGAGTGCCTGGCGCACGCCCTGGACGTCATAGTCCTTGAGATAGCCGGGCGAACCGGGCTGTTGGCGCCACGAATCCTCGATCGTTCCCGCATCCACGGCATCGAAACCGATCTCGTCGACGAGGCGCATGACCGTGGCCTTCGCCTTCGGATCGTCGCCGGCGACCGCCAGCGCGATGCGGCCGGGGGCGCCGGCGGGCTTGCCTCCTTCGAGCAAATGCTGCGCGATGATCGAGTTGAACACCTTGACGACGGGGTGGCCGAGCCGCTGCTCGACCCAGCGGCTTTCGGTCTCGCCCGCTTCGATGCCGCCGAGGCGACCGTCGCGCTGTTGCGGATAGTAGTTGCTGGTGTCGATGACGATCAGATCGGCCGGCGCATCGGCGAACAGCCCCAACGGCAGATCCTCAACGGTCTTGAGCGGAACCGCCACGACCACCACGGCATTCCCGCGCGCCGCGTCTTCGACGGACGTGGGATGCGCGCCCGTTTCCCGGGCAAGATCCGCGAGCGACGCGGGACCGCGTGAGTTGGCCACCGCGACCTCATGCCCCGCGGCGCGGAACCGCCGCGTGAGCGCGCCGCCGATGTTGCCCGAGCCGATAATCCCGATCTTCATGATGATCATCCTCCGCTGGTGTCGCAACGGCACCGCACAGCCCTGTAGATAATCGCCCGCCGAGACACCATAAACATCGAACTCGGCACGGGTCTCGACACCGGGAGTTGGGAATGGACCGCCTGGCCAGCATGGTGGCCTTCGTGAAGGTCGTGGAGGCCGGCTCCTTCGCGGCGGCCGCGAACATTCTCGGGATGTCACCCCAGATGGCGGCCAAACACGTCACCTTCCTGGAAGGCCGGCTGGGCACGCGCCTCCTCAACCGCACCACGCGGCGCCAGAGCCTGACGGAGATCGGCAGAACCTATCTTGAGCGCTGCAAGCTGGTGCTGGCGGAGGCCGACTGGGCGGACTCCCTGGCCGACGAGGCCAAGGGGTCGCCGCGCGGACGCCTGCGGATCAATGCTCCGGTGTCCTTTGGGGCCAGCCTGACGCCGCTGGTGACCCGCTACCTGCGACGGCACCCGAACGTCGAGATCGACCTCGTGCTCAGCGACCGGTTCGTCGATCTGGTCGAGGAAGGGTTCGAGGCGGTGTTCCGGGTCGGCCCCCTGGCGGACTCCAGCCTCATGGCCCGCGAACTCTCGCCTTTTCGGCTCGTCGCCTGCGCGTCTCCCGGCTATCTGCGCGAGAGAGGAATTCCCCTGACCCCGACGGACCTCGAAACCCACGAGTGCCTGGGCTACACGCACTGGTCACGACCGGCGGTGTACGAGTGGCGGTTCGTCCAGAACGGCCGAGCCTCCGAGGTCCGCATCCGCAACCACCTGCAGATCAACGATGCCACGGCCCTCGTGGCCGCGGCCCTCGACGGCTTCGGCATCGTCCTCGTGGCCGAGGACCTCGTGCGCGGCAGGCTGAAGTCGGGGCAGCTCGTCAAGGTCCTGCCCGACTTCGAGACGCCATCCCGGCCGATGCACCTTCTCTTCCATCCCGACCGCCGGCAAACCGCGAAGCTGCGAAGCTTCATCGACGCGGCCGTCCGGGAGTTCGGCCCGCGGAAAGCCGGCACCGGCGGCGAGGCTGTGTGATAACGCTTTGCATGGGAGCCAGCGAAGACGGCCGCGGCGGCCTAATTTTCGAAACGGCTCGTGCTGTCCCGGTCACGCTCGTATCGTTTCGCGAGCGGAAACGGCGGTAACCAGGACTCACGACGGACGATCCAACTTTCGTAGCTTGGAATCAGTTGGTCATGAGCGTCTAGGGATCCCAGGTTCACTTCGATTTCGTCGCCAGACCGTGCAAAAATGGACGAACCACATCGGGGGCAGAAAAATCGTCCGGCGTAGTCGCATGTTTCTCCCTCGATCGTAACCGCATCTCGGTGGAAGATCGCGGAGGCGTGGAAAAGAGCACCATGATGCTTGCGGCAGTCGAGACAGTGGCAAAGTCCGACCCGGTAGGGGTCGCCCAACGCCACTAACTGGACGTTGCCGCACAAGCAACTGCCCGTGAATCGGTTCATGCTGAGTCTCCACGGCTGTAGTCTCACCCACGGCTCGGGGGCAGCCATTTGCGTGATGCGATCGGGCTCGTCCAGCAATCGCCACGCTGCGCCGCGGCATGGCCACGGGAGGCGAAACCTCCGTGACGACCTAAATTTCCACACCGCTCAGGAAAGTCTGCTTACCACACGTTCGGGAATGGTCTGTTGCAACCGTTCTCGCCGCCTCCATGCTGTTCGCCAGCAACCGTGCCACATGGATGGCGTCGCGCCCGCTGCCGTCCCGGATCTGGTGGCGGCAGGAGGTGCCGTCGGCCACGATGACGCATCCGGGGTCGGCTGCCCGGATGGCCGGCAGGAGGTCGAGTTCGGCCATGGCCAGGGACACGTCGTGCGTCTCGGCCCCGTAACCGAAGGCGCCGGCCATCCCGCAGCAGCCTGACTGGACCGTCTCGACGGCGACGCCGGGAATCAGCCGAAGGGCAGATTCCACGGCTCCCATGGTGCCGAAGGCTTTCTGGTGGCAGTGGCCGTGCAGCAGCACCCGCCCCGGCACAGGCGCCAGCGGTACCGTGAACCGCCCCGCCTCGGCCTCGCGGGTGATGAACTCCTCGAAGAGCAGCGCATGGGCGGCGGCGCGCTCGGCCTCCTCCCCGGGCAGCAGGGCCAGCGCCTCGTCCCGGAAGGTGAACAGGCAGCTCGGCTCGAGGCCGAGCACCGGCACGCCGCGCGCCAGGAACGGCTTCAGCGCCGCGAGGCTTCGCCTGAGTTCGGCCCGCGCGGCCTCGACGTCGCCCACCGCCAGGAACGTGCGGCCGCAGCACAGCGGACGGCGGGAGCCGTCGGCGGCGCGCGGGAAGTGGACCCGGTAGCCGCCCGCGACCAGCAGCGAGACGGCCGCCCGGAGGGTTTCGGGCTCGAAGGCGGCGTTGAACGTGTCGGCCCAGAGGATCACCTCGCGGCCGTCTTCCGGCCCGAGCGCGCCCGCGGTCGCGGCGAACCGGTCGCGGCGCCAGACCGGAAGCTGTCGGCGGGCACTCAGCCCGACCGCCCGCTCCATGAGCTTCCGCAGGAGCGGGGATCGGTTCGGCAGGTTGATGAGGCTGGCGAAGCGCCCCGCCGCGGCCGCGTAATGCGGCAGGCGCGAGACCAACCGGTCGCGCGGCGAGAGGCCGCGCGCGGCGGCCCGCGCGGCCTGCACCTCGATCTTCATGCGCGCCATGTCGACGCCGGTCGGGCATTCACGCCGGCATGCCTTGCACGATACGCAGAGCTTCATGGTTTCGGCCATGGCGTCCGATGCGAGCGCCTCCGCGCCGAGCTGGCCCGACAGGGCGAGGCGCAGGCTGTTGGCGCGTCCGCGCGTGACATGCGCCTCGTCGCGCGTGGCCCGGTAGGAGGGGCACATCACCCCGCCCTGGCTCTTGCGGCAGGCGCCGTTGTTGTTGCACATCTCGACGGCGCCTTGCAGCCCGCCGGCGCCGCCCGTGTAGGCCGACCAGTCGAGCCGCGGCCGGATGTCCTTGGCGCCGTAGCCGGGCGGATAGCGCAGCAGGTCCCGGTCGTCGAAGCGCGGCGCGCGTACGATCTTGCCGGGATTGAGGAGACCGGTCGGATCGAAGGCGTCCTTCACCTCCTCGAACGCGCGCACGAGCCGCGAACCGAACATGGCCTCGTGGAACTCGCTCCGCACGATGCCGTCGCCGTGCTCGCCCGAATGGGACCCCTTGTAGGAGCGCACGAGGGCGAAGGCCTCCTCGGCGATGGCCCGCATGGCCTTCACGTCCTTGTCGAGGCGAAGGTTGAGGACGGGGCGGACGTGGAGGCATCCTTCGGAGGCATGGGCGTACCAGGTGCCCCGCGTGCCGTGCTTCTCGAAGACGCGCGTCAGGCTGTCGGTATAATCGGCGAGATGCGCCAGCGGCACCGCGCAGTCCTCGACGAAGGACACGGGCTTGGCCTGGTCTTTCATCGACATCATGATGTTGAGGCCGGCGGTCCTGAGCTCGGTGATGGCGGCCTGCAGGGCTGGGTCGAGCACCGGAACGACCCCGCCCCAGCGCGCCCCGTCGCGGTCGAAACCGAGGCCGAGGTCGCCCAGGAGTTCGCCGAGCTGGGCGAGACGGCGCCGGTTCTCGGCCTCGTCCTCGGCGAACTCGACGATGAGCAGCGCCTCGGGCGCGCCCCGCACCACGGCCTCGAGCGTCGGACGGAACATGGCGATGTCGCGCGCGAGCCCGATCATGGTGCTGTCGACGAGCTCGATGGCGATAGGTTTCAGCGTCACCAGATGCTGGGCCGAGTCCATGGCGGCCCGGAAGGAACCGAAATGGCAGACGCCGACGGCGCGTCGGCCGAGGAGAGGCCAGAGCTTCAGTTCGATCGCGGTCGAATAGGCCAGCGTGCCTTCGGACCCGACCAGGAGGTGGGCCAGATTCACGCGGCCGCGCGCTGGATCGATGGCGTCGAGGTTGTAGCCGCCGACCCGCCGCTGGACCTTCGGGAAACGGTCCGCCACCTCCCCGGCCTCACGGGCACCGATCGCGATCAGGCGCTTGGCCAGGGCTCTCTGCCGCGGGTCGCCGATGTCGGACAGGTCGGCCGCCACCTCGCCGAAGCGCAGGGGCGTGCCGTCCGCCAGCACGGCGTCGATGGCCACGACATTGTCCCGCATGGTGCCGTAGCGCAGCGAGCGGCCACCGCAGGAGTTGTTGCCCGCCATGCCGCCGATCGTCGCGCGGGATGCCGTCGAGACATCGACCGGGAACCACAGGCCGTGGGGTTTCAGGGCGCGATTGAGGTCGTCGAGCACGATCCCGGGCTCGACCACGCAGCGGCGGTTCGCGACATCGAAGGATAGCAGGCGGCGAAGGTGCTTCGACCCGTCGATGACGAGGCCGCCGTTGATGGCCTGCCCGCATTGCGAGGTGCCGCCCCCGCGCGCCGTGACCGGCACCCGTTCGTGCCGGGCGACCGCGAGAGCCCGCAGCGCGTCCGCGGTGGTCTCCGGCACCACCACGCCTTCGGGCATCATCTGGTAGTGCGACGCGTCCGTCGCGTAGCGGCCCCGGTCGAAGGCGCCGAAAAGCACGTCGCCCCGCACCTCGGACCTCAGCCGACGTTCGAAGCCGGGCCGCACCGTGCTGATCATGCCGTGTCCTCCAGGCGGTCGGCTGCTCCTTCCGCCGCCCCGCAACCCGTTGCGGCGAGTCTATGTGGGCCCAATTTTGAATTCAATTCCGCTGCCCCGCGACCGGAGATCGCGCTCAACCGAAGAGCGGCGCCCGCTTCATCCCGTGCTCCCGTTATTCCGCCGCACCGTCCGCAGCCGACGGGGTCTCGAAGTATTCCAGCGATGCTTCGGCCTTGTTGCGCAGGTGCTTGAAGAGGACATCGCTCAACTCGCTGCCGGCGCGCCGGCGCAGCGCGTCCAGCATGGCCTCGTGTTCGCGCATGGCCTCCGCCCAGCGGTCGCGTCGCTTGGCGAAATTGGCCGTGTAGCGGACGCGCCGGATCCGATCAGCATAGCTCTTATAGGCCTGGGCCAGGGCCGTGTTGCCGGCCGCCTCGACGATCATCTCGTGGATCTGCTGGTTGCACCGAAAATAGGCCTGCATGTCGCGGCGCAGATAGTGGCCGTACATCGCGTGGTGCAGGTCTTCGATGGCCTGTACCCCGGTGTCCGCGATCAGCTCGCACGCCAGTCGCCCGGCTAAGGCTTCGAGGCCGCCCATGACGTCGAAGAGTTCGCGAAGCTCGCGCGCCTCGAGCTGCCGCACCCGCGCACCGCGATTGGGGAGGAGGTCGACCAGTCCTTCGGCGGCCAGCACCTTCAGGGCTTCGCGCAACGGCGTGCGGGATACGCCGAACAGCTCGCAAAGCCGCCGCTCCGGGATCCGGGCTCCGTCGGCCAGATGGCCTTCGACGATATGGTCGCGCAAACGGGCCAGGACATCGCCGTGCAGCGACGGGGCGCCGCGTCCGCCCTCGGAGGTGCGGGACGCCGCCGTCCCGTGGCTCGGCCCGGACAGGGGCGTTTCGGCCGGAGTGACGTCGGAGATGTGGGACAGGGATGCGGTCATCGCAGTGGGATAACCCGCCCGCCCGCGGCCGTCGATGCGCGAAATTGCACGCCAAGGCGCTTGCCAGCCGAAAAAATGAATGCATTATCTCGGGTCAGCGCGCGTCGTCGGTTGTCGACGTCATACGATCAGGAGGGCGCATGACGGGACATCGAGGCCGCCATTTCCTGCAGATTCCGGGCCCCAGCCCGGTGCCCGAGCGGGTGCTCAGGGCCATGGACATGCAGGTCATCGACCACCGAGGTCCGGACTTCGCCAAGCTCGGACGGGAGATCTTCGAGGGCTGCCGGACGATCTTCAAGACGGCCGCGCCGGTCATCGTCTTCCCCTCCTCGGGCACCGGCGCCTGGGAAGCCGCCATCGTCAACACGCTCTCGCCCGGCGACAAGGTGCTGATGGTCGAGACCGGCCATTTCGCGACGCTGTGGCGGCAGATGGCGGCGCGCTGGGGCGTGGAAGTCGACTTCATCCCCGGCGACTGGCGCCATGGCGTCGATCCCGCCGCGATCGAAGCCAAGCTCGCCGAGGATCGGGCGCACGGCATCAAGGCCGTGATGGTGGTCCATAACGAAACCTCGACCGGGGTGCTCAGCCGCGTCGCCGAGATCCGCCGGGCGATCGACCGCGCGAACCATCCTGCCCTTCTGCTGGTCGACACCATCTCGTCCCTGGGCTCGGCCGACTATCGGCACGACGAATGGGGCGTCGACGTCACGGTCAGCTGCTCGCAGAAGGGGCTGATGTTGCCGCCGGGGCTCGGCTTCAACGCCATCTCGGACAAGGCGCTCGCCGCCTCCCGCGAGAACCGACTGCCGCGCTCCTATTGGGACTGGGCCGAGATGCTGAAGCCCAATGCCAACGGCTTCTTCCCTTACACGCCCGCCACCACGCTGCTCTACGGGCTGCGCGAAGCCATTGTGATGCTGCTCGAAGAGGGGCTCGACGCGGTTTTCGAGCGTCACCAGCGGCTTGCGGCCGCGACGCGGGCGGCCGTGCGCGGCTGGGGGCTCGAGGTGCTCTGCCAGGAGCCGTCCGAATATTCCCCCGTGCTGACGGCCGTGCTGATGCCGCCCGGCCACGACGCCGACCGGTTCCGCAAGATCGTACTCGAGACCTATGACATGTCGCTCGGCGCCGGGCTGAGCAAGCTCGCCGGTAAGGTGTTCCGCATCGGCCATCTCGGAGAATGCAACGGCCTCACGCTCATGGCGGCGCTGACGGGCGTCGAGATGGGGCTGTCGGTCGCCGGCGTGCCGCATCGGGCCGGCGGCATCTCGGCCGCCATGGCGGTGCTGGACGGGCGCGACGACAGCAACGCGACGCCGCTGCTCAAAGCCGCCGCGGGCTGAGCGCGCACCCGTGCCCGCGCCGTCCAACACGAGACAGGCCGGCCCCGTCGAGGACGGTCCCGTCGTGGGCCTGTCGTCCCGGCTGGCTTCGGCGCACGCTGGCGGGGCACGCCTGACTGCCGGCGATGCCGTCGACCTGACGCCGGCCGAAGCCTACGAGGTCCAGGCCACCGTAGCACGGGGGCTCGGCCGCAGGATCGGCTGGAAGGTCGGGCGAAAGTCGCCCGCGGGTCCCTTCAGCTACGCGCCGCTCTTCGACGACCGCATGCACGCTTCGGGGGTCGCTCTGGCCCGTGACGCCTTCCAGCCCTGGATGATCGAAGCGGAACTGATGGTGCGGTTCCGCCGGGGCCTGCCCGCGACCGGCGCCCCCCATGGCCAGGACCGCGTGAGGGACGCGATCGGCGAGGTCATGGCGGCCCTCGAGGTGATCGACAGCCGCTTCGCGGCTTGGCCCGATGTGGCACCGCCGCTGCTCGTGGCCGACCTCCTGTCCCATGGGACCATGGTGTTCGGCTCGGGCACTACGGTGCCGGCCGGTGCGAGCTTCGAGACCGCGCCGGTGCGTCTCACGATCGACGGCAAGGCGATGGTCGACCAGCGCGGCGGCAACCCGGCGGGAAACCTCATCGACCTCGTCACCCTGCTGGTCGACCGCCTCGCCGAGAGCGGAACCCCCATCCGGGAGGGTGATCTGGTCACGACCGGGTCCTTCACCGGCATGCGGGTGCTGCCGCCGGGAGGGCGGGCGGAAGCCACGTTCGAAGGGATCGGCAGCGTAGCGCTCACGCGCTCGGCTTGACGGAAAACCCGTGCGGGTCTGCTACCGCCCGGGACGATATTGCGAATTTGCCGGGACCAAGCCGCACAGGCGGGCTCCCGGGGCGGGCACGGCACGAAACAAACAAAAGCCGGATCGCCGTCAGCAACATTGGGAGGATGGACCATGCGATTCAGGTTGAAGGCCACACACTTCGTCTTGGGAATGGTCTGTGTGATGTATTTCATCACCTATGTGGACCGCGTCAACATCGGCACCGCGGCTTCGGACATCCAGAAAGAGCTCGGCCTCAGCAACACCCAGCTCGGGTTCGCGTTTTCGGCCTTCGCCTATCCCTACCTGCTGTTCCAGGTCGCCGGCGGCTGGGTCGGGGACCGGTTCGGGCCGCGCAAGACTCTGTTCCTCTGCGGCCTCATCTGGGCCGCGGCGACGATCGTGACCGGCTTCATCACCGGCCTGCTCACGCTGGTCCTGGCCCGAATGCTGCTCGGCTTCGGTGAAGGCGCCACCTTCCCGACCGCCACCCGCGCCATGCAGGACTGGACCCCGGCAGGCAAGCGGGGCTTCGCGCAGGGGCTGACCCATTCGTTCTCGCGACTCGGCAACGCCGCGACGCCCCCGCTCATCGCGGCCCTCATGGTCACCGTGACCTGGCGCGGCTCCTTCATTCTGCTCGGCCTCATCAGCCTCGTGTGGGTCGTGGTCTGGGTCATCTACTTCCGCAACAACCCCAAGGATCATCCGTCCATTACGGAGGCCGAGCTGCAGACGCTGCCGGTCCGCCGGACGATCGCCGCCGTCAAGAGGCCGGTGCCGTGGGGGCCGTTGCTGCGGCGCATGTGGCCCGTGACCATGTAACCGGGGCAGATTGCCGGGCGGTCAGGTTTCGGGTGCAGCTTTTCGGATGAGGTGTTGCAGCGGCGCAATGGCAATGGCTCCCGGCACGCGCAGGCGGTCGCCGAGGTAGCGGAAGAACGAA
>JAABUJ010000916.1_pt1 | contig 49632 bp, 43 predicted proteins | sample 5559131 | NCBI WGS metagenome assembly JAABUJ01 (sample SAMN10711875, study PRJNA513366) | rock metagenome | isolation source: Antarctica rocks | place: Antarctica: Victoria Land, Mt New Zealand nord | collected 2016-01-07
CCTCGCGTTTGACATCGTCCGTGAAATCCCGTCGCGTGTTCTTCGTCGTCATCCAGCACCTCTGCCCCCTCAGGAGCTTACACGAGGTGTCCACCATATCGGGGAAGGGTCATGACGCAACTCTACCTTTTATCCGAAAGGGTTTCCTGAGCTCAGGGCGCGTTTCTCTTCATGGTCGAGCAACACAAGAGGAGCCTGCTCCTCTCCTGGCCGATAGCACGAAGACATACTCGACGCCTGCAGAAGCGCCTCGACCTGCAAGTTCTGGCCTACAACATGAAGCGGGTGATGGCGATCCTGGGCATGAAGCCGCTGATGGAGGCGATTAGGACCTAAAGGCCAAGATGAGATGGCCAGTTCCCAGAAAGCCGATCGGGGCTCTGCCACAACGGTGGCATATCAATAAACCCTAGAGAAATTCCGCCCGATCACTCGCCAGAAACCTCTTTTCACACGGCCTGCACCCATAGCTGACATTCAAACTGAAACACTGCCAGGCAGCGGCTTGGCTTGACGCCCCGACATCCAGCGGCAACAGCGGGCAATCCGTTCCGGTGGGATGGCGTTGACGTGGCGACTTCGGGGAAGGCTGCTGCCATGTCGATGATGCTTGCCAACAAGGTGGTGCTGATCACCGGCGCCGGGTCGGGGATCGGGCGCTCTGCCGCCATTCACTTCGCCCGCCAGGGATGGAAGGTTGGTCTCGTCGGAAGGGGCGCAGAGGCGCTCGCTGCGGCCCGGCTGGACGTCGAGGCCGCGGGCGGGGTGGCTGCCACCGCGCAGGCGGACGTGTCGGACGGGGCCGCGCTGGAACGTGCGGCGGTCGCGATCGAAATGGCGCTCGGTCCTGTCGACGTGTGGGTGAACAACGCCGGGACCGGCTTCTTCGGCAAGTTCACCGACATGTCGAACGAGGAGTTCCGCCGCGTGATGGAGGTGAACTTCTTCGGCACCGTCAACGGCACGCGGATTGCGCTATCGCGGATGCGGCCGCGCAACGCCGGCACGATCGTGCAAATCCTGTCGGCGATCAGCTATCGCGGGGTGCCGCTGCAATCGGCCTACTCGTCGTCCAAATACGCGCTGCGCGGTTTCACCGAGGCGCTGCGGGCGGAGCTGATCAACGAGCGGTCGGCGATTCACGTCACGATGGTGCATCCTCCGGCGGTCAACACGCCGTTCTACAGCCATGCCGGGTCGCGCATGAGATGCCGTCCCCCGTCCCCCGTCCGCCGCCGCCGGTATATCAGCCGGAGATGATCGGCGAGGCGGTGTACATCGCCGCCACCAGCCGCCAGCGGGAATGGAGGGTGTCCGGCTCCACCCTCGGTTTCGCGATAGGCAACAAGGTTGCGCCCGGCGTGCTGGACTACCTGGCTGGCACCATCGGCGTCCGCGCGCAGCAGACAAGGCGCAAGAGTGTGAAGGACGCGCGCGACGTCACGCTGTTTGCGCCCAGCAGCAAACCCGCCGCCACCCACGGCCCGTTCGATCGCGAGTCGCTCGCGACCAGCGTGCAATGGTGGGTGGATAAAAGCCCGCCGGCCGTTCGGTTCGGCCTCGGCGTGCTTGCGATCGGGATGCTGGCCGCAGCGCGGCGACGGCGTTAGAGCGGGTAATCGTAGCGGATGAAGCCGCGGTGCTTGGCCAGGCGGTCGTAGAGCAGCCGGGCCGTCGCGTTGTGGCTTTGGGTCTGCCAATACATCTTCGCGGCGTCGCGTGCGCGTGCGGCAGCGGCGACCGCTTCGATCAATGTCCGGCCCCCGCCGGTGCCGCGGGCCGTTGGATCGATGAATAGATCCTGCAGGTAGCAGACCTGGGCCGGCGTCCAGGCGCTCTCGTGAAACAAGTAGTGCACCAGCCCCACCATCCGACCGTCGCGATGCAAACCGAAACCGTGCAGGCTGCGGTCCTGGACCAGGCGGGTCCAGGTAGCCTGGTAAACTTCCTCGGGCAGCACGGTCTCGTAGAAGGCGAGGTAGCCGCGCCACAACTCGGCCCAGCGTGGGCGGTCATCGGCGGTCAGCTTGCTGATCATACGGACGCGTCCAGTTTGAGAATTTCGCCAGCGAGATAAAGGCTGCCGCATATCAGCACGCGCCCGGGCGACTGGTCCCGCGTGAGCTGCCGCAATGCTTCTGCCACGGTGGGTCCGGGCCGTGCAACGCCTCCGGATGCCGCAACGATGGCTTCGACCGACAGGGCGGCGTGCTGCCCCGGTTCCGCCACAGCCCATGACGTGTTGGCATAGGGGAGCAGCGGACGCAGGAACTCCGCGCTGTCCTTGGCCTGCTTCATGCCCACAACGAGATGGATCGGGCGGTCGCGCCAGGTCGCGAGATGCGCCGCCAGCGCCTCGCCGGCTCCTGGGTTGTGCCCGCCATCAAGCCAAAGCTCCCAGCCCGGCGGGAGATTGCGCGCCAGGGGCCCGGTGAGGCGTTGCAACCGGGCCGGCCACTCCGCCTGCGCGACCCCGGCCGCCAGCGCCGCGTGCGGCAACCGCAGCAGCGCCGAGCGGAGGGTCGCCAGCGCGATGCCGGCATTGTCGACCTGGTGCGGCCCGGCCAGCGACGGAAGCGGCACGCGCAACGCGCCGATTGCATCCTCGAACCGAAGCCCGTCGGCCTCCGGCTCAATCGTCCAGTCCCGGCCACGCACGAGCAGGGACGCGCCGCGTGCCGCCGCCTCGGCTTCCAGCACGGCCAACGCCTCCGCCGCCTGCAGCCCGGTCGTGGCCGGGACTCCGGCCTTCAGGATGCCGGCCTTCTCGGCGGCGATGGCGGCAAGCGTGTCGCCCAGCATCTCTCGGTGGTCCAGCGAGATCGAGGTGATGGCGCACGCGACCGCGGTCACGACGTTGGTGGCGTCGCCGCGGCCACCCAGCCCGACCTCCAGCACGCATAAATCGGCCGGTGTTTGGGCGAACAGATAGAATGCGGCCGCGGTGATCATCTCGAACACCGTGATGGGCATCCCGTCGTTCACGCGCTCCAGTTCCTCCAGCGCATTCGCCAACGCATCGTCCGAGACCAAGTCGCCAGCGATGCGGAACCGCTCGTTGAACCGTACCAGATGCGGCGAGGTGTACACGTGCACGCGCAACCCGGCTGCTTCGCCCATCGCGCGCAGGAAGGCGCAGGTGCTGCCCTTGCCGTTGGTGCCGCCGACGTGCAGGACTGGCGGCAGGCGGCGCTCCGGATGGCCGAGGGTCGCCAGCAACCGCTGCAGACGGTCGAGGCTGAGGTCGATCAGGCGGGGATGGAGGGCGTGGAGCCGTGCGACGATCGGCTCGATGCGTTCGTTCACGCCGCGGCGGGCTCCGGCGCCGCCTCGGCGGCGGCGGGAGGGCTGGCGCGCAGCAGGCCGATCAGCCGGCCCAGGGTCTCGCGCAGGTCCGTGCGCTTGACCACCATGTCGACGATGCCGTGTTCCAGCAGGTATTCCGCGCGTTGAAAGCCGTCGGGCAGCGTTTCGCGGACGGTTTGCTCGATGACTCGGGCGCCGGCGAAGCCGATGAGGGCGCCGGGTTCGGCGAGTTGCAGGTCCCCCAGCATGGCGAAGCTGGCGGTGACGCCGCCGGTCGTGGGGTCGGTCAGCACCACGACGAACGGCAGCCCGGCCTCCTTCACCAACTGCGTCGCGATGATGGTGCGCGGCATCTGCATCAGGCTGATGGCGCCCTCCTGCATGCGCGCGCCGCCCGACGCGGTGAACAGGACCAGCGGCGCGTCCTGCAGCACGGCGAGCCGGGCCGCGGCGACGATGCCCTCGCCGACCGCGGCGCCCATCGATCCTCCCATGAACTCGAACGCCATGACGCCGACGACAGCTTTCTGCCCGCCCACCGTGCCGTGGGCGACGGCGATGGCGTCGTCCATGCCGGTTTTCTCGCGGGCCTCGCGCAGGCGGTCGGCGTAGCGCTTCTGGTCACGGAAGCGCAGGGGATCGGCGGGCACTTTCGGCAACTCGATGCGGGTGAACGCGCCGTCGTCGAACGTCCAAGCCAGCCGCTCGGCCACGCTGGGGCGCATGTGGTGGCCGCAATGGGTGCAAACCTTGCAATTACGGTCGAGGTCGGCGCGGAAGATCATCTGCTGGCACGCCGGGCACTGCCGCCAGAGGTCCTCGGGGATTTCGCGCGCGCCGAGGAGCGTGCGGATTTTTGGGCGGACGTATTCGGTGAGCCAGCTCACTCAGTGCGCTTCCTGGAGGTCGAGCCTGCGCTCGATGCGTTCGAGGCGTGAGTCGATCCGGTCCATCCGAAGCTGCGACCCGGCGTAGAGGCCATGCAGCTCGGCGATATCCTGGCGAATGCGGGCCTGCCCAATCTCCAGCGCCGTCACGCGCTGCTTCAAGTCCTGTATCTCGTCCAGGACGCGATCGATCTTCACGTCCATCCGGCGCAGGTACACCAAAACGAGGTTGTCGGGCTCATCGCTCATTGCCGCATCATACCCAAATCGCTACCCCGTGCCAGCTACGCCGCGAGCTTCGCCCCGCGTACCCCGTCGGCCAACGCGCGCACCTGGTCCAGCACCCGGCGCACCGTGTCCGGCCCGGCGTGGCCCGCCGCGTCCAGGCTCGCGGCCAGCGTGTCGACCAGCGCCGTGCCGACCACCGCGGCGTCGGCGACGCTCACCGCGCCCGCCGCCTGGGCGGGGGTGCGGACGCCGAAGCCGATCGCGATCGGCAGCCGGGTCGCTGCCCGGATGCGCGGCACCGCCGCCGCGAGGTGTTCCGCCGAGGCCGAGCGCGTGCCCGTGATCCCGGCGATGCTGACGTAGTACACAAACCCCGAACTGCCGGCGAGCACCAGCGGCAGGCGCGCGTCGTCGGTGGTCGGCGCCACCAGCCGGATGATGTCGAGGCCGTTCGCCGCGGCGTGACCGGCCAGCCAATCGGCCTCCTCGGTCGGCAGGTCGACCACGATCAGCCCGTCCACCCCGGCGGCTGCGGCGTCCACACAGAACCGCGCCGGCCCGTAGGCGAGCACCGGGTTCAGGTAGCCCATCAGGACCACCGGCGTGTCCGGCTCGTCCGCGCGGAAGGCCGCCACCATGGCCAAGGTGCGCCTGACGGTCGCGCCGGCGCGCAGCCCCCGCAACGCGGCCGCCTGGATGCTCGGGCCGTCGGCCATGGGATCGGTGAACGGCATGCCGATCTCGATCAGGTCGGCCCCGGCGCCGGGCATCCCGCGCAGGATCGCGAGGCTGGTCGCGGCATCCGGGTCGTAGGCCTGCAAGTAAGGGATCAGCGCGCCCCGACCCTGGGACGCCAACGCCGCGAAGCGTGCGGCGATCCGGCTCATAGCTGGACGCCCAGATGCTCGGCGACGGTGAAGATGTCCTTGTCGCCGCGGCCGCACAAATTCATCAGGATAATCTCGTCCGGCGCCATGGTAGGGGCCATTTTGGTCACGTGCGCCAGGGCGTGCGCCGGCTCCAGCGCCGGGATGATGCCCTCGGTCCGGGTGCAAAGCTGGAACGCGGCCAGCGCCTCATCGTCGGTGGCGGCGACGTATTCCACCCGGCCGATCTCGTGCAGCCAGGAATGTTCGGGGCCGATCCCCGGATAGTCCAGCCCGGCGCTGATGCTGTGCGCCTCGGTGATCTGGCCGTCCTCGTCCTGCAACAGGTATGTGTGGTTGCCGTGCAGCACGCCGGGCCGTCCGCGCGACAGGCTGGCCGCGTGCTGCGCCGTATCCAATCCGCGGCCGGCCGCCTCCACGCCGATCAGCCGCACCGCGTCATCGTCCAGGAACGGATGGAACAGGCCCATCGCGTTCGATCCGCCTCCGATCGCGGCCACGATCACGTGCGGCAGCCGGCCCTCGGCAGCCTGCATCTGGGCGCGTGCCTCGGTGCCGATGATGCTCTGGAAATCCCGCACCATCGCCGGGTAGGGATGCGGGCCGGCGACCGTGCCGATCAGGTAGTAGGTGTCGTCCACGTTAGCGACCCAGTCGCGCATCGCCTCGTTCATCGCGTCCTTCAAGGTGCCGGCGCCGGAGGTGACGGGCTTCACCTCGGCGCCGAGCAGCCGCATGCGGAACACGTTGGGCTTCTGCCGCTCCACGTCGGTGGCGCCCATGTAGATCGTGCAGGGCAGGCCGAACAGCGCGCACACCGTCGCGGTCGCCACGCCGTGCTGCCCGGCGCCAGTCTCGGCGATGATCCGCGTCTTGCCCATGCGGGTCGCGACCAGAATCTGGCCCATGCAGTTGTTGATCTTGTGCGACCCGGTGTGGTTCAGCTCGTCCCGCTTGAAATACACCCGTGCCCCGCCGAGCTCGCGGGTGAGCCGCTCGGCGAACCAAAGCGGGCTGGGACGGCCGACGTAGTCCGCCAAATAGCGGTCCAGCTCGGTCTGGAACGCCGGGTCGCGCTTGGCGGCCTCATAGGCATCCTCGACGGCCAGGACCAGCGGCATCAACGTCTCGGCGACGAACCGGCCACCGAACTCGCCGAAGCGCCCTCGCGAGTCGGGACCGGAGCGCAGGCTGTTGGGGCGGGCGGGCGCAATCTCGTTCAAGGCAGCCTCCATATGCGGGGCGTCATAGCGCACTGGACCCGTACGGTCACGTCCCGGGAAGATGGTGCGGTTCCGGCGTCGCAGCTACGCTGCCATGCGAAACGGATTCGGACCTCGCCGATGCTCAGTGCCTATCCTGGCGGCTTCCCCTGCGAGATCATCGACGGCCCACAGGCGGCAATCGCGGCCGTGTGGCTCGACCTGCTGGAGCCCACGGAGTCGGAGCGCGCCGCGGCCGAGCGCATCACCGGCCTGCGCATCCCGGCGCGGGACGAGATCGCGGAGATCGAAAGCTCCAGCCGGCTCTCGGCCGAGGGCGACGCGCTTTACCTGAACACCCCGCAATCCTATCGCACGCCAGGGGGCGAGCTGGCGAGCGCCCCGCTCGGCTTCGTGCTGGCGCCCCATCGCATCCTGACGGTGCGGTTCGCTCCATCGACCGTGTTTGACGGCTACGCGACCCATTTCGCCCAACCCGGCCCGGGCGCGCCGTGCAGCATCGGCGTGTTCGTCGACATCGTGGAGGCCATCGTGGACCGGATCGCCGACGTGCTGGAACACGTGGGCAGCGACCTGGACGGGCTCTCGAAAGGCGTGTTCCGGGCCGACATGACGGGGAACTCCAAGCGGACCGACCGGGCATTGCGGGACACGCTGCGCGGGGTCGGACGCTGCGGCGACTCGTTGGCCAATCTGCGCGACAGCCTGCTGGGGGTCGGGCGGCTTGCGGCCTATGTGGAGGAGCGCGCCCGCGCCTGGACACCTCCGGAGTTCGCGCCGCGGTTCAAGACGCTGCGCGCCGACATCGCCTCGCTGAACGACTACGACGCCCAGCTCAGCGGCAAGGTCAGCTTCCTGCTCGACGCGACGCTCGGCTTCATCAACATCGAGCAGAACAACGGGGTGAAGGTGCTGACCATCGCGTCCGTTGTCGGTATCCCACCGACCTTCGTGGTCGGGCTGTATGGGATGAACTTCAAGAACATGCCGGAATACGATTGGGCGTGGGGCTACCAGTATGGCTTGGCGATGGTCGTCGTTAGCATCGTCGTGCCGATTGTCTGGTTCAAGGTGAAGGGCTGGCTTTAGCCGCCGCGACGAAGGCGCGGACCAACGCCGGATCCTTGACGCCACGCACGCGCTCGACCCCGGAGGATACGTCCACGGCGGTTGCGCCGGACAGATGGATGGCCTCGGCTACGTTATCGGGCGTGAGACCGCCGGCCAGGAGCCACGGAACCGGCGGGGTCCAGCCGCGCAGGATGGTCCAGTCGAAGCTGTGGGCGTTGCCGCCGGGCAGGGCAGCATCGGCCGGTGCTTTGGCGTCGAGCAGCAGGCGGTCCACGCCGGGTGCGGCGTGCGGCAGGTCGGCCACGGCGGCGACGCCGATGACGTGCCAGACGGGGAGGCCGAAGCGGGCGCGCACCGCGGCGGCGCGTTCGGCCGAAGCGTAAATTTGCACGGCGTCCAGCGCGGCCGGCCCGATGGCGGCGCCAATGTCGGCGTCGGTCGGATCGACGAACAGGCCGACCCGCGTGGGTCCGCCGGGACGGGCGAGAGCGCCGGCCGCTTCGGGCGAGAGGAAGCGGGGAGACGGCGGGAAGAACACGAACCCAGCGTAGGCGGCGCCCGCATCAGCCGCAGCGTCGTAGCCGTCCTGGGTGCAAATCCCGCAGATTTTGACCTTCATGCGATCTCGCTTGCGATTGCGGCAGCGGCTGCGGCCGGATCGACGGCTGTGGTGACGGGACGGCCGACCACGATCCAGTCCGCCCCGGCATCGACCGCGGCGCGCGGCGCCATGGGGCGGGCCTGGTCGCCGGCAGGGCTGCCACCGGGACGGATGCCGGGCACGACCAGCACCGGCACGGCGCCGAGAGCATCCCGCAGCATGGCGACCTCGTGCGGGCTGCACACCAACCCATGCGCGCCTGCCGACAGCGCCAGCCGCGCCAGGCGCAGGACCTGCTGGCGCGGGCCGCCGGCGACCCCGGTTGCGTGAAGGGCTTCGGCATCCAAGCTGGTCAGAACGGTGACGGCCAGCAACTGCGTCGCGGCGCCTGCGTCGTCCAGACTGCGCCGGGCGGTTTCGATCATGGCGCCTCCGCCGGACGCATGCAGCGTGAGCAGGGCGGGCGCGAGCGGAAGCACCGCCCGCATCGCCCCGGCGACTGTGTTCGGGATGTCATGCAGCTTCAAATCGAGGAACACCGGCCCGGCAAGCGTGCGGACCGAAGCGGCCCCGTGCGCCAGAAACAACTCCAGCCCCACTTTCACCATGCCGGCGTAGGGGGCGACGACGGCGGCCCATGCGCGAGCCTGGGGCAGGTCAGACGTGTCGAGCGCCACGATCAGGCGCGGCATCAGCCGTCGATCGTGGCGACGGCCGAAGCGTTGGAGCGCTGCGGCATGGTGCGCATTTCGTCCTCGAGTGCGCGGACGCGGCGTTCCGCCAGGCGCGCGCGGCGGCGCTGGCCGAACGAGCCCAGCGACACGACAAGGCCGCCAAGCAGAAAAAACAGCGCGCTCGCGACCAGCACGGCAACGGAGAGCGGCGATTGCAACGACAGATCCGTGGGCCACAGCGCCAACTGCACCGGTTCGGGGTTGGAAAGGGCGAACAGCACCAGCAAAAGCAGGCATGGCAGGGCGATGATCAGGCGGACGAACGTCATGCCGGCATGCGCTCGGGCGCGCGCAGGTTGCGGACGTGCTTGCTGCGGTTGACCCGCTCACGCAGTTCCTTGCCAGCCTTGAAGAACGGCACGGCTTTCTCGTCCACCGGCACCGCCTCGCCGGTGCGCGGATTGCGACCGGTGCGGGCGTCGCGCCGCTTGACGGTGAACGCGCCGAAGCCGCGCAACTCCACACGCTCGCCGCGGGCCAGGGCTGCGGTTATTTCGTCAAAAATGGTCGCCACGATAATTTCCACGTCCCGTCCCAGCAGATGCGGGTTCGCCGCCGCCAGTTCGGCGATCAGCTCCGATTTGGTCATCGAGTTAAACCCCTGTGAGGTGCCAACGCTGCCAGAGGGACTCTGCCTCGTCAAGGATAACGCCTTGGACAACTTAGGCTTTACGGACGCCAGAGGGCCAACGCGGATCCTGGCGACCAGAGTTGCGTGAGTGCCGCCGGCCAAAAACCGGCAAGCGACGCGCCGACGGTGCGCTCGTACAAGCTCCCGGTCTTGACGTCGCTGATGGGCAAGTCCGCGCCGACATGGCGTTCGCGCTCCAGCCAGCCTCGCGCTTCCGGCTCCCCGCCGATCTCGTCGACGAGGCCAAGGGAAAGCGCCTGCCGCCCGGTGTAGGCGCGGCCATCGGCGAGTTCGCGCACTCGCGCCTCATCCAGATGCCGGCCGCTGGCCACCATGGCGACGAACTGGCCGAACATGTCCATCACCAGCGCATGCAGGTAGTCGCGCCCTTCCGGCGTCAGGCCACGGGTGAAGCTCGGCTGGTCCTTGAGCGGGCCCGAGGTGATCGCCTCCGCACTCAGCCCGGCTTTCTCCAGCAACCCCGCGGCGTTGCCCGTCTCCAGGATCACGCCGATCGAGCCCGTCAACGTCGCATCTCGCGCGAAGATGCGAGCCGCCGGCAGCGAAACCATGTAGCCGGCCGACGCCGCTACGCCGCCCATCACCGCCACCAGCGGCTTGTCGGCCGCCACGTGCTGCAAGGCCGCATGCAGGCTTTCACCGCCCGCCACGCTGCCGCCCGGGCTGTCAACCGCCAGCACTACGGCGGCGACGCTGGAGTCTTTGGCCAACGCCTCGACCGCCTCCAGCAACTTGCGGTTCTCGGTGATGACGCCGGACACGTTCACGCGCGCGACGTGCCGCGCAGAACCGAGGCCACCGGCGGCCAACCGACCCCGGCTCGCCACCGCCAGCCCAGCCAGCACAAGCGCCAGGACAGCTAGCACCCGCCAAAGGACCAAGCGGCGTTTCAGACGCCGCCTGTCCAGCAGCAGATCAGCCTCTAGCGCCACTACTCGCCTTGCGCCTGCTGGTTCCGCCGGCGGATCGCCGCCCCTAGGATGTCGCCCAACGAGGCGCCGCTGTCGGATGAGCCGAACTCGGCCACTGCCTGCCGGTCTTCCTCGACCTCACGCCCCTTGATGGTGAGCGAGAGCTTGCGGGCCACGCGGTCGATCGCCGTGATCTTGGCATCCACCTTCTCGCCGACTGCGAACCGATCGGGACGCTGATCCGACTTGTCGCGCGCCAGTTCGGCCCGGCGGATGAACCCGGTCAGGATTTCGTCCACCTTCACCTCGATGCCGTTCGCCTGCACCGCGGTGACGACGCAAGTGACGACCTCGCCCTTGTGCACGCGGCTGAGCACGTCGGCCGCCGGGTCGTCCTGCAGTTGCTTGATGCCGAGGGAGATGCGCTCCTTCTCTACATCAACGTCGAGCACCTTGGCCTTGACGACGTTGCCCTTCTCGAACTTCGCCATCGCCAGCTCGCCCGGCTCGTCCCACGAGATGTCGGACATGTGGATCATGCCGTCGATGTCGTCGGTGATGCCCACGAACAAGCCGAACTCGGTGATGTTGCGGATTTCGCCCTCGACCGTGCTGCCCACCGGGTGCAGGTCGACGAACTCCTCCCACGGATTGCGCTGGACCTGCTTGATGCCGAGCGAGATGCGGCGCTTGGAGCTGTCGACGTCCAGCACCATGACCTCGACTTCCTGGCTGGTCGCCACGATCTTGCCGGGGTGGACGTTCTTCTTGGTCCAGCTCATCTCCGACACGTGGACCAGGCCTTCGACGCCCGGCTCCAGCTCCACGAAGGCGCCGTAGTCGGTGATGTTGGTCACGCGGCCGCTGTACTTGGCGCCCGGCGGATACTTCGCCGCCACGCCCTCCCACGGATCGGCCTCGAGCTGCTTCATGCCCAGGCTGATGCGCTGCGTCTCCGCGTTGAAGCGGATCACCTGCACGCGGACGGACTGGCCGATCTGCAGCGCCTCGGACGGATGGTTGATCCGGCGCCAGGCGATGTCGGTCACGTGCAGCAGGCCATCGACGCCGCCGAGGTCGACGAACGCGCCGTAATCGGTGATGTTCTTGACCACGCCGTCCAGGATCATGCCTTCCTTGAGGCCCTGGATCAGCTCGCTGCGCTGCTCGGCCCGCGTCTCCTCCAGCACCGCCCGGCGGCTGACGACGATGTTGCCGCGCGCGCGGTCCATCTTGAGGATTTGGAACGGCTGCGGCGTGCCCATCAGCGGCCCCACGTCGCGCACCGGGCGGATGTCGACCTGGCTGCCGGGCAGGAACGCCACCGCGCCGCCGAGGTCGACGGTGAAGCCGCCCTTCACGCGCCCATAGATCGAGCCGTTGACGCGGAGCTGCGCCTCGAACGCCTTTTCGAGGTTGGTCCAAGCCTCCTCGCGGCGCGCCTTCTCGCGCGACAGCACGATGGAGCCGTCGCGGTCCTCGTAGCGCTCGACGAACAGCTCGATCAGGTCGCCGGGCTTGACCTCCGGGGCGGCGCCGGGCGGGCCGAATTCCTTGAGGGCGACGCGGCCCTCGCTTTTCAGGCCGACATCGACGATGGCGAACTCGTCGGTCAGGCGCAGGACGCGGCCGGTGACGACGGAGCCTTCGAAGCCGGTGTCCCGGCCGAGCGTCTCGTCGAGCAGCGACGCGAAATCTTCGCCGCCAGGGTTGTGTTCGTTGAGGCCTGGATAGACCTCGAAATCGGAAATCGTAGCCGCGGAGGCTGATGCCATGTGGTGTGGTGGTTCCTGCAAGGGGCGCGAGCGGCGCCGGAGGTTTGCGCGTCCGTTGAGGACACGACGTGTCGCGCACAAGGGCGAGACCAGGTTGAGTGAAAGACCCCCCAAACTGGGGTTTGCCGCGCGCAGACATACCGCGCGACCGCCAGAAGTCAAGGTAAACCGCAACAACGCCGCCTTTGAGGCGCTACTTTCGCGTGCGAGAGAGGGCTTCGGTCACTGCCTCCATGGCCCGGGCGAACGCGGCATTGGGATCGAGGTCGGTCGTGTCGAGCACCACCGCGTCGCTGGCCGGGCGAAGCGGGGCGGCAGCGCGGGCGCGGTCAAGCTCGTCGCGGGCGCGCAGGTCGGCGGTGACGGTCGCGAGGTCGACGCCCCGCAGCTCCCGCCAGCGGCGCCCGGCGCGGGCCTCGACGCTGGCCGTCACGAACAGCTTCACCGCGGCGTCGGGGAAGATGACGGTGCCGATGTCGCGCCCGTCCAGCACCGCGCCGCGACCGGCCGCGAAGCTGCGCTGGAACGCGAGCAGCGCCGCGCGCACGCCCGGCACTGAGGCGACCTGGCTGGCGGCGTGGTCCGCCGCCGGGCCGCGCAGGTCGGCGCGGGCGAGGTCGCCGGGTTGCAGCAGCCGCGCCTGGGTCTCGGCCGCCACGGGGTCGGCCGGCTCGACGCCGGCGTCGAGCACGCGCCGGCCGACCGCGCGATATAGCAGCCCAGTGTCGAGGTATGGCAGATCGAGCGCTGCGGCGAGACGGCGGGCGAGGGTGCCCTTGCCGGCCGCCGCGGGGCCGTCGATGGCGACGACGACGGTCATGACAGGTCCGCGCCGAGATTTCGCATCAGCACGGCAAAACCGGGAAAGTCGGTGTCGATGAAGGCGGCGGCGTCCACCGCGACAGGCGCGTCCGCGGCGAGGCCCAACACCAGCACGCTCATCGCCAAACGATGGTCCATCAGCGTCGCGGCCGTGCAACCGCCGGCGACCCGACCGTCCCCATGAATCAGCAGATCGTCGCCCTCGATCTGCACGCGCACGCCCGCGGCGGCGAGGATGGCGGCGGTGGCGGCCATGCGGTCGCTCTCCTTCACCCGCAGCTCGCCAGGGCCGCGCAGGCGCGTGGTGCCGTGGGCGAAGGCGGCGGCGATGGCCAGGATGGGATATTCGTCGATCATGGACGGCGCGCGATCGAGCGACACGTCGATGCCGGTGAGCGCGCCATGCCGGGCGGTGAGGTCGCCGACGGGTTCGCCGCCCTCGACGCGACGGTTCGCGACGGTCAGGTCCGCGCCCATCTCCCGCAGCGCCTGGAACAGCCCGGCGCGCAACGGGTTGAGCCCTACGCCCAGCACCGTCACCGCAGAGCCCGGCACCAGCAGCGCCGCCACGAGAGGAAAAGCAGCGGAAGACGGATCGCCCGGCACGATGACGTCGCGAGCCCGCAGGTCCGGCTGGCCTTGCAGGGTGATGACGCGGCCCGCCCCCATGGTTTCGACCGTCAAGTCTGCGCCGAAATGTCGGAGCATATTCTCGCTGTGGTCGCGGGTGGGGGTTGGCTCCTCAATCCGCGTCTGCCCGCGCGCGTTCAGCCCCGCCAGCAGCAAAGCGGATTTCACCTGTGCGGAGGCGACCGGCAGTTGGCACTCGATCGGCAAGGCGTCACGCGCACCCTCGATGGCCAGCGGCAAACGCCCGCCCGCACGCGACGTGAACCGTGCGCCGCACGCCTCCAGCGGGTCGGTGACCCGGCGCATCGGCCGGCCCCGCAGGCTGGCGTCGCCGGTTATCACCGCAAACAGGTCGTGGGAGGCGAGCATGCCCGTAAGCAGCCGCGCGGCGGTGCCGGAGTTGCCCATGTCGAGGATGTCAGCCGGCTCAATCAGGCCGCCCACGCCGCGTCCGGCGACGCGCCACGTTGCGCCATCTTGCACGATGTCGGCTCCCAGCGCCCGCATGGCTGCCGCGGTGCGAAGGACATCCTCGCCCTCCAGCAGGCCGGTGATGCGAGTTTCCCCTATGGCCAGTGCCCCAAACATGAGCGCGCGATGGCTGATCGATTTCTCCCCGGACACGCGGACGGCGCCGGCCAAGGATGCGGCCGGGCGGCGGGCGACGAGCGGGATGGGGGGAGCGTGCATGAGGGCCTTCGTGGAAGGCGCGCCGCTTAGCATGACGGGCGGCAGTTCGCCATGGACCTACCGACATCGATCAAGCCGCGGCAAGATGAGGTTCATGTCTACCGTGCACCTTGTTCCTGACGATGTACGAGAACATTACCACGTTAAGGAATGGCGTAACGCTGCCGGCGTGCTTTCCACAGCCTCTCCAGCCGAGTGGCAGGACATATTGGAGGTGCTGCGCGGTTTTCGCCTTTTCAAGTCGGAGGTCGTGGTCGGGGGCGGCAATCGCTCGTTGATTAGTCGCCGTATCGGTAGCACGTTCTACACGAGAGGTTGGCAGGAAAAGGGTTTTGAAACTCGATTACGGTTGATGAAACAAAATACGACAGTCCTACCCATGCTGTTGACTGCTTGAAGAATGGCGTCGCGCTTGAGATGGAATGGAACAATAAAGACCCCTTCTTCGATTAAGACCTAAGCAACACGCGATCCTGGGAACTACAGGAAATATTCAAACAAATTGGCAAAGGCGCGTCGTACGGCAAGGCTACCACGCACCATGAGAAGCTGTGGTCCAAGATCGAGGGCGGTGGCTATCCTGTGCTGACATTCGCGATCCGGCCGGCTCTTTTCGTCGATGATGGACCTGCCGCGCTTGCGGCACTTGAAGCACGGATTGCGGCAGACAAGAAATTGAGGAGTATCAATAAACGTCGTAGTAGATCGCTTTCAGACGACGAGCAGGACGATTAAGCATTATTCGCCAAACAAGGAGCCAACGAGTACGTCTGCGCTGTTATGGGTGTGGGTGTCCCATGTCGGCTCATAACCTTCCACGGCTTCATTGCCCCATACCGTCCAGCCAGGGCGAGTGCTCCGTACGAACAATTCAATCAAGCTTTGGCCTTTGACGGCCTCTAGAAGTTCTCTCGCGGGATCGGGAGCGACGTTCGTCGTCATTGCCCATTCCGCTCCTTCCCTCGCGCGCGGGACATAGCGGGCAGAACGAAATCTCGGGAGGATAAGGCGCGCTTTGGAGTCATGCCGGATTTATACCACGGGTAAACCAAGTTGGCCGTAACGTGTGTCCGAGAAAGGTCACTGCCCAGGTAGCCTGAACAAATTGGGGCTGTGAGCGAGTTTGGGTCAGAAAACGCCGATGGATATGAGCAAACTCGACCACAGGCATCGAAATTACCCCTGGGACTATGTCCGAGAGGGGGTACCTGGGCAGTTACCGAGAAAGTTAATCAACAACGCCCAACCCCCGTTTGACAGCAGCCTCCGTCGGTGGCATGGGGCGCGCCCTTCGGCGCACCGCGCCTCCGCTGCATCAAAAGGCCCATGATGGCGAAGCCAGAACTCGGCACCAAACGCGTCTGCGTCTCCTGCAGCGCGCGATTCTACGACCTGCAAAAAATCCCCGCTGCCTGCCCGAAATGCGGCACCGAGCAGCCGCAGGAGGTGCCAAAGCTGCGCCGGGCGGGGGGCAACGTCGGCGATGAAAAACGAGCGAAGAAGGTGGTGGTGGCCGACGACGCCGAGGTGGAAGCCGAAACCGCCGAAGACGAGGCGGAAGAGGGCGTGCTGGACGACGCCGCCGACCTCGAGGACGACGCGGACACTATTCCGGACGAAATCGAGGTCGAGCCGGAGGCGGACGAGACCGAACGCTGACCCTGCCCGGCCGCCTCGGGCGCTGGCTCCCGCCCCTGTTCCTCAGCGGCTGCATCCTGCGGCCAATTCCGCCGGTGGAGCCTAGGCCGACCGACAGCGCCGAAGTGTGGGCCGGCGTGTTGCGCGACGACGTGGACGAGTCGGGCCGGGTTGCGTTCCAGCGGCTCCTGTCCAAGCCGGAGCCGCTCGCGTTGGCCGTCGTCGCCATCGCCGCCGCCGACCCCGGGCCGTCGCGCAACGAGCGGTTGGCGTTCGAGATCAACAGCTACAACGCATTGGCAATGTATTCAGTCGTCGCCCATGACGTGCCGCGACGACTCGACCTGCCCGGCCGTATCGACATCTTTCGCCTGACCCGCTTCGACGTCGCCGGTACGAACACGTCTCTCGCTGCGTACGAAAGCGACATGATTCGCCGCGAGGGCGGTCCGCGGCTCCATTTCGCTCTCAGTTGCATGGCCGTATCCTGCCCTCGGCTGCCCCGCGTGCCGTTCGACGCCGCCGACGTCGATGCCCAGTTGGACGCCGCGGCTCGTTCCTTCCTATCGGATCCCAGCCACGTGCGGTTCGACCCAGCGACGCACACGGTGCGGCTCTCGTCCATCCTGTCGGCCAATAAAGCCGATTTCCTGCGGGTCGCGCCGACGCTGCTCGGCTACGTTAACCAATACCGCCTCGAACCGGTGCCGGAGGACGCCCGCATCGTGTTCATTCCACCCGATTGGACGGTGAACGACCAGACCGGCGGCCAAACCGTCCCGCCCTGATCGATCCGGCCAGCGACAACGCCAGGTCCACCGGCAGCGCCGCGCCTTCCCGCATGCGCCAATACCATCGCATATGCCACTCGGCGTCCGGCTGTGGCACTGGGCAAGCCCGCGCAGCCACGCCAGCCAGTCGCAGCAGAAGCAGGCATCGCGGCAGATGGTAGCCGCTGCTGGCGGCGAACACCGGGCCGGCGCGGTTCCGCAGCAGGACGGCGCATGCCCGCGCGGATGACAACGTGTCCGTGCCGGTTTCTTCCAGCGTGATCCGCTCCGGCGGCACTCCGTAGCCGGTCAATAGCTCCGCCATGATGGACGCCTCGGACAGGCCGTAGCGGCCGACGGCGCCGGTCGGCAAATAGTCGGCAGCGGTTCCGCCGAATCGGAACGCGGCTTGCACCCGGCGCTGCAGCGTTTCGCTGGCCGTGCCGTCCGGGCGCACCGCGGCGCCAAAGATGACGATGATCACGGTGGAGACGCCAGCAGGATGCGGTTCAACGACGAGAGCGCGCCGTAGGTTGCCTGCCACGCTCCCGCAAAGGCCTCGGAGTCGGTGCCGCGTGCCGCCAACGCCGCCGCGATCTCGCCCACCGTGCGCGCGCCGTCGATCAGCCGCAGGATGGCGGCGGCCAGCGGCGGCATCGCGACGGGCATGCGCAGGCCGTCGAACAGGAACGGCAGCGTGCCGTCCGGCCGGATATGCCGGGCCAGCTCGTCCGCCGGCATCTCACGCGCGACCGGCAGGGCGTCGGGCGCCATTGGGTCGGGAACGGCAACCGGGTCGCCGGCGCGGACGCAGTACAACACGTGGGTGCTCATGTTGCCGCACAGCGCCTCGGCGAGCGCCGCCCGCTCCATCGCGCTTAGCCCGGCGATGCGGGCGCGCAGCTTCGGGTCGGGCAGGTAAACCGCCGGGTCGTAGCGGAGCGGCTCCATCAGGCAGGTGATCCGCAGCCCGGCGCCTCCGACCAGGTCGAACAACGCCGGCACGTCGTAGGTCCGGTCGCGCGGGTTCAGCAACAGGTCGTACAGCCCGGCATCGCCGCCATCGAGGTGATCGCTGAAATACGTGTTCCGCTTCAACCAGGCGGTGTCCGGCAGATGCCGCATGACCCGGCGCGCCACGTCCAGCCGGGCCGTCGGTGGTTCATACTCCGGAGCCAGCCGGCGCAGCGCATCCTGCAGCATGTAGACGCCGGTGCGGCCATGTGGGGCGTACAGCATCAAGCCGAGCCCGCCGCCGGGCGCCAGCACGGACAGCAGGGCGCGCAGCCCGGCCGCCGGGTCGGGCAGGTGGTGCAGGACGCCGCAGCAATCGATGTAGTCGAACGGCCCCAGCCCGCCCGGCAAATCCAGGATCGAGCCGTCGTGCCAATCGAGCGACAGCCCCCTCGCATCGGCCCGCGCCCGCGCCGTCCGCATCGCCGCGCCGGAGCGGTCGAGGTAGGTCACGCGTCCCGGCCGTTCCGTCCGCGCGAGGTGTTGCGCCAGCATGATCGCGCCGTCGCCGGTGCCGCCGCCCGCGACCAGGGCGCGCAGCGGGCGCGACGCCGGGCGAGCGGCGCCGAACACCCAGTGGTCGATCTCGCGCAGATGGCTTGGGCTGCCGATGATCAGCCGCTTGACCTCGTCGCGCGGGTCGCGGGCCGGGTAGGGGTAGGCTTCGTACTGCGCCGCAAGACGGCGGTCGGTTGCGTCGGTCATGGGGAACGCATATCCCGCCGCCATGCCGCCCGCTAGAACACCGGCCAGCAGAGGCTATTTCGGCATCGGCGCCGAGGGGATCAGCAAGGGCGCCAACATGGGCGCGCTGCTGCGGACCGCTCACGCATTCGGCGCGTCGTTCTGCTTCTCGGTGGCGGCTGGGCACGATGCGCGCGCCGGCCGGGCGGCAGACACCGCCGACACGCCGCGCCATGTTCCGCTATGGCGGTTCGCCTCGGTCGCGGAGATCACGCTGCCCGACGAATGCGCGCTGGTCGGCGTCGAGTTGCTGGAGGACGCCGCCGACCTGCCGTCGTTCCGGCACCCGCTGAATGCGGCCTATGTGCTCGGGCCGGAGCGGTCGGGGCTGTCGGACGCCATGCTGGCCCGGTGCCGCCATGTGGTCCGCATTCCCGCGCGGTTCTCGCTCAACCTGGCCGTCGCCGGCGCGCTGGTGCTGTACGACCGGCTGCTGCAGCACGGGCGGTTTGCCGAACGCCCGGTCGGGGCGGGAGTCGGTGCGCCGATCGATGCGCCGGGTGGCCACGGGCATCCCCGCTTCCGTCGGCACAAGCCGGAATGGCTACCCTGATGCGCGCGGCCTTCCTTGTCCCGCGCGCCACGCCGCCGTATCTGTGCGCCATGCGAACCATGACCTTGCTGCTGCTGTGCCTGGCCTTGCCTGCCTTCGCGCAAACACGCCCGGCTCACGCATCGGCGCAGGGGACGCCGAAAGCTATCGGCAAATTCGACGACTGGACGGCCGCGACCCATCAGGAGGCGGGACAAACCGTATGTTACGCGTTCAGCCGCGCCACCAGCTCCAGCCCGGCGCTGCCGGGCCGTGGCGACGTGGTGCTGACGGTGACCCAGCGGCCAGGCGGCTCACGCGACTCGGTGGCGCTCAGCGCCGGCTTTGCCTACGCCGCAGGCGCTTCGGTGACGCTCCAAGTCGAGCAAACCTCGCTGCCGTTCTACACAGCACAGCGCTCGGCCTTCGCCCGCGACGGACGCTCGGCGATTGCCGCCCTGGAGCGGGGGCGGCAGGCGGTCGCCAAGTCACCGAGGCCGCGCAACACCCAGGTGACCGACATTTTCAGCCTGCGCGGGTTCTCCCCCGCCTACGCCGCCATCAATAAAGCCTGTCCGGTCAAAATCTGATGAACGCACTGCTCACCGAAGCCGAGCGCGCCCGCATCCTGGCGAAATCGGCGCTGTTCCCGCCGCCGCCGCCGGTCGCCGCCGACGGACGCCGCGACCTGGTCGGGCTGTCGCGCGAGGAATTAGCATCGGCGCTGGCCGACATCGGCGAGAAGCCATTCCGCGCCAAGCAAATCTGGCACTGGATCTACCACCAGGGCGTGACCGAGTTCTCCCGCATGTCCAGCGTCGCCCGCCCCTTGCAGGAGCGCCTGGCCGAGCGTTTCGTCATCGGCCGGCCCGACATCGCCACCATGCAGACCAGCACGGACGAGACCCGCAAATGGCTGTTCCGCTTCCGCGACGGCCAGGAAGCCGAGACGGTGTACATCCCTGACCGCGCGCAGGACCGGGGCGCCGTCTGCATCTCGTCCCAGGTCGGCTGCACGCTGTCCTGCCGGTTCTGCCACACAGGCACCCAGGCGCTGGTGCGCAATCTCGGCCCGGCGGAGATCGTTGGCCAGTTCATGGCCGCACGCGACGCCTACGGGGAGTGGCCGTCGCCCCACGGGGAGGTGCCGCGGCTGCTTTCCACGATCGTGCTGATGGGCATGGGCGAGCCATTGTACAACTTCGAGAACGTGGCGGCGGCCATGCGGATCGCCATGGACGGGGAGGGGATCGGCCTGTCGCGTCGGCGTATCACGCTCTCAACCTCGGGTGTGGTGCCGATGATGGACCGCTGCGGGGCCGAGCTGGGGGTGAACCTGGCTGTCTCGCTGCACGCGGTGCGTGACGAATTGCGCGACGAGATCGTGCCGCTGAACCGTAAATACCCGATCGCGGAGTTGATTGCCGCCTGCCGCCGTTACCCTGGCGCCTCCAATGCAAGGCGGATCACGTTCGAATACGTCATGCTGCGCGGTGTCAACGACTCCGAGGCCGAGGCGCGCGAGCTGGTTCGCCTCATCGCTGGCATTCCGGCGAAGGTGAACCTGATCCCGTTCAATCCTTGGCCCGGCAGTACCTTCGAGCCGAGCAGCCGCGACGCACTTGACCGGTTTGCTCGGATCGTGATGGAGGCAGGGTTCGCCAGCCCGGTCCGGGCGCCACGTGGGCGCGACATCCTAGCAGCATGCGGGCAGTTACGGACCGAGAGCCGCCGCGCTCGACATTCCCCGGCTGACGTCTAAAAGCCTATTTACGCAGATTTGATCGATATGCTTTAAGTTGCATTTAATGTCAAAAAACCATGAAAATCAACTTTCCGCCGCACGTTTCGAGTGTAAAAAGCTACTTCACGTAATGGTCACGGACGCTTATTGATCCCGATCGTTAATCGGCAACTTGTCTGGGAAGTTCCGAAGCGGAAGGGTCTTGCGTGTGTGAGGACGGCCCTGGATTGTCGGAATCCATGGACCAACTCTCCCCCGCACGTGTCGCCGTGCCATTCAGTCTGCTAGCTAGCGCAAGTTTTCTATCATCGGCAGGCGCACGGGTCGTCGACCCCCTATTGCATGTCGTCGCAAGCGATTTCGACGTCGCCGTAGGTTCCGTGTCGATCATCGTGGCGGCGTTCACCTTGCCATACGGCTTGAATCAAATCCTGCTCGGTCCGGTTGGCGACCGCTTCGGCAAGCTTCACGTGATGTTCTTTGCCCTGCTCGGGTATGCCGTCGCGACCGCGTTTTGTGCCCTGGCGCCGTCGCTCCCCCTGCTCACGCTGGCCCGCGCGTGCGCAGGGGCAGCAAGCGCAGGCTTGATCCCGGTCGGCCTTGCCTACATCGCCGATGTCGTGCCCTACGAGGGACGGCAAGTAGCCATGGCGCGCTTGCTGAACGGGATCGTTCTGGCCCAGATTTTCGCCGGCCCGTTCGGCGGCCTGTTTGGGCAGTATGTCGGTTGGCGCGGCGTGTTCCTGTTGCTGTCGGCCTGCGCTCTCGTGGTAGCCACCCTGCTGCTCCGGCATCTCCAAAAGGTCGGCGATGCTCCCCCGAGCGCGGTGAAGTTCGATTACAGCAAATACGGCCTGCTATTCCGTAATCGGACGAGTCGCCTTCTGCTGCTCGCCAGCATGGTCGACGGGATGGTGTTCTCCGGAACTTTTCCATTCCTTGCACCGTACCTACGCGACGCTTTCGGCCTTTCCTATGCCCAGGTCGGTGTCCTGCTCGCGTTCTTTGGGTTGGGCATCTTCGGCTACACTTATGGCGCCCGCCGGCTTATCGCATTTCTCGGTGAGAAAGGGTTGGTGCTGGCGGGTGGCCTCGTCGCTGCCGCCGGCCTTGCCATCGGCATGCTCGCGCGAGGATGGGAGGCGTTCCTCTTGGTCGAACCGATGCTTGGCTTCGGATACTTCATGCTGCACAGCGTGGTGCAGGCCCGCGCGACAGAGATGCTGCCGACTGCGCGCGGGACGGCCGTCTCCGGCTTTGCGCTCATGCTGTTCCTCGGCCAGAGCATTGGCGCGTTGCTGGTGGGGCTTGGCATCGGGGCGGTTGGCTATCGCATGACGTTCTGGATCGACGCCGGCGGCGTGCTGCTGCTTGGCGTGGGGTTGCGGGCGCTGGTGCGGCGGCAGGCCTACTGACGGCGACGCCGAACCGCCAACGGTGGCCGCATTCACTGCCTCCGACCAACTCCCTTGCCGCCTCCCGGCATCAGGGCTATGCGGCAAGGTGTCATCGGAGTGTTGCAATGGCCGTGCGTGATGTGAAGAAGGTCGTCCTCGCCTATTCCGGCGGGCTCGACACCAGCGTCATCCTGCGCTGGCTGCAAACGGCCTATCGATGCGAGGTTGTCACGTTCACCGCCGATCTCGGGCAGGGCGAGGAGCTGGAGCCGGCGCGGCGCAAGGCCGAGATGTTTGGCGTCAAGCAGATCTACGTGGACGACCTGCGCGAAACCTTCGTGCGCGACTTCGTTTTTCCGATGTTTCGCGCCAACGCCCTGTATGAGGGCCAGTACCTGCTCGGCACCGCCATCGCCCGCCCGCTGATCGCCCAACGCCAGATCGAGATCGCCGAGGAAACCGGCGCCGACGCCGTCGCGCACGGCGCCACCGGCAAGGGCAACGACCAAGTGCGGTTCGAGATCGCCTATTACGCGCTGAAGCCCGACATCAAGGTGATCGCCCCCTGGCGCGAATGGGACCTGACCAGCCGCACCAAGCTGCTGGAGTTCGCCGAAACTCACCAGATCCCCGTCACCAAGGACAAGCAGGGCGACGCGCCGTTCAGCGTGGACGCCAACCTCCTGCACTCCAGCAGCGAAGGCAAGGTGCTCGAGGATCCGGCGCAGGAAGCTCCCGAGTTCGTATATCAGCGCACCATCCGGCCGGAGGACGCACCCGACCAGGCCACCGCCATCAGCATCGATTTCGAGCGTGGCGACCCGACCGCCATCGACGGCGCGCCGCTATCGCCGGGCGCCCTGCTGACCTGGTTGAACGAACTCGGCCGCGCCAACGGCATCGGCCGGCTCGACCTGGTGGAGAACCGCTTCGTCGGCATGAAGTCGCGGGGCGTGTATGAGACGCCGGGCGGCACGATCCTGCTGGCGGCTCACCGTGGCATCGAGAGCATCACCCTCGACCGGGAGGCAGCGCACCTGAAGGACAGCCTGATGCCGCGCTACGCCGAGCTGGTGTACAACGGCTTCTGGTTCAGCCCGGAGCGCCGTATGCTGCAGGCCGCCATCGACGAGAGCCAAAAGAGCGTCGCCGGGCGGGTTCGGGTAAAGCTGTACAAGGGTAACGTGACGGTGATCGGGCGTGAGAGCCCTAACAGCCTGTACTCGATGAAGCACGTCACGTTCGAGGACGACCAGGGCGCCTACGACCAGCTCGACGCGCAGGGGTTCATCAAGCTCAATGCGCTGCGGCTGCGGCTGGCCGCCATGGCCGGGCGCCGGGGCGGAAGCCTGTAGCTGCGGGCGATGCGCGCTACCCGTTAACACATCAAAGGTTTAGTGTCGGCGGCCTAGCCCGAGGAGCCCGCGCATGCCTGTCCACAACCGGATTGCCGATTTCGCTGCCGACCTGACCGACTGGCGCCGCGACCTGCACGCCCACCCCGAGCTTGCGTTCGAGGAGCATCGCACCAGCGACGTCGTGGCGGAGAAGCTGGCATCGTGGGGGATCGAGGTGACGCGCGGGATCGCCGGGACCGGCCTGGTCGGCACGCTGCGCCATGGCAGCTCCGGCCGCTCGATCGGGATCCGGGCGGACATGGACGCGTTGCCGATGCAGGAAGCCAACGAGTTCGCCCACCGGTCGCAGACGCCCAACCGCATGCACGCCTGCGGCCATGACGGCCACACGGCCATGCTGCTCGGCGCTGCCCGCTACCTGGCGGAAACCCGCAACTTCGACGGCACCGTGCATTTCATCTTCCAGCCCGCCGAGGAGAACGGCGGCGGCGGCGAAGTGATGGTGAAGGAGGGGTTGTTCGACCGCTTTCCATGCGACGAGGTGTTCGGCGCGCACAACGATTTCTCCATCCCCGTCGGCCAGATGATCGCGGTGGCCGGCATCGTGTGCGCCAATTCCGACGAGTTCACCATCACCGTCGCCGGGCGCGGCGGCCACGCGGCCCGGCCGCAGCGCGCCATCGACCCGGTGGTGGCCGGCGCGCACATCGTCGTCGCCTTGCAGACCTGCGTTGCCCGCCGCACCGACCCGCTGGACAGCGCCGTGCTGTCGATCTGCCAGTTCAACGCCGGGTCGGCGACCAACGTCATCCCGGAGCAGGCGGTGCTGCGCGGCACCGTCCGCACGCTGAAGCCCGAGGTGCGCGACGAGATGAAGCGGCTGCTGCGCGAGATCGTGGGCCACACCGCCTCCGCCCACGGCGCCGCCGCCACGATCGACTATCACCGCGGCTATCCTTCCGTCGTCAACGACGCCGCCGCGACCGAGCGGGCGGCGCTGGCAGCGGCCAAGCTGCTGGGGGAGGGGCGGGTAATCCGCGAGCGCCTGCCGGGCATGGGCGGCGAGGATTTCGCCTACATGTCCCAGCGCGTCCCCGGCTGCTTCGTCCGCATCGGCCAAGCCGATGGCGAGCGCGGCTCCACCCCGGTGCACCACCCGCGCTACGACTTCAACGACGACATCCTGCCGATCGGGGCGAGCTTCTGGTCCACCCTGGTCGAGCAGGAGTTGGCGCGGGCATGAATTTCAGCTTCCTGCACGCCGCCGACCTGCATCTCGACAGTCCGTTGACCGGGTTGGAGGCCGAGGCGCCGGCCGATCGCATCCGGGGGGCGAGCCGGCAGGCCCTGCGCAACCTGGTGGATTTGGCGCTGGCGGAACGGGTCGATTTCGTCCTGCTCGCCGGCGACCTTTACGACGGCGATTGGAAGGATTGGCGGACGGCGCAGTTTCTCACCGCGGAACTTGGGCGGCTGAAGGCGCAGGGCATCCCCGTTTACGCCATCAGCGGGAACCATGACGCGGCCAGCGTGCTCAGCCGGACGCTGCGCCTGCCTGACCCCGTGCTGTCGGTGGACAAACCGGAAACGAGGCGCGTGCCCGGACTTCAGGTTGCAATCCATGGGCAGGGTTTCGCGACCCGCGCCGTGACGGTCGACCTTGCCGCCGGATACCCTGACCCCGTCGCTGGCTGGTTCAATATCGGCCTCCTGCACACGGCGTGCGGGTCGGGCGCTCATGAGAACTACGCGCCCTGCACGCCGGCCGATCTGGCCGTCCGCGGGTATGACTACTGGGCGCTGGGCCATGTGCATGAGCACGCGGTCCTGCGCCGCGATCCCTGGATCGTTTTCCCCGGCATCCTGCAGGGGCGTCATGTCAAGGAGGAGGGCGCGAAGGGCGCGTGCCTGGTCCGGGTCGTGGAGGGGAAAGTCGCCGTCGTGCACCGGGCGCTGGACGTGCTGCGATGGGCACGGATCGGACTGAACGTCGCGGGCGCCCAGGATTTCGACGCGGTGCTCGACCGGATGGGGCCGTTGCTGCACGCCGCCGTGGCGGAGGCCGGCGAGCGGTTCCTCGCCGTGCGCCTGACGCTGCATGGCGCGTGCGCCGCGCACGTCGCACTCGTCCGCGACCCGGCGGAGACACGGCGTGAACTGCGGGTCGCAAGTGCCGGGATTGCCGGTCCGGACCAGCTCTGGATCGAGGACATCCGGCTCGCGACGACGTCTGCGGCCGACGTGGGCGCGCTTCGGGCGCAGCCAGGCATTATTGGGACGCTGCTCAACGCCCTCGATGCGCCCGTTGCGATCGACCCCGACCTCCTGGCGCTGGCGACCCAACTCGCGGGCCACGCTGACGATCCTCTCGACCCGGACCACCCGGCGCGGGCGATCGCCGCTGGCCAAGTTCCGGACGCATTGGTCGCGCGTGCCCGCGCCTTAGTGCTGGCTGAGCTGTTTCCGAACTGACATGCGGCTCACCCGGTTCCAGGTCACGCGCTACGGGAACTTCGACGACATCATCCTTCGCTTCGACCCGGCGCCGGGTCGACTGAACTTGCTGGTGGCGCCGAATGGAGCGGGGAAGTCCGTCCTGCGCCGGGCGTTCCACGACTTGCTGTTCGGGGTCGAGACCCAGTCGGACATGAAGCACCGCGCCGGCTATTCCAGGATGCGGCTGTCGGCCGAAGCGCTGGCGCCCGATGGCGCGCCATTCGGGTTTGCCTGGGAACGCAAGCAGGGGCGCGTCTTCGACGACCAGGCTCGCCACGAGCCGGTGTTCCGTCGCTCGCTGGGCGCGATCACGCCGAGCCAGCTCAAGCTGCTGTTCGCGCTCGACACGACGGCGTTGCGCCTGGGAGGACAGCAGCTTGCCCATGGCGGCGACACGCTCGGCGCCGCCCTGTTGTCCGGCACGGGCGAACTCGCGCCGATCCGCCAGGTCCGGCAGGCGCTCGAGCAGCGCCGGGCGGCGGGCTGGGCCAAACGCAAAAGCACGCCCCCGCTCAACCGGGCGCTCGCGGCGTTGGATTCGGCGCGGAAAGATCTTCGCCGCGCGATCCAGCCTCCCGCTGAACGCGAGAAGCGCGAGGCGGCGCTCGCCGAGGCCGTTGCGTTGCGCCGGAGCTCCGTCGAGGAGCAGAATGCCGCGCGGATCGCCTTGTCGCGCCTGGCCCGGATCGACCGCGTGCGCCAGCCGCTTGCCGACCTTCGCACGGCTGCCGAGTGGTTCGCAGCCCACCCTGACGCACCCCTGCTCGATCCTTCGCTGGTTACCGAGTTGCGGCGACTTCAGGGGGGCGTGGTCGAGCAGGCCAACGAGCGCAGGCTTGCGGAGATCGCCGTGCACGACTCCTGCCATCGACGCGATGCGATCCCTTTCGACCTAGAGGCCCTTGCCGCGGCCGACGCCCTCGACCGCTTGGCGGAATTGGTTGGCGCTGCGAAAAAGAGCCGGGACGATCGCAAGAATGTGGACCTGGAGCATCGCGAGACGCTCAAGCAGATCGCCGCATTGGAATTGGACATTGGTTCGGTTGCGGTCCCGCCGCCCGCGCCGTTGCGCGCCGAGGCCAACTTGGCCATCAAACGCCATGCTGCCCATGAAACGGCGATTGCGAACGCGCGCAAGCGGGTGGGCATCGCGCAACAACGTCTGAATGGCTTGGCGATCGGTCAGTCCATCGAACCGCTCACCAGTCATTCAGATCGTGAGCTTGCGTTGTTGCTCGTGGAAATCCGGCAGGATCGCGACCCGCTGCGGCACCTGACGGAACGGGCGTCGGCCGCTCGTGCCGTCCGATCGAAGGCTGCGAAGGCGTTGCGTCAGGTGCCCGGCTGGTCTCAGGGCGCCGGCTCGCTCGCCACCCAGGGCCTGCCGCCACCGGCGGAATTGGATCGCCTAGACGTCGCGTTGCGACAGGCGGCCGAGGCGCTGGTGGCAACGCAAGAACTGGCGGGGCAGGCGGCCGAGGCGCTCGCCGCGCGCGAACGGCGCCTGGAGGAGCTTTCCGCACAGGGTGAACTTCCGGACGCGGTGCGGCTGGCTGCCGCGCGGGCCCGCCGGGATACGGGGGTCGCCTTGCTTGTCATGCGAGCCACCGATCCCGCGCAGGCGGATCGGCAGGCGGAGCTCGCCTACGCCGGGGCAGACTCCCTCCAGTCTAGGCTCGATCGCGATATCCGCGCTGCCGACGCCGTCGCGGACCATTGGATCGCCGAGGCCGGCCAGGTTGCCGCAGCCGAGGAAATGCGCGCGCGATTGGCCGAGGAGCACGCGCACAGCCTTCACGCCCATGAGGCAGCCGATGCGGCAAGGCGCACCCATGCCGCTGCCCTGGACGCCTGGGGATTTGCCTTGGCCGCCCTCCTGCCCCGCGGCAGCACACGCGCAGAGGTCCGCGCATTCGCCGAGGCTCGCAATGCTGCACTGGATGCCGAGAGCGAGGCGACCGAGGCTGAAACGGCCCTTAAGGACACCCAAGCCGCTCACGCAGCCTGGGCGGTCCGGCTCGCAGCTCAGTTGGGTATCCCAGATACGGGGCTGCCGGACCTGTTGACAAAGGGGGACGCCCGTTTGGCAGCGGCCGAGGCTGCTGAAAAGGATGCCATCCGGCTTCGAGCGGAGTGGCGAGCTGTTCAGGAAGGGCTTGCAACCGAACTTGCCGACTATCAGGCCGTGCAGGACAGCGTAGCCGTGGCGGAGACACAATGGGCCGCCTTGCTGATGCGGCTGCAACGGCCAGCGGGGGAGCCGCCGCCGGTCACGGCAAGCGTGCTCGACCAGTTGGCCAAGCTTGACGAGTTGCGGCGGCAGGCGGCGAAATTGTCAGAGCGACTGGACGGCATGAGTGGCGACATCGCCGGGTTCGCCGGCGCTGCCGCCACGCTCGCGGACAGGCTGGGCACCGCTTCCGACCCCGACTCGTTCACACTTGCCGAACGGTTGCTGGCTCGCGGCGTCGCCTCCAGGATGACCAAGGCGGGGCGAGACCAAGCAGACCTCGACGTCGCCGATGCCGTGGGCAAGCACGCGGCGGCCGTCCGGGCCCATGAGACGGCAATATCGGCGCTCGATGTATTTGTCGCATCGTGCGGCGCCGATCACCCGGACGCTGCCGAACGCCGTTTTTTACTTGCGTATGAGCGCCAAGCCTTCGATGCGATGCACGCGCGGGCGCTCGCCAGTCTTGCCAACATCGCCGACGGAAGGGACGAGACGGAGCTGCGTCGCGAGGTCGCGGCGCACGCGTCGGACGAGATGCCGGATTTGCGTGCGGCGGCCGAAGCGGCGCAGGAAGCGGCGGACCTCGCGCGGGACCAGGCCAACACGGCCGTCATCATTGCCGAGCAGGCCCTGGCCGGCGAGGGCGGCGTTTCGGCGACCGACGCCTCGGCATGCCATGCGGAGGCCGCGGCGAGCGTGTCGCGGCTGCTTGAGGACCAACTCGTCATCGACCTTGCCGTCCGGATGCTCGGCCAGGCGATAGAGCGCGTCGAGGCGACCGCCGGGATCGACGGAGTCGCCCGGATCGAGGCAGCCTTTCGCGCCTTGACCGCTGGCGCATACGGCGTGGCAGCCGAGGAGGACTCCAAGGGTGAGATGCTTCTTCGCGCAATCGACAGCCGTTTTCCGGAGGGGCCCATGCCCCTCGACGCGCTATCGGAGGGCACGCGCGACCAGCTGTTTCTTGCTCTCCGCCTTGTTGCCATCGCCGACCACGCAGCACAGGCCGCGCCCATGCCGTTCCTCATCGACGACGTTCTGCAGACGTTTGACGATGCTCGTGCCCATGCGGCGTTGGCGGCGCTGGCGGATTTCAGCAAGACGACGCAAGTGATCGTGCTGACGCATCACCCGCACCTGCGCGCTTTAGCCAACGGATTGTCGGTGCACCACGTCGAGATCGAAAATGTCGCTGCCTAGCCCATAAAGGCTCGATGTGCTGAAAGCTGGCGGAACGAACGAAGGACACGCGGATGCGAATCGCAATGATCGGCGGTGGCTATGTCGGCCTGGTGTCCGGCGCCTGCTTTGCCGACCTCGGCGTGCAGGTTTGCGTGGTCGAGAGCGATAGCGGCAAATTAGCTGCCCTGCAGGAAGGCCGGATGCCGATCTACGAGCCAGGCCTCGACCGCCTGGTGGCTGAGAATGCCGCGGCCGGCCGGCTGTCGTTCACCGCCGACCTTCAGTTGGCTGTGCGCGACGCCGAGGCGGTGTTCATCGCGGTCGGCACCCCCACGCGGCGCGGCGACGGCCACGCCGACGTCAGCTTCGTCAACGCTGCCGCCGAGCAGGTTGCCCGCGCGCTGACCGGCTACACCGTCATCGTCACCAAAAGCACCGTCCCCGTCGGCACCGGGAGGCGCATCGCGCAGATCGTGCGCGAGGCGCGGCCCGATGGGGAATTCGATGTCGCCTCCAACCCCGAATTTCTCCGCGAAGGCAGCGCGATCGGCGACTTCATGCGCCCTGACCGGATAGTGATCGGCACCGAAAGCGAGCGCGCCCGCGAGGTGCTGCGCCGGCTGTACCGTCCGCTGTATCTGATCGAAGCGCCGATCCTGTTCACCGGGCTGGAAACGGCGGAGCTGACCAAATACGCCGCGAACTCGTTTTTGGCGATGAAGGTGACGTTCATCAACGAGATGGCCGATCTGTGCGAGAAGGTCGGCGCAGACGTGCACGACATTGCCCGCGGCATCGGCCTGGATGGGCGGATCGGGCGCAAGTTCCTCCATCCTGGCCCTGGATATGGCGGTTCGTGCTTTCCCAAGGACACGTTGGCGCTGGTGCGGATCGCACAGGATTGGGGCGCGCCGTCCCGCCTGGTCGAAGCGACGGTGGCGGTGAACGACGCTCGCAAGGCTGGGATGGCGGCGCGCATCGTTTTGGCCTGCGCCGGGTCGGTGCGCAGCAAGACGCTGGCGGTGCTCGGCCTGACGTTCAAGCCCGAGACCGACGACATGCGCGACGCCCCGTCGCTGCCCATCATTCATCGGTTGGTCGAGGAGGGCGCCCTGATCCGTGCCTTCGACCCAGAAGGGATGGAGCCCGCCCGCCGCCTGCTACCCGCCAGCGTGACGTACTGCCGTGATGCGCTGGAGGCCGCGGACCAGGCTGACGCCCTGGTGCTGGTTACGGAATGGAACGAGTTCCGTGCCTTGTCTCCCGCGCGGCTGGCGAGTGCCATGCGCGGCCGCGTGGTGGTCGATCTGCGGAACGTGTTCGACCCGGTTGCCATGCGCCTGGCCGGCTTCGACTATCACGGCATCGGGCGACCCGGCGCTTGACCCGCTTTGAGGCCGCGCTCGAGCGCCTGCTGTTCGGCAGCCGTTGGCTGTTGGCGCCGTTCTACCTTGCTTTGCCGGTCAGCTTGGTCGTGCTGCTCGCCAAGTTTGCCCTCTCGACGGTGGACCTGGTCGTGCATGGCTTTTCCGGGGGCGACGATCACCTCATCATCGGCGTCCTCGGGCTGATCGACATCTCCCTCGTGGCCAACCTGGTGTTCATGGTGATGATCTCGGGTTACGAGAACTTCGTCAGCCGCCTCGACCTGCACGACCATCCCGATCGCCCGACCTGGATGGCGCGGGTCGGTTTCGGCGAGATAAAGCTCAAGCTGATGACCAGCATCGTCGCGATCTCCGGCATTCACGTGCTGGAGGATTTCATGAACGCGCCCAGCCTTGCGGACCGTGATCTCGCGTGGCGGGCCGGGATGCACCTTCTGTTCGTTGTCAGCGGCGTGTTGCTGGCCCTGATGGACCGGATTTCGCACGATCCAGACGGCGAGGGACACTAAGCCGCACGCAAATCGACCAGCACTTTCTGCAACTCCGCCTTCAGGACGTTGCCCTGCATCGCAACCTCCGTCGCGACATGGCGCAGGCTCACGACGGATCGTGCTCCCTCCGACGCATCGTCCAGCACCGCTTGCATCGCCACTGCAACCTCATTGGCCACCTGCGCCGATTCGCTCGCAGACTGCGCGATGCCGCTCGTGATCGCGTGCTGCTGCTCGACCGCAGCCGCGACCTGGGTGGTCAGTTGGCTAACGGAGCCCATCGCGAAATGAATGCCGTTGATTGTGATGATCGCATCTTCTGTCGCTTTCCTCATGACATCCATTTGCCGGGCAATACGCACCGTCGCGGCGGCCGTTTGCGTCGCCAAATCCTTCACCTCACTGGCGACCACCTGGAAGCCGCGCCCGGCGTCGCCGGCCCGTGCTGCCTCGATTGCGGCGTTGAGCGACAGCAGCTTCGTTCGTCCTGCAACGTCCGCGATCAGGTTCGTTGCTTCCTGTACGCCCTCCGCAGCGGCCGAAAGCGAACGCCCCGCTTCCTCGGTCCGATTGGCATCGTCCGCTGCCCCCGCCGTCACGCTCGCCGCGTCCGTCAACCGCCGGGCAATTTCGGCGACTGAAGCCGCAAGCTGCTCAGCCGCTGCCGCCACCGCTTCCGCACTTGTCCGGCTTTGCTGGCTGCCGACGGCCACGTGCTCGGCACGGCTTGAGGTACGGTCGGCGACGCCGCTGAGGCCATCCGCCGCACGCAAAAGGCGCTCCGCCGTGCGGCCAACGGTGTCGGCGACCTCGCCCAGCGCTTTTTCGGTCGCATTGGCCTTCTGTGTCGTCGCTATCTGGCGCTCGTGTGTGACAGCTTCGACAGACGCCCTTGCTTCCGCCTCCGTCCGGCGCGCTTGTAACGCGCCTTCCCGCAGCGTCGCGACAGCCTGCGCCACGTTGCCAATCTCGTCCGTTCGCGCGGTATGCGGCACGATTGCCTCGAGATCTCCAGCCGCGACCCGGCGGACCGATCCGACCAGAGCGGCCAACGGGCTGATGCATGTTCGGCCAATCACGACGATACAGAGGAGGCCGAGCGCGACGGCACAGGCGGAGACCGCGACAACGATGTAAGCGGACCTGTGAAGGCCTGCGAGTAGGCGACGTTCCGCTCCGGTTCCGGCGGCGTCGAGTGATTGCTGCGCTGCGTCCAGGCTAGCCTTGATCCGGCTCACGGCGGCATCCAAACGGTCCGTCGCATTCGCCCGCCGCTGTGTTTCGGCCTCCAGGCCGATCACCGCTTCGCCGAGTAACCCAGCCGAGGCTTGGGCTGCTGCCAATTGGCGCTGAAGCCGCGGGTGTATCGTGAAAAGGCCGGCCAGTTCGTCCAGTCCTGCAGAGAGCCGAGTGACTTCGGCCTTTGCCGCCTTCAAATCGGCTGGCGAGGCTGATACCTGGTACCGCGCTGCAAACAAACTGCCCCGTTGCCCGGCCGCCTGCGTGCGAAGCACGGCTGAGGCAGCCTCTTCCACACCCTGCCTTACGGCGGTTTGTTGGATTGCAGTCAACGCCGTGGCAAGGCTTGTGGCTGCATCTGCCAAGCTCGCGCCCGCGTCGCGCCGGGCAATGATGGCTGATACGACCTGGTCCAACACCTGGAGCAGGCTATCCGCTTCTCGGCCTGCGTCGGACAGGGAGGTCGCGCCTTCGGCGATGTTGGCCAGCCGGTTACGCAAATCAGTCAGTGCCGCTCCGGCCGCAGCACGGTCATTCGCCGCCTCGCTCCGCGTATACCCGGCGACCCGGAGCTGCAGCAACGTTGCCAGCTCGGCCGCCTCGGTGACACGCCGGATCGCATGCTGGGTGTCGTCATACCTTGTGAAACTTGCACTTATCGTGCGCCCGGATGTCAGCGCGACTCCAGCGACCAGGCACAGAAGCATGAGCACGATCGAAAAACTGATTGCGACGCGCGCTTGGATTGAACGCAAGAAGGGCATGAACGGACCGCCTGTTTCGCTTCCAGGCGTTCCTTAGCTCAAGCCTGGCCGCGGAGCCGGGCGATGCGACCTGCGCCGAAGTGCTGCGCTACGGCCGCCTCGGCCGGGGCGGCCGCGCGCATGAGGCTGCCACGATCAACGTCCGTAATCACCGTCATGCCCAACTCGCCTAGCCGAACGATGCCGTTTGCCTCTGCTGCATCGAGGAAGTTGCGTGACTGCGCCGCGCCCGCCTGCGCGGCGTTGGCGAGCACCTGCCGGTCTGCCGAGCTAAGGTCTTCGAGCAGGTCCGGAGACGCCACGATACAGGCGGCCGAGTAGGTGTGTGCCGTCATCCTCAAATGGGTCTGCACTTCGTAGAAGTGCGATGAGAGAATTAGCGGAATCGGGTTTTCCTGCGCATCAAATTTGCCGATCCGCAGCGCCTCGTATACAAATTGGAACGAGAGGGGCGACGCGTCCGCCCCCATGGGCCGGAATGCTTCGACCAGCAGCGGCGCAGGCATGATCCGCAGTTTCAGGCCCTTTAAGTCCGCCGCATTCCGTATTGGCCGGTTAGCGGTCAAGTTCCGCATCCCATTTTCCGCCCAGGCGAGCACAGGCACGCCCTTCGTCGCCGCAGCCTCGGCGTATTCCTGGCCAACAGGACCATCCAGCATCGATCGGGCATGGGCGGCATCACGGAACAGGAATGGCATGTCGAGCAGGCCGACTTCGGGCGCGTAGAGCCCAAGCAGGCCCGACGCCGCGATCGTAAGGTCCAACGTCCCGGCACGTGTCCCGGCCAGCATGGTTTCCTCGCTGCCTAATGCGCCATCATAGAAAATCTCGACCTGGACGCGCCCATCCGTGTCCGTTTGAATCACTTGGGCAAGCTTCGTTGCAGCAAAACCGTAGTGGCTGTTTGCATTCTGCGTGATGCCCAAGCGCAGACGGTGAGCCGCCCGGGCTGGCCGGATGAACGGCACGGCAAGAGTCACGGCAGCGAGGGCGGCAAGCTTGCGGCGGGAGATCATGGCAGCGTTTCCGGGTGATGCCTTCATGGCCTCACACTGCCTGCAATCGTTTAACAGCCCGTTGACAAAACGGAGTCGGCTTCAGCGTCAGTGCAGACCAATCGTCTCAAAACTTACAGCGGCTGCAAAACCTTGCCCCGAGTTTCCGGCAGCAGGAACGCCATGGCGAAGAACAGCCCGTAGGCGGCCACGGCGAACAGCGCCATAGCGTCCGCCAAGGCCATGCGAGCGGCGAGAAGGCCGACCAGGGCCGGGAACAACGCGCCGACGCCGCGGCCGAAATTGTAGCAAAACCCTTGCGCCGCCCCGCGCAACGGCGTCGGAAACAGCTCGGTCAGGAACGATCCCATGCCGGAAAAATACCCGCTGGCGAAGAAGCCGAGCGGGAAGCCGAGCACCAGCATCATCCCGTTCGAAATCGGCGCCTGCGTGTAGATCAGCACCATCGTCACCGCGCCCGCCGAGAACACCAGGAACAGCATCCTGCGTCCGATCCGGTCCGCCAGCCACGCGCCGACCAAGTAGCTCGCAAAGCTGCCGGCGATCAGAAGCGTGAGGTATCCGGCCGAACCGATGATCGTCAGGCCGCGTGTCACCCGCAGGAATTGCGGCAGCCAGGTGGTGATCGCGTAATAGCCGCCCTGCGCGCCCGTGCACATCAGGGAGGCGATCAGGGTGGTCCGCACGATGCCGGGCGCGAAGATGCTGGCCAGCGAGGGACGGACGCCACTGTCGGCCAACGCCGCACGGGAAGCCTGGGCAACCATTGGCTCCGGCACGCTGCGGCGGACGTACAGCACCAGCAGGGCCGGCAGGCAGCCGACCGCGAACAGCGCGCGCCAGGCGATGTCGGGCGGCAGCACCGTGCTGATCGCCGCCTGCGCCAGCACCGCAAGACCCCATCCGATTGCCCAGCCGGACTGCACGCAACCGCCTGCTCGGCCGCGATAGCGGGGCCGCACCGCCTCGCCGATCAGCACAGCGCCAGCCGCCCACTCGCCGCCGAACCCCAGGCCGAGCAGTCCGCGCAGCACCATCAATTGCGGAAAGCTCTGGGCGAATGCGCAAAGCAGGCTGAACAGCGAAAACCAGGCAATGGTGATCTGCAAAGTCCGCACCCGGCCGATCCGATCGGACAGGAAGCCCGCCATCCAGCCGCCAACCGCCGAGCACAGCAAGGTCGCGGTCGCGACGGCGCCGGCCAGCCCAGTGGAGACCGACCACTGCTGCATGATCGCGCCGATCACCAGCGGATAGATCATGTAGTCCATGCCATCGAGCGCGTAGCCGCTGGCGCAGGCCCAGAAGGTCCGCCGCTCGGGCGCCGCCATGTCGCGGTAGAACGCCGTCAGGCTGGTGTCGCCGATCGTCTCGGACATCGCGGTGGTTCCTTGGTTCACAGCGTGGTGGCCGAGCGGGCGGCTTGGTGATAAGTGCCGGACAGCGCGCGCAGCACGCCGGCCATCTCCGTCAACACATCGTCCGCCGGGCCGCCGGCGCGCATCGTCTCGACCAGCAGCTGCTCGCGAATGCCGGCGTAGCGCGCGCAGACGGCGGCGCCGTGCTCGGTGGCGGCGACCACCTTGTCCTTGCCGGTGCGGCTGGTGGTGACCAGCTTGGCTCCCTCCAGCTTGCGAACGGCGTAGGCCGCGATGTGCGGCTCCTCGATATCCAGCACCAGGGCGATGTCGGCCAGCCGCTTCGGCCGGTCCCGGTGCCGCACCGTGTGCAGGATCAGCACGTCCATCGGCGACAGCCCGGGCACCCCGGCGGCGGCCATGCAGCGCACCATCCACCGCTCGAACCCCCGCATCGCCAAGGTCAGGCCGAACTCCAGCTCCGACAGACCGGGCGACGCGCCTGCCGCGAGGTGGGCCGATGAGACGACGCGCTGCTTGGGCATAGACATTCCAATGTTTAGAAAATAAAACGTTGACGATTTATCGTTAAAATAGCAAGCATGTTCATCACGGCCTTGCAGCCAACCGGGCGGTGGCGTCATCTGCGAGCGCAACGGGAGTGGCCGATGTCGGGATGGCAGTTCTGGATCGATCGCGGCGGCACCTTCACCGACATCGTCGCGCGCGACCCGGCGGGCCAGCTGTCCACCCACAAGCTGCTGAGCGAGAACCCTGGCCGCTACCGTGACGCCGCCATCGCCGGCATCCGCGCCGTGCTGGGCCTGCCGGCCGGCTCGCCGATCCCGCACGGGGCGATCGCGGCGGTCAAGATGGGCACCACGGTTGCCACCAACGCCTTGCTGGAGCGCCGGGGTGAGCGCACGCTGCTGGTGATGAACCGCGGCTTTCGCGACGCGCTGCGCATCGGCAACCAGGCCCGCCCGCGCCTGTTCGACCTCGACGTGCGCCTGCCGTCGCTGCTGCACGAGCGCGTGGTGGAGGTCGCCGGCCGGGTCGACGTGGATGGCGCCGAGATCGAGGCGTTGGACGAAGCCGCTGCCCGTGCCTTGTTCGCCCAGGCGCGCTCGGTCGGCATCACCGCCTGCGCCATCGCCCTGATCCATGCCTGGAAATATCCCGCGCACGAAACGCGGCTGGCGGAGCTGGCGCGCGAGGTCGGGTTTGCGCAGGTGTCGGCCAGCTCCGCCGTCAGCCCCTTGCTGCGGCTGATTCCGCGAGCGGACACGACGGTGGTCGACGCCTACCTGTCGCCCGTGCTGCGCCGCTACGTGGGCCAGGTCGCGTCAGAGCTCGACGGCGTGGCGCTGTCGTTCATGCAATCCAACGGCGGCCTGGCGGAGGCGCACCGGTTCCAGGGCAAGGACGCGATCCTGTCGGGTCCGGCAGGCGGTATCGTCGGCGCCGCCCGCACCGCCGAGATGGCCGGGATCGCGCGCATCATCGGCTTCGACATGGGCGGCACCTCCACCGACGTCGCGCTGTACGATGGCGCGTTCGAGCGGACGTTCGAAACCGAGGTCGCGGGCGTGCGCATCCGGGCCCCGATGATGGCGATCAACACGGTGGCAGCTGGCGGCGGGTCCTTGCTGCACTACGACGGCGCGCGGTTCCGGGTGGGGCCGGACAGCGCGGGCGCCGATCCCGGCCCGGCGTGCTACCGCCGCGGTGGACCGTTGACGGTGACGGACGCGAACGTGGCGGTCGGCAAGATCCAGCCGGCGCACTTCCCCGCCATCTTCGGCCCGGACGGCGACGCGCCCCTCGACGCCGAGGCCGTGCGCGACCAGTTCGCCACGCTGGCCGCCGAGATCGGGCGCGACAGCCGGGACGTCGCGGAGGGGTTCCTGCGCATCGCGGTGGCGAACATGGCCAACGCGATCAAGCAGGTTTCGGTGCAGAAAGGGCACGACGCCGCCCGCTTCGCCCTGCAATGCTTCGGCGGCGCCGGCGGCCAGCACGCGTGCCTGGTGGCCGACGAACTCGGCATGGAGACGGTGTTCATCCACCCCTACGCCGGCGTACTGTCCGCATACGGCATGGGGCTGGCCGATCAAATCGAAATGCGCGAGCAGGCGGTGGAACGGCCTTTCACGCCGGAAATCCTGCCGGATTTAGACACGGTCCACACGGCGTTGGAACAGGACGCGAGGAACGCCCTAGGTGCCGACGACGTCGCCGTGCGCCGCCTGGCGCACCTTCGCTACGCCGGGACGGAAGCGGCGCTGGTGCTGCCGCTGCAGGGCCACGCCGCGACCGCAGCAGCCTTCACCGACGCCCACCGCGCCCGGTTCGGCTTCGCGACGCCGGGTCGCGACCTGGTCGTGGAGGCGGCTGCCGTCGAGGCGACCCGGTCCGGCGAGGCCGTCGCCGAACCCGAGCTGCCGGCCCGCAGCGAGGGCGCGCCCGAACCGGTCGACACCGTGACGATCTGGACCGGCGGGGCCGAGCACGCCGCCCCCGTGTTCGACCGCACCGCCCTGCTCGCCGGCGACCGCATTCCCGGCCCGGCGCTGGTGCGCGAGGCGAACGCCACTACGGTCATCGAGCCCGGCTGGGCCGCCGAGATCACGCGGCGCAACCACATGCTGCTCCGCCGCACCCAGCCCCGCCCGCGCATGGACGCGGCCGAAACCCAGGTCGATCCGGTGCTGCTGGAGCTGTTCAACAACCTGTTCATGAACGTCGCCGAGCAGACCGGCGCCGTGCTGCAGAACACCTCCATGAGCGTGAACATCAAGGAGCGGCTTGACTTCTCCTGCGCGATCTTCGACGCCGAGGGCGGCCTGGTGGCCAACGCCCCGCATGTTCCCGTGCACCTGGGCGCCATGGGCGAGAGCGTGCGGACGGTGCTGCGCCACCGCGCCGGACGGTTACGGCCCGGCGACGTCGTGGCGCTCAACAATCCGTTCAACGGCGGCACCCACCTGCCGGACATCACCGTGATCACCCCGGTGTTCGACGAGGCGGGTGCGGCAGTCCAGTTCTTCGTCGGCTCCCGCGGGCACCACGCCGATATCGGCGGCATCACCCCCGGCTCCACCCCGCCCAACTCGCACACGCTGGAGGAGGAGGGCGTCGTCATCGACGATTTCCTGCTGGTCCAGGTAGGAATGTTCCGCGAGGCCGAGTTCCGCGCGCTGCTCGCGGGTGCACGCTACCCAGCCCGCAGCCCCGACGTGAACGTGGCCGACATCAAGGCGCAGGTCGCGGCCAACGAGCGCGGCGTGCAGGAGCTGCAGCGCGTCGTCGGCCAGTATGGCTGGGACACCGTGCGCGCCTACATGGGGCACGTCATGGACAACGCCGAGGAGAGCGTCCGCCGCGTGCTCGCGACCCTGCCGGGCGGCGCTTTCGACTACGCCATGGACGACGGTTCGAAGCTGCGGGTCAGCGTGTCGGTCGACCCGGCGACGCGCAGCGCCACCGTCGATTTCACCGACACCGGCAAGCAGCGCGCCGACAACTTCAACGCCCCGCCGGCGGTGACGCGCGCCGTGGTACTGTACGTGTTCCGTTGCCTGGTCGGGCAGGATATCCCGCTCAACGACGGCTGCCTCAAGCCGATCCGCCTGGTCATCCCGCCCGGCACGTTCCTGTCGCCGGCGCCCGGTGCCGCCGTGGTCGCGGGCAACACGGAGGTGAGCCAAGCCGTGTGCAACGCCCTGCTCGGCGCGGTCGGCGCTGCGGCGTGCAGCCAGGCGACGATGAACAACTTCCTGTTCGGCGACGCGACGCGGCAGTATTATGAGACCATCTGCGGCGGCGGCGGGGCCGGTCCCGGCTTCGACGGCGCTTCGGCCATCCAGACGCACATGACCAACACCCGCATGACCGACCCCGAAGTGTTCGAGCTTCGCTATCCCGTCCGGCTGGAGGAGTTTTCGATCCGCCACGGCTCTGGCGGCGCAGGCGCGCACCGGGGCGGCGACGGGTCGGTGCGCCGGGTGCGGTTCCTGGAACCGATGACGGCGGTGATCGTCGCATCCCGTCGGACAGTGGCGCCGTTCGGCATGAAAGGCGGCGCGGACGGCGCGGCGGGGGCGCAGTGGATCGACCGGGCGGACGGCTCGCGAGAGGCCCTGAGCGGGACCGCCAGCGCCGAGCTGCAGCCCGGCGACGTGTTCACCATCGAAACGCCAGGGGGCGGCGGCTTCGGCGTCCCGCCCGGGTAGCGTGCGCGCCACTCGCGTCCTGCTCGCCGCGCTGGCCGCGCTGATTCTGGCGGTGGCGGCAGCGGCGTGGATCGTGCCCGGCCTGCTGGCTTGGGACCGCTACCGCGACACCATCACGGGATTGGCGTCGTCCGCCCTGGGACGGCCGGTGCGGATAGAGGGGCCGATCAGCTTCACCCTGCTGCCGCAGCCAATCCTGACGGCATCGGCGGTGAGCGTCGCAGACCCAGGCGACGGCGTCAGCATCACGGTGGGGGAGCTTCGGTTGCGGGTCGGTCTCGGCGCGCTGCTGGCCGGCCACGTGGAGGCCCGCTCGGTGTACCTCAGCCAGGCGACATTGCGCCTGCCCTGGCCGTTGGCGCCCGGCGTGCTGACCCGGCGTCCGCCGGCCTGGCTTCATGGCTTCCGGGCGTATCTGGAGGACAGCCGGCTGCTGGTCGGGCATTTCGAGCTGTCTGCCATTGATGGCGACCTCGCCGCCGACGCGGATACTGGGGCGCTGTCCGCCAGCGGGGCGTTGCGCGCGATGGACCGGCCCTGGCGCGTGACGGCGCGCATCGGACGGCCAGGAGGCGATGGCGCGGCGACTTTCGAAGCCAGCCTGGATGGGCAGGATGGGGTGCAGGACACTGGAGGCTCATTCTCAGGCCAGGTCGCGCCGGATGGCGGCGTGGCGGGCCGGGTCACGGGCCGCGGTCCGGACCTATCGCTGCTGCTGGCGGCGCCAACAGCGCCCTGGCGCGCGCAGGGGCGCCTGACCGCATCGGGCGGGCTGGTCGTCGCCGACGAGCTGGCGCTGGATGTCGGCGGAGCGCCTGCCAAGGGGGCTGTTGCGCTGCGCCTGCTGCCGGCGCTGCGCCTTGACGTGGCGTTCGCGGCGAGCCGGATCGATCTGGACGGCTGGCTGCCACGATTGCTGCATTGGGTTCCGGCCAGCCTGCCTACCGGGATCGACGTGTCGGCCGAGGCCGCGACGTTCGCAGGCGGCACCCTGCGCCACCTGCGCGCCGGTTTCGAGGCCACGCCACAGGGGGTGATCGTGCGCGCGGCGGAAGCGGTGGCGCCGGGTGAGGCGGAGGTTCACCTCGATGGCCGGGCGCGAGACACCCATTTCGAGGGCACGGGCCGGCTTCGCGCACCCGACCTGCGCACGACTCTGCGTTGGCTTCGGCAATTGGCGCCAGCATTGGCGGACGCCCTGCCGCCAAATGCGCTGACGCAGGCGAACGTGGCATCCGACGTGCAAGCTGGACCGGACAGCGTGACGCTTGCCAACGTGCAGGGGCGGCTGAACGACGCCGCCGTGCATGGAAGTGCGGCGCTGACCCTGGGGGCCCGCCCGGCGCTGGCGGCGAAGCTGACGCTGGACGGCTTGCTGCTCGATCCGTGGATCATGAGGCCCCCGGCGAGCTTGCCGGACCTGGCGCGGCGCCAGACCGACCTGCTGGGCCGCTTGAAAGGCTTCGACGCCGACCTGGCACTCGACCTGCCGCACGCAGTCTGGCGTGAAACCCGCTTCAGCACGCTGGCGCTGGATGCCAAGGCAATCAATGGCCGGCTGGATCTGCAAAGGCTCCAAGCGGTCGCGGACGGGTTTCGGCTCACCGCATCCGGGCAGATGGGGCCTGACGGACGAGTGATCGATGGCATGATCGATTTGACGGCGCCAGACGCCACGCCGATCGTCAATCTCCCCGTGCACGGCCCGGCGACCCTGCACGCTGCCCTGGACGGTCCGGCGAACGCGGTCGGAGTCGTAGCGGACGCGGAACTCGGCGACCTGCGCGTCGGCGCCAAGATCCGGCTCGACCCGACTGTGCCGCATGCGTCAGGCCCGGTATCGTTGCGCCACCCTGGCGCTCCCCGGCTGGTTGAAGCGTTGGGGCTGCAGGGCGCCGCTGCGTGGTTGGGTGACGGATCATTGTCCCTGTTGGCGCAATTCGACGCGAAACCGGGCCAGATCAGGCTGAACGGGGCCGACCTGTCCGCCGGAGCCCTTCGCGCCACGATGGACTTGTCATTGGACCAGAATGGCGACCGACCTATGTTGTCGGGGAACCTGTCGGCTGAAACCCTGCCCCTGCCCCTGCCGTTCCTTCGCTCCCCAGACCCGCTGCCGCTCGGATGGCTGCGTAGCTTCGACGCGGCGTTGCATGTGCGTGCGGCACAAGTTCTGGCCGGATTGTCGCCTGTGCTCGACCAAGCCGACGCGGAATTGACGCTCAGGCAGGGCGTTGTTCAGGCGCGCAAGGCCAGCGGGACGTTGTCGACTGGTCAAATGACCGGCGACGCGACGTTGGATTCGGTTCAGGCGCCGCCACAGCTGACGGTGTCCGGACGGTTCAGCGACGTCGTGATTGGCGACCCGCTGTTCGAGACCGTGCCGGACCTGGCGGCGGGACGGGTGGACGCCGCAATCGACCTGTCTGCGACCGGCTATAGCCCGGCAGCTCTCATGGCGGCCGCCACAGGCACGGTGCGCATGACGGCGCACGACGGCGTGCTTGCCGGACTCGATGCAGCCGCGGCCGCGGCTGCATTGGCGGGACCACCACCGGGACGGATCGAGGCTGGCGTGCGGGCAGCGCTGTCGGGCGGCGCCACCCAGTTTACCCGCCTGGATGCTGAGGCCTCGCTGACCCACGGCGTCGCCACGCTTGGCGCGGTGACGATCCGGCTTCCCACCGCCACGGTGTCGGCCAGCGGGACGGTGGACATGCCGGCCAGCACGATCGCCCTGCGCGCAACGATCGAACCGGTTGCCAGCGGCCTGCCTACGGTCGGGCTTCAGCTTATCGGCCCGGCAACGGACCCAAGCCGCACGATCGAGGTCGCCGGCCTGGCGCGTTGGCTTGCTGAACGACCAGTAGCGGCCGTTCAGTGACCCAAGGGGTGGGATTGATGCCGCGGCCGCTCATCAAACACGGTGTGGGCGAGACCCACTAGGCTGCTGGCGCTCGCGGTGTAGCCGGCGCGGTCCGCCATCTGGGCGAGGGCGAGAAATCGGTCGGCGAGAACCAGCGCGCTTAGGCTGGCTGGGCTCTCGGACGAAACCGGCGAGGCTGGCAGAGAGAGGCTGAGCATTTTGTCGCTCCTATGTCGCGGCCGTTTCTTGGCCGTGCTGGACCTTGGCAGACTCACCCTTGCTGAACCGTTAAGATCGCGATGTGAGCGCCGTCACACGAAGCGAAGATGCCAGCGCCCGGCCCGGCGGGCGGGCGGCGTCGATCTGTGCCACCAGGGTCGCCAATCCCATACGCCGCTGCGCTGCCAACGCGATGAGCGCACGCCAGAACTCCGGCTCGAGCGCCACGGAGGTGCGATGTCCCGCGAGCGAGAAGCTGCGCTTAACCAAATCGCTCAACTCAGCCGGACCGCAGCCCACGCGCCGGCCTCTGCCACCACCGGGTCGGCGTCGGCGGCAAGACGCGCGGCGACCGGACGCAAGCCGGCCGTGGCGGAGTTGCCGATCGCGATCGCGACGTTGCGGACGAAACGGTCGCGGCCGATGCGTTTGACCGGAGAGCCGGCGAACAGTGCCCGGAATCCGGCATCGTCCAGGGCTGCAAGCGTGCCCAGATCCGGTGCCGTCAAATTGTCCCGCGCCTGCAGCTTGGCTTGCCGGGTCACATGGGCGAAGCGGTTCCAGGGACAAGCGGCGAGGCAGTCGTCGCAGCCGTAAATGCGGTTGCCCATCGCAGGGCGCAGCGCGATCGGAATCGGCCCGCGGTGCTCGATCGTCAGGTACGAGATGCAGCGCGTCGCATCCAGCCGGTACGGCGCCGGAAACGCGTCGGTCGGGCAGGCGGCCAGGCAGCGGGCGCAACTGCCGCACCGATCGGCATGCGGCGGATCGGGCGGCAGCTCCAGCGTCGTGTAAATTTCGCCCAGGAACAGCCAGGACCCGTGGGTGCGGGACACCAGGTTGGTGTGCTTGCCCTGCCAGCCGAGCCCGGCCTGTGCCGCGAGCGGTTTTTCCATCACCGGCGCGGTATCGACGAACACCTTGACCGCCGGGCCGAACCGTCCGGCGATGAACTGCGCGAGGTGCTTCAGCATGCCCTTCACCACGTCGTGGTAGTCGCGGTTGCGGGCATACACCGAGACGTTGCCGCGATCCGCTTGCCCGAGCGTCGCAAGCGGGTTGCCGCCGGGCGCATAGCTTAAGCCGAGTGCGACCACGCTGCGCGCCTCCGCCCACAGCGCCTGCGGATGGGACCGCTGCTCGGTGCGCTCGGCCAGCCAGCCCATGTCGCCGTGCTGCCCGGCGGCGATGAAGTCTGCCAGCCGGGTCCGCGCCTCCGGCCCGAGGGCGGCCGGCGCGAAGCCGACCGCGTCGAACCCGAGCGCCAGCGCCCGATCGCGGATGGCGAGCTTGGGGTTAACCGCGGCCACGGTAGGGCGGCACGCCTTGGTCCGGCACCCAAGCGCCGGCGGGGGGCGCGCCGGTCTGCCAGAATACATCGATCGGGATGCCGCCACGGGGATACCAATACGCGCCGATCCGCAGCCAGCGCGGCGCCAGCAGCTCCACCAGGCGCGAGGCCACCGTCATCGTGCAGGCTTCATGGAAGCCGCCATGATTGCGGAAGCTCGCCAGGAATAACTTGAGCGATTTGCTTTCGACCAGCCATTCACCGGGGACGTAGTCGATCACGAGGTGCGCAAAGTCCGGTTGTCCCGTCATTGGGCACAACGAGGTGAACTCCGGCGCCGTGAACCGCACAACGTAGTCGGCGTCTTGGCACGGGCTGGGCACGCGCTCCAGCCGGGCGTCGTCGGGGCTGGCGGGCTGCGCGATGAGGTGGCCTAGTTGGGTGAGGTGGGCGAGCGATGGGTCGGTCATGGCGGTGAGTGAGCGCGGCCGGGGCTGGACGTCAACAGGGGTTAAATCAGGACGCCGCCCTATATAGCGCGGATGTTGTTCTATTCCGGGCTGATCCTTGGCGTTTCGGTCCTGACCGGGATCGCGTTGCTGGCGCTGTATCAATGGGTCAAGCCGGCCGGTCGGATTTGGCTTCCCGGGGCCGCGCATGGCCTGATCGGGGTAGCTGGGTCCGGGTTGCTCCTGGGGGGACTGCAAGGGCCGGCGCGAGGGGTCCACAGCGGCGCCGGATCGTTCGGCACGATTGCGGCGGTGCTGCTGGCGGGGGCGCTGGCGCTTGGGCTGCTCGTCGCGGCGGGTCGGCTGCGTCGCAAGCGCCCGTCGGCGCTAGTGCTCGGCATCCACGCAACGCTGGCCGTGACCGGACTGACGCTGCTCGCCGCCTACGTGTCGGCGCCGCCGTAAGCCCACTTTCTGTTGACAGGCAGCAGGCGCTCCCGGCCATAAGGCAGCGTGCGCTGGCCCCTCTTCCTCCTGCTGTTCTGCCTGGGTCTCGCCATGGCGCCCGCGCGAGCGTCCGACCGGTTCTTCAAAACGTCCGATGGCGTGCGGCTGCACGTAATCGAGGCCGGGCCGGCGTTGGGCCGGACGATCGTGTTCGTGCCGGGCTGGACCATGCCGGCGTGGATTTTCCAGCAGCAAATCGCCTTCTTCTCCCGCGATTACCACGTGTTGGCGCTCGACCCCCGCGGGCAGGGCGACAGCGAGGCGCCGGCAGGCGGCTACGAACCGACCCGGCGCGGCGCCGACATCGCCGACCTGATCGTCACCCAGCGCGGTCGCCCGGTGCTGCTGGTCGGCTGGTCGCTAGGCGTGCTCGACAGCCTGGCCTATGTGCACAACTACGGCGACGGCGCCCTCAGCGGCCTGGTGCTGATCGACAACTCGATCGGCGAGAACCCGCCTCCGCGCCCGCTGCCGCCGGTCCAGGTCGGCCGCAACGTGCCGCCGGTGGCGCGCGAGGTGTCGGTGGCGCGCTTCGTCCGGGCCATGTTCCATCGTCCTCCCGGCGAGACCTACCTCGATCGGCTGATCGAGACCGCGCTTCGCACGCCGCCGGATGCTTCCGCAGCACTGCTGGCCTACCCCGTTCCGCGCAGCTTCTGGAAGGCGGCGGTGTACTCGATCAACCGGCCGGTGCTGTATGTCGTAACCTCCCGCCTCACGGGCCAGGCGGGGAACCTGGCGGCGCATGATCCCCTTGCGGAATCGCAGGTGTTTGCCGGCGCGGGCCACGCGCTGTTCGTGGACGAGCCGGACCGGTTCGACGCCGCTATGCTCGACTTCATCCACCGCCGAGTTTGGCCGTGATGCCGATGCGCGCACGCCTGGCGCCGCTATTCCTGGTCTCCGCTGCCGCCGTTGGCTACGAAACCGCGCTCACCCGATATTTCGCCGTCGCGAAATGGTCCGAGTATGGCTATTGGGTCATCTCGATCGTCATGGTCGGCTTCGCGCTGAGCGGCGTGACGATGGCGCTGGCCCGCCCGGCCGCGCTGCGCCACGCGGCCACGCTGCTGGCCTGGCTGCCGGTGGCCCTGGTGATCACTGCGGCCGGCGGCTACTGGGCGGTGACGGCCAACCCGTTCAACCCGCTGCAGTTGCAGAACGCCGCCACCTACGGTCCGCAGATCGGCAACATCGCGCTGTACTACGCCGTGCTGCTGCCGTTCTTCTTCCTCACCGGCCTGTATATCAGCCTCTGCTTCGTGCTGAACGAGACCCGGATCGGGCGCACCTACGGCGCCGACCTGTGCGGGGCCGGGGCCGGGGCCGCGCTGGTGCTCGGGCTGATGTTCGTGCTGCATCCGTTCGACTTGGTGCCGGCCTTGCTCGTCCTGCTCGCGGCCAGCGCCTTCTTTACACCTCGCCTGCGACCCGCCCTGGCCGGCCTGCTCGCGCTCGGCGTGGCGGAGGCGGCGCTGCTGCTGGGCGGCCAGGCGGCCTACAACGACTTCAAGGCGATCTACGCGCCGCTGCACGTGCCGGACAGCCGAACCCTGGCCGAAATCCGTTCGCCGCGTGGCCTCTATGCCCTGCTGGACGATTTCACCGAGCGCGTGGACACCGACGTATCCAACGACGCCGGGCTGCTGCAGACGCCGGGGCCGCCGCAAACCTTCGGGTTATATCGCGACGGCGCGCGGATCGCCGCTCTCCCGAAACCCGGCGCGCTGGACGTGGGCTACGCCCCTGCCGCCCTCGACTCCCTGCCGTATCAGCTACAGCCGAAACCGCGCGTGCTGCTGGCAGGCAGTTCCGGCGGGTTCCGCATCGCCGAGGCGTTGGCGCTCGGCGCACGGGAGGTCGATGCGCTGGAGCCGGACCCGGTCGTGCTCGGCGCGCTCCGGTCCGGCCTCGGCGGCTCCCCCCCGCTCGCAGCCGACCCGCGCGTCCGCGTCTCGCCAGATAGCCCGGTCGCGGCGGCGCGCGGGACGTCCGGTTACGACCTCATCGACTTCTCGGCCGACTTCCTCGACGAGGCGGAGGCGAACGCGACCGCCTACAGCGCAGAGGCTGTCGCCGCTTACCTCCACGCGCTCAACGAGGGCGGCATCGTCTCCATTCCCGTGTCGATTCGCGAGTTCCCGGTCTATGCGCTTCGAGTGCTGGCGACCGTGCGGCAAGCCCTGACCGCGAACGGCGCATTGGACCCGGCGTCCCATGTCATCGTCTATCGCTCCGCCTGGAACGTCCGCATCTTGCTCTCGGACCAGCCCTGGGACGAGGCGCGAATCGCGGCAGTGCGGAAATTCTGCGACGACCGCTCGTTCGACGTGTCCTACTACCCCGGCATCGACGTCGCAGCCGCGCGGGCAGGCATCTACAACGACCTGCCCGCGGTCTCGTTCGACGATGGCGCCGTGACATCGGGCGCCGGGTCGGAGGACGCGATCGCCGACGAGGCCGGCGCGGTGCTGCGTGGCGAGCCGACCGCTTCGGCGGACACGTTCAATTTGGCGGCGATGACGCTGGACCAGCCCGCCTACTACGCCGTGCTGCGGCTGGCCCATCTCGGCACGATTCTGAGGCGGCTGGAAATCCTGCCCCAGGCCGAGATCGGACAATTGGTGAACCTGGCCGTGCTGGCGCAGGCAGCGATCATCGCCGTGCTGGTGCTGCTGGTGCCGCTGCTCAGCCGCGGCCGGGTGCGGGCAGGGCGGGGCGGCATCGTCCGGCCCATCGTTTATTTCGCAGCCCTCGGACTGGGCTTCCTGTTCATCGAGATCGCCCTGATCGAGAAGGCCAGCTTCTACCTCAACGACCGGGCCAGCGCGTTCGCCCTGGTGCTGACGGGGATGCTGGTGTTCTCCGGGCTGGGCAGCCTGTTGGCCGAACGCATCGGCCCTGCCGGCATCCCGCTCTCGACCGGGCTGGTCGTGCTGTGGTGCTTCGCGATGCTGGCCGGGTTGGAGCCGCTGCTGCTGGCCACGCTCGGGCTGCCGTGGATCGTGCGCGCGGGCTTGGTGCTCGTGTTGCTGGCGCCGGTGTCGGTGGCGCTCGGCATGCCGTTCCCGCTTGGCCTCGGCCGCGTGGGCGCCGGCAACGGATCATTCCTGCCGTTCGCATGGGCGGTCAACGGCGCGTTCTCCGTGGTGGCGACGCCATTGGCGAACCTTTTGGTCGTGCAGGGAGGGCTGAGCCGGGTTCTACTCGGGGCCGCGGTTCTGTATAGCGTTTGCCTCGCCGCCTACCCCTCCGTCCGAAAGCATCCCTCTTGGCAGCCCTCCCCGCTTACCTGACCCGCCGCAGCCTGATCGCCGGGGCCGCCGCCATGCCAATCGCCGCCGCCCTCCCAGCCCGCGCCGCCGCTTCGCCCTGGACGCGTGAGGCGTTCGAGACGGCGATGCGTCGCTCCGGGCGGCCGGTCGAGCTGACGGACGCGCAGTTCGAGGCCATCCAGGCGCGCAAGCCGGCGGCCCTGCACCGGATCGAGGGGTACCTGAAGGACCGGCTCGGCGCCGCTGACCCGGCCGTCATGAAGGCGTTTTCCGAGGTGCCCCGCGAGTACTACCATTACGTCTATTCCGAGCGCCACGCGGCGCCCGGCGACGCTTATGAGGACGACCCGAAACCCTGGGGACTTGGCTACGGGTCCGCGCTGTCGGACTATCTCGGCCAAGCCTATATGACGCAAATCTGCAAGCCCGAACCCGGCGACGTGACGCTCGAGATCGGCACCGGCAGCGGCTTCCAGTCCTCGCTGCTGTCGCGGATCGTCAAGCGGTCCTATTCGATCGAGATCATCGAGCCGCTGGGCCATGCGGTTCATAAAATCTTCGAGCCGCTGGGCTACGACAACGTCGAATCGCGCGTGGGCGACGGATATTTCGGCTGGCCGGAGGTGAAGGGCGGCTTCGACATCATCATCGTCACCTGCGCCGCGCAATACGCTCCGCCGGATCTGTTCAAGCAGCTGAAGCCGGGCGGCCGCATGATCATCCCCATCGGGCAGCCGTTCAAGCGGGGCCAAGTGCTCTACGTCTATACCAAGGACGACGAGGGGAAGGTCCATTCCAAGCGCGATGTCGGGGTGTTCTTCATTCCCATGACTGGCGCGATGATGAACCGTCCCAAGCCTGCGGGCGTGACCGAGGTCTCATCCCCATACGCGCGAATCTAAGCCTTGCGGCGGCTTGGGAGGCTGTGATTCGTAGGGCGGATGCACGCTTCCCTTCACGACGGCAAATGGTCGTCAATTGTCGCGCGCCTTGGCGAGGTTGCCGACCT